>MAAC01010507.1_pt1 | contig 17864 bp, 13 predicted proteins | sample 1115981 | NCBI WGS metagenome assembly MAAC01 (sample SAMN04961126, study PRJNA320927) | seawater metagenome | isolation source: sample BD02T64 sea water enriched with oil for 64 days | place: USA:Gulf of Mexico | collected 2013-07-27 | reverse complement strand
GGCTTTGAAATTGCCGCGCTGGTGGGCAGTTATATCAGTGCTGCGCAACAGGGAATCAGCATTTTGGTGGATGGCTTTATCTGCACAGCGGCGGCTATGGTGGCGGTGGCAATAGCACCAGAGAGCCGTAACTGGATGATTTTTTCTCACGGTTCAGCAGAGCCCGGTCATCAGTTAATGTTAAAACACTTGCAGGCAAAGCCGCTGCTGGATTTGCAGATGCGTTTAGGTGAGGGCAGCGGTGCGGCTATTTGTGTTCCGCTGTTGCAGATGGCCTGTAAACTACATGAGCAAATGGCGACATTTGCTGAGGCGGCAGTCGCCGGTAAGTTAGATGAAAATTAGCAAATGAGCACTAAACAGCGATTACATTTGCTGCGTCACGGGCAGACCACAGCGGGTAAAGCTTATATCGGCAGTACTGATGTCGCGTTGACTGATCTGGGGTGGCAGCAGATGCGCCATAGTGTTGAGCAATACATGGCCAGCGGAGAAACTTGGGACCTGGTGTTGAGTTCTCCATTACAACGCTGTGCCACCTTTGCCAGGGAGTTTTGCGCAGAACAGGGGCTTGCGGTGCAAATTCTAGCGGATTTAGCTGAGTACCATTTTGGTGACTGGGAGGCAAAGACTGCGCTGCAAGTAATGGAGCAGTTCCCGAATGCACTGGAAGCCTTTTGGTCTGATCCTGAAAATAATCCCCCTGCAAATGCTGAATCACTGATGGGTTTTAGTCAGCGCATTGACGCAGTGGTTGAACAGATTAAGCAACAGCATACGGGCAAGAAAATACTAGTGATCTGTCATGGCGGGGTGATGCGCTATTTACTCAGTGCGCAGCAGAACCAACCACTATCAGCCATGCTCAACTATCCCGTTGACCATGGGGAATTACTCAGCATTAATGGCTTATAGGGTTGAGGGAAAAGACTTATGGCCGATTGGTTAGAGGATCTTAAATGCTCAACTATCTAAATAGTGCTTATTGAGAGTTAATGCAGTTTTTAACCCAAGTGCCGGCACATGTAAGCAACCGGATCAGCTTTATGGCCGCTTTATTAAAGGATCTTAAATGCTCAACTATCTAAATAGTGCTTATTGAGAGTTAATGCAGTTTTTAACCCAAGTCCCGGCACATGTAAGCAACCGGTATCAGCTTTATGGCCGCTTTATTAAAGGATCTTAAATGCTCAACTATCTAAACAGTGCCCTAGTCGCCCTGCAGTTTTTAACCCAAGTGCCAGTGCATTTTAAACAGTACCCGGATCAGAAAACTGCGGCTGCTTCGCTGATTTTTTACCCGGCAATTGGCCTGCTTATTGGTTGTCTTTTAGTACTGGCTGCCAGTTTGTTTAGCGCTGTTCCGGCAATGCTTAGTGCCGCAATGCTGTTGAGTATTTGGGTGGCGATTACCGGAGCGCTGCATATGGATGGACTGGCCGATAGTTGCGATGCCTGGATGGGCGGGCAAGGTGATACCCAGCGGACCTTAGAAATAATGAAAGATCCCTGTTCTGGCCCTATCGCAGTGGTTACTTTAATTTGCCTGCTACTGTTAAAGTTTACTGCGCTGCTGGCAATATTGGAGTTGCAGCAGTATCATTTGCTGCTACTGGCACCGTTAATTTCACGCTCAATGTTACCGTTATTACTACTCAATACGCCTTATGTCCGCGCCAACGGAATTGGCGCATCACTGGTGGCTAACGCGCCGAAAACCTTAGTCTATATGGCAGCGGGGTGCGGTTTAGTGATTGCATATGCGCTGGGGTCGCTGACCGTTTTGATATTTGCTGCACTCGGATTTTTGGCCCTGCGTATGCTGATGATAAAAAGACTGGAAGGCTTAACCGGTGACACCGCCGGGGCCAGTATAGAGTTGGTTGAAACTCTAGTGTTGTTGAGTGTAGTTATCAGTATTTATTAAACTCACTTAGTTAGGTGAGATCTAGACCTTAATTTTTAAAATATAAAGAGAAGAAATTGAATATTCCAAAGTACGTATATACCGACACAGATAAGTACGGCGACATCGCCGTTATCGATGAGGGTGATCGGCGCATATTATCCTTCGCAGTGGGTGATGAGCAAAGTGTGCAACTAAAAGCGCAACCACATGTTTTGCAGCACTCTTATACCCAGGCGATGATGTTATCACTGTTGTTTTGTCAGCCAAAGAGAGTTTTGCTTCTGGGCCTGGGTGCCGGTTGTATGTTGAGTACCTTACACAGTGTTATACCTGGTGTTCGCATCAGCGCGGTGGAAGTCAGGCAGAGTGTTATCGATATTGCGAAACGTTATTTTCGACTACCCACCAGTAAAAAAATCGATATTCACTGTGCTGAAGCCAGCGAATTTTTAGCATCTGGGATGACGAAAAAAGTAGACCTGATTATGACGGACCTGTATCGGGATACCGGAATGGATGAAGTGCAGGTTAGTAAAGAGTATCTTGATCTGTGTACTGCGCAGCTCAAAGTCAATGGCTGGCTGGTAATCAATTGCTGGGGAGAGAGTAGCGAGCATCTTCAGCTACTGGATTATCTGGCAGTAGATTATGCGGACGTGCGTCATTGTGAATCTGGTGACGGCAATTTGGTGATCTTTGCCGGACGACAAAAAGACCTGAAAAGTCAGCCAGATTTAAGAGAATTAGCGCTCAAATTCTCCTCACTATTAGAATTTAATCTACAGCGTTTTCTGTCAAAAATAGAATGAAAAGAGACTGTTTTTTGGTAGGAATATCAAGCAATAAGGACTAATATACAAGCTTGCTGGCAGTCCCTTTGCCAGCGGCGTTATCACTGCGATAGCGCCTCTCATAAACCGGTGTCAGTTTTCAGTATTTATAGGATTGGTAACGCTCGATCAGCACCAATCCTATAATATTATTGAGGATTGCAGCATGCACAAAATAGTCATTGTCGGAGGTGGAGCCGGAGGCTTAGAACTCGCCACTAAACTAGGCGCGCAACTCGCTAAAAAGCGCTTAGCCGAAATAGTCTTAATCGATCAGAACAGGGCGCACATCTGGAAACCGCTACTGCACGAAGTGGCCACCGGTTCACTGGATACCAGCATTGATGCTGTGGTATACCATGCCCACGCGGCAAAACATCACTATCAATTCTGTCTCGGGCGTTTTGTCGATTTAGATCCGCAACGTCGCACTTTACGGCTGGCGGCTGCCTACACTGATGAGGGCCAGCAAATTCTGCCGGATCGCACTGTTAGCTATGACACATTAGTACTGGCTATCGGCTCGCAGAGTAATGATTTTGCCACTCCCGGGGTAAAACAACACTGTCATTTTCTCGACTCGCCAAAACAGGCCGAAAAGTTTCACTACGCGTTGCTCAATCAGTTCTTACGTATTAACCAAAGTGATCAGCCTCAGAGCCTTAACATTGCCATTGTCGGAGCCGGTGCCACTGGGGTGGAACTGTCGGCGGAGTTACACAATGTCACTAAGCTGCTGAAAAATTACAACATGGGGAACATGAAAAATGAGCAGCTAAAAGTCAACCTGATTGAAGCGGGTCCCCGAATACTCTCCGCGCTGCCTGAGCGAATCAGTAGCACAGCCCGAAAAGAGCTGACTGCAATGGGGGTGCAAGTACGTGAGAGCACTAAAGTTAAACAGGCGGGTAGCGAGGGCTTTATTACCAGTGAAGGTGAAACCATTGCCGCCGATCTGATGATCTGGGCGGCGGGTATAAAAGTCCCTGATTTTATTAAGGACTTAGAGTTATTTCAACTCAATCACCTCAACCAAATTATTGTTAAACCCAGTTTGCAGTCGAGTATCAGCGATGATATTTATGTCTTGGGCGACTGTTGCGGGTTTCAAAACGAAGATGGCTCCTGGGTGCCGCCTAGGGCGCAGTCAGCTCATCAGATGGCAGACAAAGTGCGGGAGAATATTAAAGCGCGGTTGGCCAATAAAAAACAGAAAAATTACCGCTATCGCGACTATGGATCGCTAGTGAGCTTATCTCGCTTTGGCGCCGTGGGCAGTCTGATGGGTAATCTAAGCAAAAAGAGCATGTTCATCGAAGGGCATTTAGCCAGAGTCATGTACGTATCATTGTACCGCATGCATCAGATTGCCATTCACGGTTGGGCTAAAGCGCTGTTAGTCGTAGTGGCAGAAAAAGTCGCCAAAGTGGTAAGGCCGAAGATGAAACTGCACTAGTTAGCCGGTAACTGCCACCCCTGTTTGGGGTGGCTAGAACAGTAATTTACCGGCCTATTAAGCTTTTCGTTCAAACAATAATTGAGTGTTTTCCGTCACTGCGGCCGTAGTACTTTCCTCTAGCTGCTGTAACATACTTTTCAATGACATTTGATGTTTCCAGGTAATGGTTTGGATCTCAATAAAGGCATTGGCCATCGCCGCCAGATCACGGTTTAAACTAATGCTTAAAGCACTGGAAAAATCCAGAGCCAGCGGAGCGCTGTTGGGTAACAGAATCAAAAAGCTATCTCTGTGCCACTGGACTACCTCGCTATTGACTAAGGTGTCCTGCATGATTTTCTGGCCAATACTAAAGACGATGCCCTCTGTGACGCAGTCACCATAAGTCAGCTGTAACTGCTCAAAATCGGTGATTTTCAGCCGCACTAAGGAAAAAGGATCAGCGGTATAGCTGGCGTGTTGATGCCAGGACTGCAATAAAACTTTTCCCGCTGTGCGACTTAATATATTGGCCAGTGGGTTCTGATCAGCCAGCTTGCTATACGCCTGACTGATTTTATTGACATCTTTGATCCTGCGGTAGGCGAAGATGGATATGCTGAATGCCAGACTGACACCGAGTGGAACAATCTCATCTAACTGCCAATGTTCGTATTGCCTGGAGGCGTGATAAAGAAATTCCAATACCTCCCACTGGATGAAAAGGAACAAGACCACAACATTAAACACCAGCAAAGCGACCACATCTTTGAAATAAGAATCACTTTTAGTGTACAGGTACTTATCCATCGAAATATCCTTTTACGATGTCGGTTTTCTTATTTTTTAACCCGGCTGTTAATATAATTTAGTTATCAGATGGTATGTTGGTGCCGCTGCAGCACATTTGTGACTAGCCCTCTAAAAAAGGGCGATTTAGACATCATACATAATTTATTAAAAAGTAAAAGCTACTGGCTAAAATGGTATGACGACCTTACCAAGGCAAGCTGAATTGTTGATTGAAATAAGAAGCGTTTAAATTAAATATTCATTAAAAGTTAACAAAGCTACAGCCGTATCATTAAAACTGACGACGGCTGGACAAAAAATTGAAATTATAGCGAGCGGCTAAGCTCTTGGTTTTCTGCGCCTGAAAATAATTTTGTAGCTGTTTATCAATCAATCTCTTTGTTGCTAATCAATCATTCACTTTTTTTGCATATTTGCCTTATTGCTTATTTACATATTTGGCATATTCTACAGTAATGCTGACGGGAAACTTTACTGTCTTCAGACACTCGATGTGTGTTAATTACTTTGGTCAAATTATTGAAATTTAAGTAGTAATGTGGAGTATTGGTTTTAATGATATTTAATGAACACGGTGTATTCAAAATAAGTGTTGAAGCTAAAGTATTATTTATTGATGCGACAGGCCCGTTTAATGAAGAAAGTGTCAAGCATTACAACAAAGACTTGGAGTCGTGCATTGTGCAGCTTGAAGCCAGCCAATGGAATCAAATAGTCTCTTTTCATAAAATGAGTATATTTACGCCTGAAGCAGAAGGCCGTCTCACAGAGACTCTCATCAAAAGAAGGTCGAGAGGATTGATAGCTTGTGCTGTAATATTAGCGGATGCTGATTTTAAATCTTCGGTAAAAGAGCAATTGAGTCGCTGTTACCGCAGTGCTGAAGTAGAACATCAGTATTTTGATTCGATGGCTAAAGCTCAACAGTGGATACGTGGTTTAGACTCATCGCTTACTTTTTAGAATATTGACCTCAGATTAAGATATTTGAGGTCAAAGTAACTATACATTTACAATTAGGTTAGAGAGCATTTGACCCATTCCTGCTATTGCTACTTACCTACGTCCGTGTAGGTAAAATAGCCGAACGCTTTATAGCTCGCCGCAGGGGTGTTCAGAGCTTTTTGATCGAATGCCTAGCTCAGCCTCGGGCATGATAACTTTCGACAGACACAGGCTTTTGCTGCATGTAAAGTCTAAGTGCTTAGACTTATGTAGGCAATCGGCATGTCTGTCGTTAGCATGCCCTAAGGGCACGATGCCTAGAACTGGGAATACTTTTGAAGCGAGTTCTGAATGGCAGAGTAAGCTATGCCAGCTGTGAACGGGGTAGGACCACTATTTAGCGCATGTGGTTTGATATAAATTCAGTGTTAAAGGTAATTTAGCGTGGATAGCGAACGTGTGGAGCATAACATGAAAGAAAGTACTGAAGCCTCGGTCAGGTCCCGTACTATCGAAAAAGATAGTGAATCTTACCAATGGGTTACATTTATTATTAATAAAGAATTATTTGCTGTAGAGGCTCTGCAAGTTAGAGAAGTGCTAAAGTATAGTGAAATCACTCCTGTACCTAGTTCAAATGCTTATGTAAGTGGTCTTATTAATTTGAGAGGTAAAGTAGTCACCGTTATAGATACTCGAATAATGTTTAGCTTACCTCACGAAGAACCTAATGATAATACCAATATTATACTGGTTGATTTTAACCAAGAAGAAATGGTGGGATTTATTGTTGATAGTGTAGATGAGGTAGTTAACATTGCGATAAAGAGCATTGAGATCGCGCCAAGTTTGTCTGATGACGATGCAAAAAGTGGCTTTGTTAAAGGGGTTACTTTTTATAATAATAACTTGATCATTTTATTAGAAATCAAAAAAATCATCTCACATATCACACCCGTTATAGAGGATGATCAACAACAATATTAGTGATAAAAAATGATAAATTTAATGTAGTCCTACAGTTATTTACAACGGTAGATATTCGACAGCCAACTGTCACCAATCTCATTCATCTGGCGAGTTTGTGTTTGCTCGACATCCCTATAGGGCAGACCTCGCTCTGCCTCTGCAATATTACACAGCGCCTTAAAACTCTTAGGGCCAAAGAATCCATGTTAGCCGTAGGCCTGATAAAATAATTAAAAATGGCGGCTGCTGGATAAACAACTAAAATTAAATAGAGGAGAATTATCAAGCTGAAGTTCGCGGTTGCAGTCATCATTGCTTCAGTTGTATTTGAGAAAATAGGCAATTCTGGAAGACGCTGTGAGAGGTCCAATTGAAGAAAGTCTTGATCGTCGATGACGAGCCCCTTGTATTAAAATCACTTCAGCGGGTATTAAAGTCGCCCAATGTACAGATATTTTGTGCTGATAGCGCCTCTCAGGCACTTCAAGTATTAGCCGATCAGAAGATTGATGTAATACTTTGTGACTATGCGATGCCCAAGGTTTTGGGCACCGAGTTACTGGCTGATGTCGCCCGTCGATGGCCAGACACTCAACGGCTAATTCTCAGTGGGCATGCCGATTTCACGACTGTGTTAAAGTCCATTCAAAGCGGCGTAGTGCACAAGTTTTTAGCGAAACCATGGTCCAATGTGCAGCTGCAACAGCAAGTGCACAGTGCTCTGAGCAACAACCAGGCTGATAGCGAAGTAGCTGCTGTTGACGATAACTCAGCTACAGCTGGCAAGGCGTTGGATATGGAGCAGATTCGTCTGCAGGCAATCCTTAATACTGTGCCTGACGGTATCCTCAGTTACGATCAGCAAGGTAAAATCAAGTCAGTTAATCAGGCTCTGCTGCACTGTTTTGGCTATAGCGAAACAGAGCTACTGGGCGCCCAGATACAGCAGCTGATTCCCCAATATCATTTAGCCAGCAGCGATAATCGAACAGCGAAATTAGCGGGATTAAAAAAGACCGGTGAGGTATTTCCGCTGCAGTTGCGCAGCAGTGATATGAGCAGTCAGGGCTTTTCTCAACAGTTAGCTGTGATTACCGATTTGTCTAACTGGGCAGTCACTGAAACCCAAAACAAGCAGTTACTGGCGGCACTGGATAGCTGCCAGGATGGTTTTGCTCTGTTTAATGCCAGCGGCTATTTGATCCGCTGCAATCAAAAATTTCTTGACCTTTACAGCCGCTGTCGCAACGGGCCAAAAGTAGGCACCAGTTACCGCAGTTTTTTACAAGACGCTCTGGATAGCGGGTTGTTTCCCAAAGCTGTGGATGACAGAGAACACTGGCTGAATACTTTTGTCTCACCCAGTGCAGAGGGGGCTGAAATACAGTATCAATTGGATCAACAGCGTTGGATTCAGGTACGTCAAACATGTGCGGACAACGACTGTATGATCAGTTTTCACTTAGATATCAGCGCTACTAAGGCTATTCAGCTAGAGCTGCAGCAGGCGTTGCAACAAGCAAAGCAGGCCACCAGCGCCAGAGGAAAGTTTTTGGCAATGATGAGCCATGAAATTCGCACCCCGCTTAACTCCGTGTTGGGGCTGCTACAATTACTACACGAGAGTGAACTAAGTGACCAGCAACTAAAATACATAGAGACAGCCTCAGTATCAGGTAATAGCCTATTGAAGATAATTACCGATATATTAGATTATTCAAAAATAGAGGCAAACAAAATTGAGCTGCATCCCGATGCTTGTTCACTGCCTCAGTTAGCTGAATCAGTGGTGCAGATGTTGAGTGTTCTGCACTGCGATAAACCACTGTCACTACAACTACAGGTCGATGAAAATATAGCGGAAACGGTGTTGGTTGATGAGCTTCGATTGCGTCAGGTTTTAGTAAACTTAGTCTCCAATGCGCTTAAATTTACCCCCAGCGGAGAAGTGTTATTGAAGCTGCAAAAACAGGGTCAGCTAAACTATCATTTTAGTGTCCGTGATACGGGTATAGGAATCCCTAAAATACAACAGAATCAGATTTTTCAAGAGTTTAATTGTGGTCATGATAATAAGGGGAACAGCGGTACCGGTTTAGGGCTGGCTATTAGCCAGCGGATAATCCAGTTGATGGGCGGTTGTATCGAATTTAACAGTATTGAGCACAGTGGTAGCTGCTTTTATTTTTCTCTGCAACTACCCTCAATTGCCAGATCAGAGAAGCCTGATATCCGCTACTGGCAGTTTGACCCCGCGCCCGAGATATTGCTGGTGGATGATAGTCAGACTAATTTGTTAGTCGCTAGCCAAATGCTTGAAAGCGCGGGTATACATGTAAGTATTGCCAGTAATGGTCAGCAGGCAATATCAGCTTGTGAAAGGAAAATGTTTAGTATGGTATTGATGGATATTTCGATGCCGGTAATGGATGGGGTGACGGCCTGCCATAAAATAAAACAGCTATCCAATTATCTGAAAACTCCAATTTTAGCCTTAACCGCTTACGCAATGCGCGAAGATAAACAACGCTTTCTGGCGGCGGGGATGCAAGATGTAATTGAGAAACCTATCGACAAGCAGCTGATGTTAGCCACCATCGCTAAATATTTTCCGGGTGCACGCAGCGTTGTTGGAGTGCCTGCAGAAAGCCGTTCTGGAGGCACTGCTGCACCAGAGGACATTGAGTCTCCCTCCAGTCCAGCAGTTCCCAACGTCGATTGGCAGGCAGTGGAAAAATTGGCGACCGATACAAGCGAGCAACAATTACCCGCTCTGGTCGATATTTTCCTCCAGGACATAGAAAACAGATTGGTTAATATCCAAAACCTGACTGAGCAGCAGATCAGCGGTCAAAGCAAAGAGGATTTACAGCGAGAGTTTCATACGATTGGCAGTAGTAGCGCTTTGTATGGTTTAGTGCAATTGAGTGCTATGGCTAGACAAATGGAAGCTCTGCTGCAGCAACAACAGCTTACTGAACCCGCTAAACTCACTGGGTTAATCAATCAGTTTGTCGAAGTAGCTCAGCAAAGCCTGGCTAGACTAGTGCAGTATTTGCAGTCAAGAAAAGACAACTGATTCAGTGTTGATTTTTACCGCGCTGTTATCTTTAGCGCCAGCTATTGCGTTTGCGATAAACAGTTGCTGCACTTATGCCCAAATAGTGGGCGGCTTTAGGCACATTACCCTGACAGATCTCAATGGCATGTTCGATGGCCTCGCGCTCCAAAATTGCCAGTGGCTGGATCTGATGTTCTTGATCAGAAAGCGACGCGGCAGTGTCTGTATTTGGCCTGTTAGAGGGGGCTCCTTGCTGCGCAGCAATATTTTCTACACTTCTTCGGGTACTGATTCCAGGCTCTGCTTGTAACAACAGTTTGTCCAGTGGGGCTGGTAGCATTTCCACACTCACTGTTTGTGCATTGCACAGTACGACTATATTGCGGATCACATTTTGCAGTTGGCGTATATTGCCCGGCCAGTGGTATTGACTCAATACAAATTCTGTTTGCGGATCAAAACTGCGGAAATCTTTATTCTCCTCGTTAGTGTACTGCGCTAAAAAATGTTGCGCTATTTCAATTACATCGTTGTCCCGATCACGCAGGGGAGGTAAATGTATAGGCAGTACATGTAAGCGATAAAATAAATCTTCGCGAAACAGTCCCTGATCAACCTGGTTTAGTGGATCTTTGTTGGTAGCACAGATGATGCGCACATCCACTATTTCAGTTTTATCGCTGCCCACTTTTTGCAGCGTACCGGTCTGTAAAAACCGCAATAGCTTCGATTGTAACGACAGCTCCATTTCACAAATCTCGTCGAGAAACAATGTACCGCCATCGGCTGCTTTGGCCAAACCATCACGACTGCTGAGGGCTCCTGTAAAAGCGCCTTTTACATGTCCAAAAATCTCGCTCTCTATTAACTCGTTGGGAATAGCGGCACAGTTTAAGGCGATGAAGGGTTTATTGCTGCGATTACTGCGTTGGTGCGCCGCCTCGGCGCAAATCTCTTTACCGGTGCCACTGTCCCCGGTGATAAAGATCGTTGCTTTGGAGCTAGCCGCACTATCGATCAATTGATAAACCTGTTGCATCGCCAATGAGGAACCGATAAAGCCACAAAACTCACTGCGGTCAATTTTTTCCTGGTAAATATCGACAATTTGTTTGAGTTTTTGGCTGTCACAAGTATTTTTTAAGGTGGTCACTAAGCGATCTTTATCAAAAGGTTTTAACAGATAATCTCTAGCGCCTAATTTCATCGCTGCAATGGCAGTATTCATTGAACAATCGCTAGTAGTGACTATGACATCTGCAGGGTGTTGACACTCCTGTAGGTGTTTAAGAATGTCTATGCCCGACATATCCGGAAGTTGTATATCAAGCAGAACTACATCGATGTGTTCAGTGGCTAAAACCTTCAGGGCTTGCTCCCCGGTCTCAGCCAGGGACAGATGATAGGGCAGCGACGATAGATAGGCCATATAGATACTCAGTAAACTGGGGTCATCTTCGACGAGCAAAACAAAAGTCATGTTTTTCTTGGGCATATAATGTCCTTAAAACTAACATCAAGGTGCTTAAAGTAATTGTGGGAGATGCAGGATTAATTCGTATGTTGCATACATATACTATAGTTCAAGAGTATGTTTCTATCGAATTGGCAAGTTGTAGCGACAGCGGTGGTGATGAAGGGGAGATGTTAATATGGAAAAAGTATTTGCCCGTTGGAGTTTTGAGCCAAGCCTGGAGTCTGCGCAACAGCATCGGCAATTACTGGCTGTTCAGTTAAGTGCACAAGCACTGACCTTGGATACCATTGAAAATTTTCAGTTGGCTGTCTCTGAGCTGATTGTTAATCTGTGTCGTTACCCTCTGATAAAGGCCAAAAATGCCTCAGTGCAGCTATTGCGTACTGATGATTACGTCAGTTTAGAGCTGTACGATAACGGCGCAAGTTTTCGCAACTTTAGCCAGTACATCAATTCAGATCAGCCTATTGGTGCCGCAGAAAGTGGCATGGGACTTAAGCTGATCGACTCTTTGTTCGATGATTTGTTTTATGTTCCCGGTTGTTATCGTGATGACGGGTTAAATTTAATGGCGTTTAAGTACTACTTTAGCAAGGCAGTGCAAAAAAAATCTAACAGCATTTTGTTAGTCGATGATGATAAGGTCTATCAGGCCGTATTGACGGCTTACCTGGAAAAAGACTACCAGGTATATCAAGCAGACAGTGTCAGTCGTGGCTATGAGTTATTGCTGCGCCAGCAACCAGACCTGGTTATCTGTGATATTAATATGCCTGGTGGCGGCGGTGGCTATTTATTTGATTTGTTGCAACATGTCCCGGCGGTTGCCTGCACTTCTTTTATATACTTGTCCGGTTGTACAGATAGGCAATTAATCAGTGAAGCTCTATCCAGACCTATAGATGCCTTCGTCGAAAAGCCGGTGCAACGACAGCAGCTGCTGCAGTTAATTGAGAAAACGTTGGAGCGACAGCGCTATTTATCCCAGCAAATGCACAGGGAGCTTTTTCAACGGGCAACTTTGGGGTTACAGCCACAATTACCGCGTAAAATTGCCGCTTTCGATTGTGCGCTGCGCCACTGTATTCCCCAGGAGGGTGGCGGAGATTTTGTTTTATTACATCAATCGCAGTTGTTAATGGCAGATCTGATGGGTCATGGCTTACAAGCCAAAACTTATGTCTATGCTCTAGCGGGTTACTTGCGCGGACTCTGCTCCGTCTTGTCTCAAGAACAGTTGGCCCCTTGTAAACTACTCAATGTATTGTCCAATGGCTTTGCTGACGATCCGGTGCTGCGCGAGACACTGGCGACTATTGCGGTGATCAATTTTAACCATAGGGAGTTAAGTATTGCCAGTGCCGGTCACCCGCAACCTCTGCTAATTAGTGCCAATACTATAACCTCAGTGCCTGTGCAGGGGCCGTTGTTGGGATTGTCTCAGGCGGGGTATAGAGAGCAGAGGATCCAACTGGCTCCTAATCAGAGGCTGTTATTGTACTCGGATGGTTTTTTGGATGCAGGTGAGGAGCCGAATCAAGAAATGCTGGATAACCTTAAGTACAGCGCTCAATTACCTCTGCAGCAAGCGGCGGATTTTCTTATGCAGTTAGTCTACGAGCGAGAATTACAGTCTGACGACTGCACCCTTGTACTGTTGCAGTTAGACCCGAACTACAAGGGCTAATGGCTTTACTGTTGGGCATACCAGTTTTCAAATCCATCAACACTTATCATGACAGTTACAAATCTTGACTGAGAAAATCACTGTGGCGCAGCTTAATGCGCACCTTGTTCATAAACCGTGGCAGCCAGCGGTCGAGCCTGTGGCTTTCTCTGATCAATTCGCTTTTTAAGCTGGGGGCGAACTGGTCATTCATCACTACACCAATCAAGTTGGCATCATTGGCTGTGAGTATCTCATTGGCCTCTTCAAGCTGCCCCTCGGTGTTTATATTGGTCAGGACATTGAGCAAGGTACTGTCGCTAGCAGAACAAATTAATGCGCCTGCTATTTCACCACTGCTGCTTAGCAGTAGCGGTGAGCAGTCGCAGAAGACCAGATCAAATTTTTCGCAGCTCTGCTTAAAAAAACTCTTTAATGTGTCCAGATCGTGAAACTCAACATGGTGCCCGGACTCCTTTGGCGTTGTTAAAATTGACAAGAAGGGCGTGACATTGAGCTGGATTCCGCGCTGCCAGCTCTGCTCTATGGGTAACCATTCACTGCGTTTTAACCCGGGTAGCGTGTGCAACTTTGGATGGCTAATATTGAGTTCGATTAACAGGACTTTTTTCCCTGAACTGGCCGCTCGCCTGGCCAGAGCCAGGGCAAGGGTAGTGTTTCCAGAGTGCGCTTGCAGTGAACAAATGGCGATCTGCTGCAGTGACAAACGAACTATATGGGCGTAAATGGTTTCTAATTGGGTACTTAATTGTAGATCGATCATTGCAAGCCCCTGTTTAAATGCCAACTAAATGTGCAAAAGAGATAACGGTCATCGATTCGCGTAAGGTGCTGACAAATCGATACCAACCACTCTGTTCTTTACTGGGCACATAGAGAGTGTCTCCGGCTTTGATGACAGGCAATTGGTTGAAATCAGCCGATTTAGAAAAAGCTACCAGATCGAATTTCTGCGCTTTTGTTTTGCCCGCATCAGCAGAGATAATCATAATTTTGTGTTGCAGTGCCTGATCGTGTGGGCCACCGGCCTCGGCCAATAAATCTAGCACTGTCATATGGCTGGCAAAAGTATAGCGACCGGGCCTGGCAACAGCGCCCAGTACTCTGACCACTGACTCTTTAGGTTTTTCCAGCCATGCACGGTTGCGTCCAGGGATAAAAATAACGTCCTGATTCAATACTTGTGGCAACAGCTTCTCATTACCGCTTTGGAAGAATAAATGCAGGTCTAGCGAAGAGACTTTATTGTCGCCGTTTTTGCGGTGAGTAATGCGGATATTAGCTAAGTCAGCGTGCTGAGTAGGGCCCTGTGCTGCTGCTAATATGTCTAAAAAGTTCAGTTCGGGGTTAAATGCGTACCTTCCCGGGGCCCCAACTTCCCCTAATATATAAATCGACCTGTCACTTGATTGACGCACCCACTGGGAGCGGTTGTCGTTAGGGTCTTTGGGTAACTCGGGAATAACCACAGTATCACCGGCGCGTATTTTTGGCACAGTGCTAATGTCTCCCCCACGTTCCAGAAACTTTTTCAGGTCAAAGGTTACAGTAGTAGCGACTTGGTTTTTACCTGTGTGCAGTACTTGCAGATGTGAAGTGTCAGCTGCGGCAACCGGTCCGCCGGCGTGAGCGACTAGATCAAGCAAGGTCATTTCACTGGCCCATTCATAGCGACCGGGGCGATTTACCGCTCCTATAATACGCACAGCACGGTTTGTGGCGATTTTAAGCCAGCTCTTTTCATTCATATCGGTTTTTTCTGGTACTAAGATGGCATCGCCTGGATTTATTTTAGGAAGCTGACCCCTTGAGTTCCCCTCAGTATGACGCTGTAAATCAAAGCGGCTGACACGACCGTTACTGTGCAATATACGTATCTGTCGGGTCTCTGCAAAACGGGTAGGGCCACCGGCCGTCGCCAGTAAGTCGAAAAAACTGGTCTCAGGCTTTATCTCCAGTGCGCCAGGTTTAAATACTTCACCTATGACATAGGCGGTACGGACACCGCTTTGCACTTGATCAGAGGCTTGCGGGACAAAGATCACATCGCCACGGTGTACTTTAGGCATGAGCTTTTTGTCGCCAGTGTCTAAGTATTCACGCATATTAAAGGGGAAGGGCTCGCCTTTGTGGATCACTCGAATTTGTTCGATACCCGCATAGCGTGTCACACCGCCAGAGCGCATAATCATATCGACAATATTAGTGTCTCCCTTGTAGCCAAAGGTACCGGGGCGATGGACTTCGCCAAACACAGTCACGGAGTCTTTGGCACCACCGGCATCACCTGAGGCCAGCAACGTCTTAGCGTCAAAATCGACCTGCACGTTACCAATGAGTGGCGAGGCGGGAATAAAGATGGTATCTAAAGGTTGCAGTTTAGGTAACAAACGAGAATCTCCGGTATCTAAGTACCGTTTAAAATCAAAGTTGATCACTTTAGAGTTACGTCTTATTTGCAACTTATTCAACTGCGCTCCCTGGGCTAAACCACCGGCACTATTAATGGCCATCTGCACGTTGGAGTTAGCGGGCAAATCAACGGGCCCCGGGGTTTTTACATAGCCCAGGACAGTCACAGAAAGACGCCGCTCCTGGAGCCGGATACTAAACTTAGACAAGTCTTTGTAGACGGTTTTTAAGTGCCTGACTAAGATGATTTTTGCCCGGTGAATAGTTTTGCCTTTAAGGTTCACTGCGCCAATTTCTGGCAAGGTGATATTGCCGTTAAGGTCAATCTGAAAACTTTGATTAAAAGACTGTTCACCCGGAAATTTAATTTTTACAATATCTCCGGGAAGCAGTTCCTGTGCCATCACAGGTTGTACTAGCAGTGCCAGCAGTATTAGGGTTCTTAATATAATTGTTAACATCATCTGCTCCTATTAATAGTAGATAGTTAAGCAGGCATATAGAGGAGAGACTTTGCCTGCTGGTTAACTGTTGTGGCCTTGTCGTTTTAGATAAGAGATGCGTTGATATCAATAGTGCGATCGACCCTTAAGTGGCGTAGCAGTTTTAGCGGCTGCCCTTGAGCACCAATGATTTTCAAATTTCTATTATCTATGCGCATACGCTTAAACAAGAACACGACGGCGCCTATTCCCGATGAGTCAAGAAAAGGCACATAGGAAAAATCCAGCTGTATATCACAGGAAGATTTGGCCAGCAGGTCGAAATCCGCTCTTAAATATTCAATGGCGGCTGCATCTAAATCACCGCTGATGCACATACGAAGTTCAAGGTTGTTGAGTTGCTGTTTCTGTACTTTAGTCATGTTGTGACCCTCCAACTAAGAAAGATGTGATCAAGATCGGTATGACATTGGCTTTTATTTATTCACATATTTCCTTACTTTTGGTACCTCTGGACCTGTTATGAATAAATGCACTACCTAATCAAAGTAATGACCGAGATACTGGAGAGCGTTTATCGGGTAGCAAAGACCCTGAGTTTTTTGCCTCGCAGTTGGTATTACTTAACATAATTTGTCCAGAGGTTAACTAGAGAAAGCATAAACAATGCCATAAGTGTAAGATGTTGAAAAATATTGATATATTTCTATTTGAGAGGGTTTTTTAAGAGACTGAAATGGGTTGCTTGCAATATGAGAATCAAATTGAGAGGTTGAATATAGTTGAGAGTTGAGAGTTGAGAGTTGGAAGTTGGAAGTCGTAAGCTAAGAGCTAAGAGCTAAGAGCTAAAAGCTAAAAAGCTAAAAGCTAAAAGCTAAAAGCTAAGGGCTAAAAGCTAAGGGCTAAAAGCAGAAGCAGAAAATAAAAGTTGTTAGTCATTATTAGTTGAGATATAGCGGGAGCTGTTTATGCTTATATTCACATGAGGGTATCGGCCATATGCCGCTACTGGGGTAAATAATTATCGGCTTAGCATCATCCACAGCGACGCCCAAATTTAAAGTGTTTAAATAATTTTCAAGCCTATCTAGGGGTGATGCATATATAGGTTTGCTAGATAGGGTATGTTAAGTGTTGTCTCAGGTCAGCTTACAGAGGGAATAATTGTGGAACAGGAACAATGGGCGCTAAAAGTGCGCAAACTCGTTAATGCTGATTATACTTTGCATACAAGTTATTTTGGTCCCCAGGACCGAACTGCATTGCTGATCCATGGCGGGGGGGAATCGTCTTCTTCTAAGGTACATCCACTTCGTATCGAGCTCGCTGAGCGCGGAATTGGCACCCTTGCGGTTGATCACTTAGGTCACGGATATACAGCGGGGGATATAAAGAAATCTTCTTTAAAAATGAGAGTTGAAGAAGTGTTATCGGCGATAAAAGCCTACCCAATCGTTAATCTTATAGGCTCCGTTTCTATGTCCATGGGTGGCCATGTTGCGATAAAACTACAACAAATTTTGTCTTTTAAGGCTATGGTACTTATAGCCCCTGCGGTTTATACAAGCTCTGCTTATGCTGTTCCATTTGGTCAAGGTTTTACTGATATTATAAGACAATCAGGCAGTTGGAGTGACAGCCATGCTTGGTCAGTTTTAGAGAAATTTGAAGGAAAACTGCTTGTTATTATCGGGGAGAATGACGAGGTAATACCTAAGGGGGTAATAGATAAAATGATGCTGATTACTAAGCCCGATGTGGCTAAAATAATTATCTTAAAAGATGTTGATCACTTCGTTATGACCCGTTTACGTGAGGGAGAGAAAAAGCGTTTAGAGAGTACTTTGGGTTTGATCTCTAGTACGCTAATCGATGCTGCA
>MAAC01006679.1_pt1 | contig 17886 bp, 13 predicted proteins | sample 1115981 | NCBI WGS metagenome assembly MAAC01 (sample SAMN04961126, study PRJNA320927) | seawater metagenome | isolation source: sample BD02T64 sea water enriched with oil for 64 days | place: USA:Gulf of Mexico | collected 2013-07-27 | reverse complement strand
GGATCAGGTTTTGGCAATTGAGAAGATCTACAAAACAATGAAATTAAAGGCAATTAAACAGGGAAAGCGACTTATTGCACTTGAACAGGAGCTTGAGCTCCTTTTTCGGAGCGGATCAGTTAAGCCAGAAGTGCTCCGATCCTTGTTGAGCAAAATTTCTAAAACAAGGATGGAGCTTCGGTTTACCCACTTAGCCGCCCATCTTAAATCGCCTGAGATCTTGTCGAAAGAGCAGATTACAACTTACAACGAAATACGAGGCTATTCCAATCCAGACCCATGCCGCACTATTCCAGAAGGCCATGACAAAGCAATGTGGCTTAAACACAATGGCTGTAACTGATCCCAATTTGAGGCTTTTAAACCCAAATCAGGATCTGTTAAATTGTCCCAGCGCCCGCCTTCTATTTTCCAACGTAGACGGGTTTTCTTTTTTCCATGAACGCGCGTGGGCCTTCTCTTGCATCTTGCGTTTTGAAAACGGGGTTTGAAAACTGAATTTCCATACGTAGCGCTTCTTTTTCTTCGACGCCAACGCATGCCCGGGCTGATGCACGAATAGCCTTCACAGCGATGGGGCCATTGGCCGCGATTTTTTCCGCAATCTCCATCGCTTTTTGCAAGACCTGATCCGCAGGGACAACGTGGTTCAAGAACCCAAGGCCCAGCGCCTCTTCAGATTTGATGAGGTCTCCAGTGAGCAGTAGTTCCATAGCCTTTGCATAGGGTATCTGATTGGGGAGCCTTACAGTGGATCCGCCGCCGGGAAATATTGCCCATTTCACTTCCTGAACACCAAACTTTAAATCTGGCCCCGCCACGCGAATATCCGTGCCTTGAAGAATTTCCAGTCCGCCCGCTATGGCATGCCCTTGTACTGCAGCAATAACAGGCTTTTCAGTATCAAAATCCCGAAGGAGGGATTTAAACACTAGGCTTCGATCGTCGAAAACCTTCTGGTCCCACTCATCCTTTGGCTCTTTTGCTCCCGAAATTATTGGGATCAATGTTCCAAGATCAGCCCCAGCGCAAAAAGTTGTCCCCGTCCCGGTTAGAACAATAACCCGCACATCATCATCATCGCGCGCATCTACAAACGCGGCAGCAAGGCGCACCACCATTTCAGGATTAAGCGCATTACGCGCCTCTGGCCGATTAAGCGTCACCAATGCAATATGATTTTTGACTTCATAGTTTAAAATAGCCATTTGATCTCTCTCTCAATCCGGAATGAACCGGTTTATAGTTTCATCTTTTGTGACATATCCTGCGGCACCAATATAGTCTTCGGTCATCATCTTATTGGCCAAATTCAAATCGGCCGGTGTGTTTGCTATAAACCGCGGAGCCATTGGATCGCTGCCATCCCCAAGCCGCCCAATGACAATACCAAGATTTGGGACCCCATCTCGCCCAGATGCCACCGTATAGGTTTCTATTATGGCGGGACCCTCCGGATCTTCAGTAAATTCAGGTGCTTGCAAGGCATCTATGATTTCTTGGTCTACTGCTGGGTTCGTTCTGACCCAAGGTACGTCATCCGTCGCTTGCGCTGGGGCATCTGTTGAGTATATGCCCATTGAATGTTCACTTAAATATCCACCATTAGCGGTTACAAGCCCATACTCGCCCCGCTCTGATCTGAGTTTTTGAGCCATTTCAACAATGGCATTCATCACGTAGCTTCCTGCACCTCCAAAATAAGGGAGCCCGCCAGTAACTGTCAGATCTCGATCATCTTCACGAGAAATTCCAAGCTCATCTCGAGCTATTTCCACGGCGACAGGGAAACAGGAGTAGATATCTATATGCTTCATGTCGTCCACGGATTTTCCAGCCATGGAAAATGCTCTCTGTCCTACGCGCTCAATCGCCGGAGACGAATGATAGTTTACCCGCTCATGAACGTACCATTTTTCGTTTGCATCTGCGCACCCATGCAGGAAAACCCAGTTCTCTTCTGGAACACTCATTTCCCTTGCAGCCCCGACTGAGGTTAGGAGGAGAGCGGCCGACTGATTAACTTGATTCATTGCATTCATGTATTTTGTGTACGGCCAGCCGACTAAACGGTTTTTGTCGCTTACGTGAGCAATCTCCTCCGGGCTTCGTTTAATGGGAAACCATGCGAAGTCATTTTCAGAAGCCACTTCACTAAACCGCGAAAACAACGTGCCAATTTCTAATTGATGTTCATCAATCGAATTCCCGTAGTTGGCCCGCAGCGCGTTTTCAAACAAGGGATACACATTACGTGCGGGCCATATGCCGTGTGCTTTTTCATGTTCTGTCGCCATGGGGATATCATCGACGATCTGGTTTGCTTTTGCTGGGGCAGGCTCATTCCAGTCTGGCTTTACCCCAGATTTAAGTAACCGTCGTCCTGTATCCATCGCTTCTGCGCCTGCGAATAGAGCAAATTTGATCTTCCCATTGGCAATTTCCTCAGAATATTTATTCATTAGAAACTGAGGCATATTACCGCCGATCGGTGTCTCATAAAGGAAGGCCTTTTCAACACCTAACCGCTGCTCCAAGCTATGGGCTGGATTTTTGGTGAAAGGGATAAGGCTTTTAACAACGGCAATGACATCCAGATTTTCCAGCGCACTATTGCTAATTCCAGCGTCTAGCGTAGCCGCATGAACCGCTTGCTCCATTAGATCGAGGGGCGACGCTGCACGTTTTAAATCAACCCCGCGCTCAGTTGCCTGCCCAACACCAATCAAGACCGGCATTCTATTATGTACCATAACCAACTCCCTCCACTGTTTGCTCGGCAATTGACTTAGCCCACCTGTAGTCTGCTTTCCCGTTTTGGCCTCGTTTCACCTCCTCAACAAAAACAAAGGCTTTGGGCAATTTGTACCGCGCAATATATTTACTTGCACAAGATTTCAGTTCATCTGACAGATCTGTATTTCCATGAGTTAACTGAACAACAGCAACAACTTCATTTCCAAAGCGCTCACTTGGACGAGAGCTTACAATCACATCGACAACATCATCATGGTGTTTGAGGGCTTGCTCAACTTCCTCTGCATAGATTTTCTCTCCGCCAGAATTAATGGTCACTGAATCCCGGCCTAAAAATTCTATATTCCCATCAGTATCAATTTGCACACGGTCTCCCGGTATTGAATACCGTTCACCGTCAATCACGGGGAATGTTTCTTGGGATTTTGGGGGGTCGTTAAGGTACCCAAGGGGAATGCGACCCTTTACGGCAAACCAGCCATTATCTTTGTCCTCTGGCTTTGCTAGGGCCGTTTTGTCAGCATTTAACGCCACGCCCCCACCAGAGAGTGTAAATTTCGCATCTGTTTCTTTATCAGAGCCTTTAGAAAAATTATGCCCCCGTGGCCCCGTCTCGGTTGAGCCAAATGCATCAATAATCGTTACCTTCGGGTATTTAGCGAGAATTTTGTCTTTCACGGGCTTGGAGAATACTGCGCCGCTACTGACTATAAGTCTTAACGACGAAAGATCATATTCATGGGCATACATCTCCTTCATGATCGGTAAGGCGAATGCGTCACCCACTACAGCCAAAGTCCTTACCTGCTCTCTCTCAGCTACGCGTAACAACTCCGCAGCATCCAAGTGTTCGACATTGTCCTGTATCACCACGGTATTTCCGTTATGCCACGCCACGAAGGAGACTAACTGTCCCGTACCATGCATGTAAGGTGGTGCCGATAATGCAGAGGATCCGCGAGATTGCATGACTTGGTTGAGGATTAAATCCATGTCCAAAATCGGGACATCGTTTTTATCTTTCATTCCCAACATAGAGACCAAAAAATCACCTTGCCGCCAAAGAACACCCTTTGGCATTCCCGTCGTACCGCCGGTGTAGATCATATATAGATCATCCGGTGATAGGGTTACGTTTGGTTTGGATGCAGATGCACTTGCAAGTGCACTTTCATATTCTATTGCGCCTGAGAGTAACGGGGCGTTCGAGCCATCCTCAACTTGAATAAGCACACTAAGGTTATTTAGTTGGTTCGAAATTGCCGCAACTTTATCGGCAAAACATCCGTGGTAAATGATGACCTTTACATCAGCATCTTTCATGACATGAAGGAGTTCTTCCTCCACATACCGGTAATTGATATTTACAGGAACAGATCGAGATTTAAGGGTTCCCATCAAGCATTCCGGATATTCGTTCCCGTTATACATATACAGGGCCACGTGATCCTGCCCGGATTCCCAATTTTCGAGTTCAGACCGTTCTCTGTGAAGCGTTACGCCATGGGACAACAGAAAATTAGCAAGACGCCGTGAACGCTCGTTCAATTCAGCATATGAAAAACGTCGATCTCTGAACACGAGTGCTTCTCGGTCTGGAATGGCGGCAGCGATAGCTTCATTTAACTCAGCTATATTGATACTCATGATTTTAGTACCTTTGTCCCAGCCAGCTTGTAGTTATCCAGATCAACACTTGAAGTCATGGTCCAGTAATCCACCAATCGCCAGGGTGAGTTTGAAACGACGCGTCCTTTGCTGTTGCGGTACCAGTTGGAGACACCGGGATGTGTCCAAATCATACTGTTATGTTCAGCGTCAACTTTCTCATTGTATGCGTCATGAATATCGGCGCGGACTTCCAATTCATCATACCCCGCCTCAACCATCCTCATTATGCATTTAGTGATGTATCGAGATTGACATTCAATATGGAAGATCAGACTTCCGCCGTGTCCAAGGTTAGTGTTAGGGCCATAGAACATGAAGAAGTTTGGAAAATCTGGTGCCGTCATTCCCATGAAGGCGCGCGGATCTTCTCCCCATTTTTTATGAATATTGACACCATTACGGCCAGATACTTGCACCGATCCCAGCAAATTTCCGGCATCAAACCCAGTGGCATAGATGATAACGTCTGCTTCGTGAAAATCTCCGTTGCTATCCATCACCCCATCGGCATTGATTTCATCTACCGCAGCAGTGGCAAGATCCACATTTGGGCGCTTCAACATGTCACACCATTTGTTGTCAATGAGCATGCGTTTTGCAAACGGTGGGTAATCTGGAATGACCTTTTTCATTAGATCTTCATCCCCATCTAACGCGTCAGTTAAATTCCGAATATAGGTTCGCCGATGATGCGCGTTTTCAGCGTTTAGAGACTGACCTTTATCAGGCCAGTTCTCATCATAATGCAAGGAATCCCAAATACCGTCCCCGTAACTCCAAAACAGTCGGAAGCGATACCAATTCTTATAAAACGGGATATGTTTTAGCAGCCACATTTTGCCAGGACTAACCGTCTTGTGATAATCAGGCAAGATGCGGATCCAGTGAGGTGTTCTTTGAAGAACAGTCAATTTTTTTGCGTCTTTTGCGACTTCAGGGCAAAGCTGCATAGCAGATGCGCCGGTCCCAATCACAACAACGTTTTTATTCTTGAGATCAACATCGTGCCGCCAGTTGGCTGAGTGAAAATTGGGCCCTTGAAAACTGTCTTTACCTTTAAAATCTGGTACCACAGGTCGATTAAGCTGTCCAACCGCACTGATAAAGAAACGACTGGTGAGCGTCTCTTTTTGCGCTTCTGCGTTAGTGATTTTCAATTCCCATTGGCGGGAGTTTTCATCATACGTCGCGTCATCAAGGCTGCAATTGAAACGAATATGCTCCATGATCCCGTATTTTTCGGCAACATTTTTTATGTAAGCAAAAATCTCGTCTCGTTTAGAATAATAAGACGTCCAGTCTGAATTGGGCTCGAACGAGAAAGAATAGAAATGATTTGGCGTGTCGACACCACAAGCAGGATACGTATTTTCATACCATGTCCCGCCCACAGTGCTGTTTTTTTCAAGTATGGTAAAAGGTATCCCTGCTTTTTTAAGATGAACACCGGCACTGATCCCTGAAATACCGCTACCCACAATGATCACGTGATTTTCATCCAGATTACTGCTGGTCGGCGATTGGTTCCACTGGATGTGTTTCTCTAAGGAATTTGTAAAGCCCATGTCTTCTAAAAACATAGGGACATACTCCACTCCCACGTTATCATTTACATACACGGACAACATTCGCTGAAGTGTTTCAGTATCTGGCATTCCCTTGGCAACTGTTTTACCATCTCGCATATCACTAAATAATTGGAATGCCGCTTCTTTAAGGACACGCTGGCGATCAGGAGAAATATTTCTTACACCCTCCAAGCTGGTGGATGGGAGTTCGTTCCCGGTAATATATGCAGGCTCACCCGTGATCTGAGCCAAAACAATTTGAAGGGTTGGGATGTTGGCATCCTCTAAGGCATCTCTTAGTTCAGCATCAGATACGCCCGACAATATTTTCTTATTCATTTTTATGTCCCTTATTAAAGACTATTATTCGTCAGTCATAAATTTATTAAGCACATCTCTCGCGTTCAGGAAATCTTCCATAAACTCATACACGACGCTTTTTGCCGATTGGTTACTATTCATCATTCCAACGCCTTGTCCAACCCAATAGGTAGACAACTCTTGCGCACCCGCATGCCCGCTGTCTGCCAGCTTGTTGATTTTTCTCATGGCACGCTCGGTCAAACCAAATTGATGGGGCATGGGCAGCGGCTTAGGCGCGTCCTCTTCCTCCCATGCGTCAGTCCAGCTCGACTTTAACTGTCTGGAATATTTTCCAGTTCTAGATTTTGATCGGATTGTATCTCGCGACGTGGCAACCAGCAGTTTCTCTTTAATAACCTCAGAGGTCTCAGCCTCTGCTGTTGTCAGCCAGACAGAACCCGTCCAAGCGCCCGCAGCCCCCATAGACATACAGGCCGCCATTTGCCGTCCTGTTACGATACCACCGGCGGCAAGAACCGGAATGCCATACTCTTTTTCGATTTCCATCACAATTTCGGGCACTAAAACCAGTGTCGAAATATCACCGCAATGACCGCCGGCTTCACTTCCAGCAGCGACCAGAATATCCACTCCGGCTTTCGCTTGCTTCAAGGCATGCTCTTTAGTCCCAACCAAGGCTGCAATAGGTATTTGTTCTTCTTTAGCTCGATCTATCATATGTTGTGGTGGTACCCCCAACGCGTTAGCAATCAAGGCGATGGGATGTGCAAAAGCAACGTCGAGCATATTTTTAGCAGCATCATCCTGCGCATTGTCTCCAAACCGTGTCCGTCCCTGAAATCGCTCATTCGTAAGGTCTGATGCATCAATTTTATGATCTTCCAAAATCTGCCTAACAAACGCTGAATGGGTTTCAGGGACCGCGGTGACTTTTTGCCTATCGGCAACGCTTTTCCCTTTCCCTTCAAACTTTGCAGGTACAATGAGGTCAACGCCGTAAGGGTGTCCGTCAACATGACCGTCAATCCAGCTTAGTTCCTGATCCAGCTGTTCTGGTGACAAGCCAGCGACACCAAGCACGCCCATACCACCTGCTTTACTGACTTCCACCACAACATCACGGCAATGAGAAAAAGCAAAGAGTGGAAACTGAATTCCAAGTTTCGCACATAGGTTTGAATCCATATTAGGTTCCTTCTTTTTGTTATGCCCCCATTAGAAAGAAAATTTGTCATTCTTACAAATTCAATTTATTCTTCTATCCATGAGAAAAATGAATGGCAGTGAACATGTCTATTGACCTAAAAAAATTAAAACACATCGTTGAGGTGGATCGCTCCCAAGGGATTACTATGGCGGCCCAGAACTTGCTGATCACTCAGTCAGCGCTTACGCGCAGCATTGCAGATGCAGAAACGGAACTTGGCGTTCAACTCTTCCAGCGTCTTCCTCGCGGCGTTCGCGCCACTGATGCGGGCAGAAAATTCATACAACGGGCGCGGCGCATCCTTGGGGAGATGGATGAACTACTTGAGGAAACGTCAGAATTTAGAGAACTGAAAAGCGGTAACTTAAAGGTTGGTTTTTCACCGGGCGCTTTTCAAAGTTTCTTTGCATCGTCCCTTGTCAGCTTTGCGGCCGAGTACCCGGGAATTCGAATGGCTTTCTTTAGCGGTTCCGCTGAAAATCAAACGCCCAAACTACTCAGCGGTGATATTGACGTAATTGTTGGATCACAACGCCAATTGCGTAGATGGCCTGAATTGAACGTGAATTTAATCCGGGACCTTTACAGCACAATCATTGTCCGAAAAGAACACCCTGTTTTGCAAATGGAAAGCATCTGCCTAACGGATTTGATCCAATATCCGTGGATCCAGTCATCCTCAGTCGAGCCTATCGATAGTGACTTACTGAGAATACTCAATAAAGAAAGCGACCGGCTTATTAGACCTCATTATATGTGCGATGATTTTGATCTTGTGAAAGATATAGTCAATAACACGAACGCCATTTCACCAGTATTTAGTCCAACGTCAAATTTTGCGCATCTCGAACGAAACTTTGCTCTCCTTGGAAATATAATTGAACTTCCCACGCACTCCCTAGCAATCGCGACAAACAAATCGCGTCCGCCAAGTTATCCTACGGAGAAATTAATCGATCACATCAAAGCAGAGTTGGGCACATTGAGACCATCATGATCCTATAGGAGAGAACAGAATTAACGGTCCCAACACGCTCTATTTGCGTAACCATTGCAACATACAATTTTATGAGCAATCACACTGTTTGCTCATAAAAACTCCAAATGAAATCTCTAATTTTTGTATTTTTGAAATTCAGGTATTTTGAAGCGCCGCAGCGTTGACAATTACCTTAGCTTTTCCGCATTGATTTAGGCCGGTCACATAGTCACCTGCGTATAAGTTATCGGTAACTTTGATGCCTTTTACGAAGCTTTGATTCCCAGCATACCTGTCTCTCAGAGACTTCATTTTAAGTTTGTCAGCACCATCACCAGCAAAAAAAGCACAAACTTCACTGTATCCGACATAATAGCCGATATAATACGGGTTTGTTGTCTCCTTTGCCGACGGCGTGTAATTCGTATCAGTTGTGGTGCAGGCAACCAAAATGCCTAGTGCCATAAAGCATATAATATTTTTCACTAATTCCCCCCGGAATGAAGTCTCAATCGCTTACTAAAATCTATCGGCCTGCGTCTTACTGCAAGCCTTTACCGCATTATATAAGTGTTCAAATTTAATTTTATACAAATATAGGTGGCGGTCAATGGCAAGGTTATTTGAGTAACATTTGTCGAACAAACAGTTGAAGAAGGTTGTACATAAAACAATTAGTAAAGTATAAAAATGTAATGTTAGATCAATTTAAACAGCATTTTTACTTTATTTTTCAGTTACTTGCATTTTTTTCTAAAAAACAGTACTTTCCACTTCTGTTTTCTTTTGGAGCCAAAAAATGGACTGGACTTACCGAATTGATAGAAGCCATAACCTTATAATAACAAAAATGAGCGGCGACATTGATGTACCTGAAACAAGAAAAACATATCAGGCAATATCTTCAGATAATGAATTCTCTAAAGATCTAGTTGTTTTTATGGATAATACCGATCTTCGACAAGACACCGTAAATTACGATATTATTCACCAAGAAAAAAGCCTCACAATTGATTTCATGGCCCCATTTACAGGCACTAGAATTGCTGTGCTTCATGATAATTACAAAGACTATGGGATTGGGAGACAGTGGGAAGCTGCGCTTATAGATTTGAGGGTTGAATTTCGAAACTTTATGGACGAGACCGAAGCCAAAGAATGGCTCGGCATTCCAACGGATTACGTCATAACTACTGACCCCAGCAAAATGCCTGTTACTGGTTGAATGTTCGGGTTGCTATTTTTGCAACAAACTAAAACAGGCAAGTTTCTATCGCCCTAAGTTTGGATATTTGCCTTTAACGTCCCGATAGTAAGACTTGATTGTATCAATATCGCTTTCAAGATTTCCCGTTGGATAAAAAGTTGGCATAAATCCGCCTTCTTTTTTGCTAAAATCCAAAAAACTAAGGCCTATGGGAACATTTGCACCGACTGCAATATGATAAAATCCGGTTTTCCACACACGAACTTTTGACCTTGTCCCTTCTGGGGGAATAACAACGATGAGCTGCTCGCTTCGATTAAAGGCGTTCACCGTCGCCTCCACAACGTTATTGGTGTTACGTCTATCAATAGGAATACCGCCAAGCCACCGCATGAAGGGGCCAAAAGGACCGGCAAACAAGGCATCTTTGCCCATCCAATAAATTTCGAACCGAAGCATACACGCCATCGCCATCAGAAGCGGAAAATCCCAATTACTGGTGTGCGGCGCGGCGATTAAAACGAATTTTTTCTCTTTGGGAACTTCACCCACAATTTTCCAATTACCAAGGGTAAGCCAACTCCATGACAAAAAAAGAAGAATGTGGCGGAACACTGGGGTTTTAAAAACCGTATATTGCATGCTGAGCACCGAGTTTTAGGCAAAACCAACGACTACAACTAAGTGAGTGCCAGGAAAACCTGTGTTAAGATCAAAGCAAAAATAGATAACTTTGGGATTACAATCAATAGCAACCATTGCCTGCGGCAATAGGACCAAGAATATGTGAGATTATCTATTGCGAGATCAGGATTAGTTTTTCCTGTCTATCCAGTTTCTTTATAGCCATTTCTCGTTTAGTTGCCTCACTGCGATTTACGCAACTCTCTTGATACTTAATTGTAAGCGGCCCCCGCCCCCGTGTATACTTGGCACCAACTCCATTTTCGTGGGCAGCAAAACGCTTTTCCAAATCATTTGTAATACCAGTGTAAAAACTGCCATCTCCACATTCGAGTATATAGACCGTCCAATTCATTCCGGAACCTTGATTTTTTTCATCAATAATACAAAGCATGCTAACTATTTATTTGTCGAACTCATATTATAGGGATAAACTGATAATTGCTGTCCCAAAATAATCAAAGAGTTAGACAATGACCTTTTTAATGAATGATTCCGATGTTATTGATCGGATATTTAAACACATCGACGAGAATGGCACCGACCGAGGGGAAGGTGTTTGGCTTGAACCTGTAGAAAATTATCAATCTGAAGAGCGATTTAAAGCAGAAATCCAGCTTTTGAGACGCCTGCCCGTCCCCTATTGCCCATCGGCTGCGCTGCCAGACAAAGGATCCTATGTGGCACGTACAGCCTCTGGCACACCTATTGTCGCTGTCCGAGGCGATGACGGCATCGTCCGAGCTTTCCGGAACAGCTGTCGGCACCGAGGCATGGCCGTTGCCAAAGACAGTGGCTGTGCCCGAGCATTCGTCTGCCCCTACCATTCTTGGACATATGGGCTTGATGGGAATTTAAAACACATCCCAGGCGAAGATGGGTTTCCCGGTATAGATAAGAATGATCATGGATTGATCCCCGTCACGGCCGAAGAAAAAGGGGGCATCGTCTTCATAACGCAGGATGATCCAATTTCTGAAGGTGCTCTTGAAGCTATGCCGGATCTTCTTGCGCCAGAGCAAACTCTTTTTGATGAAGCAAACTTTGTTGACGATGCCAACTGGAAATTAATCGCAGAGACCTCAATGGAGGGATACCATATAAAGTCTTTGCATAATAAATCCTTCTTCCCCTATGGCTTGGACAATGTAAACGTTGTCGAGACGTTCGGCCCAAATTCTCGCATCACATTCCCGTTCAGACGTATCAATAAACTGCGGGATATCCCGCGAGAGGAACGCCGGATTGAAGGAATGGTTACCTATGTTTATCAATTATTTCCAAACGCTCATTTTACTGTTCTTTCCAGTCACTCTCTTCTGATCATTTTGGAACCTGTTTCACCGACCCAGACACGGTATGTATTTTATAGAATGCAAAACCTAGATAAAAACGGAAACCTTATTAGTTTGGATGAAAGCTCAAGAGATGCCAATTTCATTAAGGAAGAAGGCCTAAATGAAGATCGGGAGGCGGCTTGTGCTATTCAAGTTGGGCTTGAGACCAAAGCCAACAAGCATTTCACTTTTGGTAAATTCGAGAAGGCCATTGTTCACTTCCACGCAGGGCTTCGGAAGTATCTGGGGTAGAGTTGGAACACAGCAGGCAATACTGTGCGCTTGAGTAGATAATTTTAAGAAAAGAAGTTTTGTCGCCCTCCACATAATGTAAATCTAATTAAATGGTGGGTGACAAAGCTATCAAATGCAGTTTATTCAAATTCCATTGCTTGAAAAATACGGGCTGCGTTTCTGAGTGACAGAAATTCATAGGTATCCAAATGCTCGTATGCGGTTTGGTCGATCTTGTAGGCGTCATTTAGCCCGCCATCATTATCAATAATGTCTTTAATTTTATCGCGCATAAACACGAGGTAATCTCTCGTGTATTTGGTGACTTCCGCCATATTGGTAGGACTACCGTGCCCCGGTATTACGATTTTCGCCCCTAAACCTTCAAAGGCTTCCCACGTTTCAATCCAACCTGCTGTGTCTGTATCTTCAAAAACAGGCAGCATCCGTTGATGAAATGCCATATCACCAGAGATCACCAGCTTCTTCTCTGGCATCCAAAGCATAATATCCCCGGGTGAATGCGCTGGGCCCAAGGTTTGAAGCTCAATACGAGTGGTGCCCAGTTCGATTATTTTTTTCTCTGAAAACGTTTCATCTGGATGCACAAGAATAGTGCCATAAAATTTATCTCTAAGTCTTCGTTTGGCACTGGTAACGATGGCATCCCCGCGCTCCTCAATCTCCATAGCAGCATCTTCATGGGCTATCACAGGAACACCGAGATCTTGCCAGTAGGATGCGCCCAATGCGGCGTGGCCTTGCCCATTTTCTAAAACCAAATATTTAACCGGCTGATCTGTTACTTTTTTGATCTCATCATGTAGTGATTTTGCAAGAAGCCAAGACCCGCCACCATTAAAAACTACAACACCATCGCCAGTTACCACAAACGATAGGTTATTATTATGGCCGGAATTTTCATAAGTGGAGGGCGCCGTTTGACCGATAGCGGACCAAACACCGTCAGCCACCTTCTCTGGCAGTGCATAAAGGAAACTGTTAAGGGCCAAGTCAGGTTGTTCTATCGCCAGACCCGCTTTTTTCCAAGCGGGGAAACCGTCCGTGTAGTTTCGAACATTGACATACCCCAGCCGTTTTAAGGTGAGTACAGCAAGAAGGCTGCGTTGATTGTCATCGTCATAGACAACAATGGGCGCATTTTTATCAGCCACGGCTTCGCCAATACGAAATTCTAACCAACCCCGCGGGATAGACAAAGATCGCGTCGCCCTAATAATTCCCCCGGATAATTTCACCTCTTCCAACGTCCGAACATCAAGCAATATCGTCGTTGGATTTTTGATCAGTTCAGACTTAAGTTCGTCGGTCGAAATTCCGGGAGTATGCTTTCGAAGTTCATCCAAGGATTGACCATTGGCCAGAATAGGTTCTTTTTCAGTTTCCACTGCCATCACTGGAGAGACAAAAGATAAGCCTAAACCCAAAGTAACTGCCGCTACACCAATTGCCAATTTCATGATCTATCCCCAAATTCTGCCCCGTTAATCAAGAGCCATTAAGATAGAGTGTGTCATGAATTAAAACATATTCCAATTCTTGAATTGGTTATTTCAATTTTGGTTAAAGTGAAACACTTAGGCCCAGCTGGTCATGCTACTGAATATCTTTTACATTTTGAAAGGCGGAAATCAAAAGAGAGAGTTCGGATTTATAATTTTTCCAACGGCCCACAAACTCTGGCCTTAAGCCTAGATCACCACTAGGCGGTGAATTATCCAGATTACAAAACTCAAAAATTTGTCGAACGGTTTCATCCGTATCGGCAATCAACCCCTCATAAGTCACGTTAAGGATATGATTTTCATACAAGTTTGCCCAATGAACCATGAGACTGCGATAATGAAGCCAGAACTCTCCCACATGCTGCATTCTATAGGAGTATTTATTGCCTTCTTGATAGTGCTTAAAGAATGTCTCTAGCGCCTGATCCAATGGATTTCGTTCACAGTTAATCACCCGTAATCCCGGCAAGGTTTTAAACATAAGGCCGATAAAGGGGAAATTGGCTGGGATTGTATTTACAAAATACCGAGCATCCAAATTCTTTGTCTGTAATCTAGCGAGATAATCTCTACCGAATTTTTCTAGAATTTCTGGCTTAATCTCATCAACGCATTCGGGGTATTTTGTGGTAACGCCCTGGGCCTCAGTCAATTGGCCGAACAGTTCTACGAATTCCTTGTCTTCATCCATTGCATGGACTAGCGGATTGGTTTTTAAGATTTTTTCGATTTGCGTTTTACCAGAACGAGACATCCCAATGATCATTATTGGAACTGGCGCTGCCTCACGGGCACTCAAACGCTGTGCAAAAACAGGCTTATCAAAGGCTTTAGCGCAACGCACCATGTATCGCCGGTGATTTTCCATATCAAACAAATTCGTTTTGCCATAATACAGATTTGCTGATGAATATAGGCCAAACGCTGCTGAGTATTCCCCCATATTGTCCATGGCTTTTCCAAGAGCTAACTGGAGTTTTGCCTTATCGTCGTCATTAATATTTTCCTGCCCAAGCAATCTTGCCAATTCAGAAAGCGGCTTATCCCCTTTTTGAAAGTGGTGTATTTTCGCACGAGAGCAGTGAATATTTATCAAGTCAGGTTGAAGAAAAAGCGATCGTTCATATAATTCAAGAGCCCTTACGGGCTGTTCCATACGCCGATATAGATTTCCTAAGTTGCCAAGTGCCTCCGCATTATTTGGATCGAGTTCTGTGGCTTTCAATGACATTTCAAGGGCTGTATCCCATTCATCCATATCTCTAAGAACAAGTCCGTAATTATTGTGATAACCCGAATTTTCAGGATCCAGCTCGATGGCACGTTTAAAACATTGTACCGCCTGTTCAAAATTGTCACTTTTCCGGTATGCAAGTCCTAAGGCTTCATGCATTTCCGCATTTTCGTCATTCAAACTCAGGCCACCCTTGAACAATTTGATGGCTTCACTGTAATGCTCTGACGCGGCGAGCGCAGTTCCAACAAGTCCATAGACCAGCTCCTGCTGATCCCCAGCTGCGCGAATTGCAACATTAAAACTCTCACGAGCATCCTGCAGATGGCCCAAATTCAATTGACAACGACCAAGATTTACGTGACCCATGTATAGTTCAGGAGCTAGTTTTATTGTTTTCCGGTAACAATCGGCCGCACGATTAAAATCAGACATATGCCGGTATACGTTACCCAAATCATTGTGGTAATCCGCAGTCTCTGGTGCCATATCAATGGCTTTTTGAGCACTAGCAATAGCTTCAATCCTCATATTGAGAGAGGATTGAAGTCTAGACATCTCACTATATATTCCCGCAATTTTCGGGTGCTTTTCGCTTAACTTCTGTAAATTTTGAAGTCCTTGTTCTTTTTTCCTGAGGCTAATGCAAATTTTTGCATACAACGTTATGACTTGAAAAGGAAAGGGTTTTCCGGCCGAAAATATAGACAGACATGCTTTTTCAGCCGTTTCAAATTTACCCGCTGTAAACAGTTCCTGAATTTCATTAACGCTCATGCGATATCACTTTTCAAATTTATCGATTGGGCAATAAAAAACCCGCTGCGGATTTTTGTCAATCTACAGCGGGTTTCTTAATCAACAGTTAGTTTTTAACTGACATCGCCAAATCCAACAACGATACCCATTTCAGCAAGGTCATCAGATGTCATGTTTGTGCTTGCACCAACATTCGCAAGCGCGTCGCCTGCAACGGTTATAGAGAAATTCTCAATACCTTCGATGGTCAAAACATTGTCTTCAATATTCACTTGGTAAGCCCGCTGATCAGCGTTGTTAATTCCAAGATTATCAAACAAGGCGTCTAGATCGATTGTGTCACCTTCGCTCAGATGATTGAAATCGCTAATGACGTCGTGACCTTCGCTGCGTGTAATGGTGTTATTACCAATCACTATCTCAAAGGAATCATCGCCATCGAATTCTTTATGCAATTGCTTATCCCAATCATCAGCTCCTTCGTAGACGAATGTGTCAGCACCCTCTCCGCCAACCAAAGTGTCATCACCGAGTTGTCCGATCAGAACGTCATCACCAGCGTCGCCTTTAAGCGTATCTTCGAAGAATTTACCGATGGTATTTCCTTCACGGTCTACCAAATTAAACTCACCGGCCTGTTCACCCTCACCGGTGTCTGAGTAAGAATATCCAACGACGGTATAATCACCCAGGAAGTCACCAATAAGTGTGTCATTCCCTTCGCCGCCGCAAAGAACGTCGTTAAAGGCATTTATATCGTTATCTGCATTGCTTTGATTATTCGTACTCGTGGCGTGCCCATCAATTCGAAGGAAATTTTCGCCACTAGAAAATGTAATGAACGCTGAATCCCCAACAAGCAAGTCACCGCCGGCACCGCCGATAAGCGTATCGTTCCAAGCATCAACAGTATTGCCAGTGATCGTTCCCGCAAGAGCTTCATTGGTTCCCACATCATAACTGACATCGATATCAAATACGGCATCTACATTTGTGTTGCCTGCGAAAAGTAGATCACCCACTAAGATGTCAGCGTTATTTTCACCGTCATCCGTTCCATCATCACCGCGCAAGATATCGTTAAATGCGCTGTAAGAATTGTTCTGGATAGTTCCACCGCTAGCTGTGATGGTATCGCCATCATATACAGTATCGCTGCTAGCGTCATATTGCATATCCACGGTTTGTTCGATATACAAGGCTGTTTCATTGCCACCTAATGCTAAAACAATGGCATCACCTGCCATGATATCTGATCCGGCTCCACCGTCCATAACATCGTTGTGGAAGTTATATTCATTGTTTTCAATGGTCCCGCCGTTTGCAACACCGTACATAAAACCCGATGAGCCATACATGGAATCTACATCGCCGTCAGCATAGAATTCAGCTTCAGTTTCTAAATAAACATTTGAACTACTGTCGTCATTTCCATATCCACCGGAAAAATAGTCTTCCATAAACAGATCACCAGCCATGACATCACCACCAGATCCACCGATGATCAAATCCCCTTGAGCCGAGAATTTATTTCCAGAATAGTCAGCTGTTTCAGCATCAAGTGAAGCGGTAAATTCTATTGTAGAAGAGACACGGACTTGAGTGTCACTCAGCTCTTCACCAAACAACAAGCTGCCAACAGCAATATCACCGACCAACAATTGAGTGTTCGTCCCTAGGCTTCCATCAATGATATCTTCATTGGCAGAGAAAACGTTATCACGGGCATCATACTCTTCCCCAGAAAAGCTGGAAGTCATGCTGATTCCGATACTTCTGCTGCCTTCATAATTTGAATGCGTCATAAGAATGTCGCCGACGATTACTTCAGAATTTTCCCCGCCAACGATTGAATCGTTGTAAGCCGTTACAACATTGTCAGAACCAGAAGCACCTGGTTGCGTTCCTGTAATATCAAATTCTGCATCCAATTCGGTATTGCCATAATTTCGACCATTCATACTAGCAAACTGATCACCAACGATGGTTGTGGTTTCAGGCGTTCCAATAATTTGATCATTAAAAACGGAAACCTCAACATCACTCTTTGCAAATTCAGCTGAAAAGTCCATGTAGGCGCCATCGGTGCCATACATTCCGTCCATATATTGATCACCAACAATCGTTTCAACGCCGGGATCGATGGTATTTTCATCTAGTATATCGTTATAAACGCTAAAATTACCTTCGGCAGTTGGATCAATCCGATTTTCACCATCGCCTGAACGTTCCGGCTGATTGCCATCGCCATCGACAATTTCACCGTCTTCGTAATAGGCAAATCCGTTAGGATTATCTTCTGCAGGTTGATCACGGAAAGTCTCGCGGAATGCCGCAACTTTAACATCAAACAAATCGTTACAAGGATCGATCGCTATTGATGTTGGTTCGTCTTCGAT
>MAAC01006678.1_pt1 | contig 17912 bp, 15 predicted proteins | sample 1115981 | NCBI WGS metagenome assembly MAAC01 (sample SAMN04961126, study PRJNA320927) | seawater metagenome | isolation source: sample BD02T64 sea water enriched with oil for 64 days | place: USA:Gulf of Mexico | collected 2013-07-27 | reverse complement strand
TTAGCTGCTGGTAGTCTTTCATTGTTGCATCTCTTGCCGGAGAAAAGACGATTAGCCTACAGGCAGCTAACCGCTTCTTCTATCTCATCAAGTTATGCACTTCAGATTTGAATCCAAGATTGCATTTCTACGTGTTGTGTCTTGAGTTGGCTGATTGTGTGGTTGTCGTGATAATAGGGTTGCATCGCTATCAGGGTCACTCATTTCGAATTGCTCGGGAGTCTCTCAAGAAGTATTAAAGTGAGAGCCCTGCGGCTTTCTTGTTACTAGAATATATCTATTGGTAGGCCGTCTCGTGAATGATACGCTGTTGGCCGCTCTCTAATGAAATGCGCCCTGCAATTGCTGCTGCTGACAAACTCCGAGCTAAGCGCTTGACATGACCTGCCATATACAAGCCTTTATTGCTGCTTATGTGTGGTCTCAGCATCATAACGCAGCCGGGCAGCATTTAGGCTCCCGACTAAAAGTGGATTTATGGCCGTCAACTTGTGACGCTATAGTTGTTTGTGAAGGAGCGGCTTTTTGACAGAGCTATATCTGGTATCGTTGCAACTGGGTTAGCTGTAGGCATGGCTGTTTCATCGTTGCTCGAATTGGTTTGGGTTGGGTTGTCAATTCTAACAGCCGTTGACTCTTCTATCATTTCAAGCGTTACAATTATTATCTGAATTCAAGGAGTATTAAATGACAGACGGACAAAAATTGATTCCAGGTGCGAATGTGGAAATTATTGAAGCCTCAGGAGTTTGTGGTCTTCTACTACAGTTGCTCCCTTATGACAATATTCTGGATAGCCCTACCTTTTCTTATTCTTGTTAATCTGTACCGCATAACGATGTGATAAAAATCTTTTCTGAAGAGAGCCTAGATCGTGGCATTGACAGACATACAAATCCTCGAAGAATACCGCACTGGTGAGCAGGACTTAGTTGAGTCTTTCTATAAACCGTGCGTCCGTGAGGCGAATATTTACGATCGTGCTGTTGGCTATTTTCGCTCTACAGTTTTTTTGCTTATTGGTGGAAGCTTGATCGATTTTGCTAAGCGAGGCGGCAGAATGCGATTAATATGCTCCCCGGTATTAACTGATGAGGACTACTCGGCTATCGCTGATGGTTATCAATCTCGCAATGAAATGCTGGGAAATGCTTTGATCCGAGATATAGACGTCCTTTGTTGTGATGAACAGCTTCAAGCTAATACCGTAGCCTTAGCTACTCTAATATCGTTAGGGGTAATCAATATAAAAATTGCTTTTCGGCCTGATGGACATGGGATTTACCATGAAAAAATCGGGGTCTTTAAAGATAAAAGTGGGAATGTATTAAGTTTTAAAGGTTCTGTAAATGAGACTTGGAATGGATGGCACGACCGGGGTAATTATGAATCATTTGATACATACTGTTCCTGGGATGGAGCGAAAGAAAGTACTCGAGTGAAGAACAGTGAGCAGTATTTTGAACGATTATGGAATGGAGGGTTTGATGCTGTCGATGTGGTGGACTTCCCGAGCGTAGCGAAAAATAAAATTCAGACAATTGCTAAAGAGCGTGTTGATGATATTGATATAACAGCGCTCTATAAAGTAAAAAATGCTGAAGAAGATCCGCAGCAGAGTGTTACTAAACGAAAACCATTACCCCATCAGTTAGCTGCGATTGAGGCATGGGTCGCGCAGGAGCGGCGAGGTGTTTTTGAGCATGCTACGGGTAGTGGTAAAACCTTTACAGCTTTAACAGTTTTGAAAGACCATTTAGGGGATGATGGTGTTGCTCTTGTATTGGTTCCTGATCGTTTATTGCATAAGCAATGGAGTGAAGAGATTAAGGAAGAGCTACCAAATACAACAATACTTAAAGCTGGCGATGGACATAACCGTTGGCGAAAAAACAAACGACTACGCCAGTTTACTCAACCTGGAAAAGGCCTTGGTGCAAGAATTGTGTTAGTAACTATGGCGACGGCCAGGTTGGTTGAATTCAGAGAAGGACTGTGGGGTGGGGATCACCTAATGGTAGTGGCAGATGAGGTGCATGAAATCGGTAGTAGAGAAAACTCTAAAGCTCTGACTATTGAATCAGGACCACGGCTTGGCCTCAGTGCTACTCCTCGTCGTTATGGTGATCCTAATGGAACGGAACAGATATTCAACTATTTTGGTCCGGTGGTAGAGCCGCCATTTACATTGATCGATGCGATACAGCAGAAACGATTGGTTGAATATGAATATCATCCTGAGCCAATACGGTTGACGGCGGAAGAATCTGACGCTTGGGAAGTGGCTACACGAGAAATATCACAGGAGTATGCTCGCTCTAAACGGGATGATAATGGCATGCCAATCATGAGTCCGCGAATACAAAATATGCTGATACAGCGTTCGCGTATTGCAAAAAAAGCTTCAGCTAAAGTCCCTTATGCCGTAAAAACCCTCGTCGATAATTATGTAGAAGGGCAGAGTTGGCTAGTTTACTGTGAAGACCAGCATCAATTGGGAGATGTGATGGATGCCTTACGGTCTCGTGGTCATGAACCCTGTGAATACCATACCAATATGAAAGGGGATGCAGCGGCATCTCTAGATTGGTTCAAGCGTTTCGGTGGCATTATGTTGTCGATTCGCTGCCTAGACCAGGGAGTAGATATCCCGAAAATTTCTCACGCAGTGATCTTGGCGTCCTCCCAAAATCCTAGGCAATTTATTCAGCGAAGAGGTCGTGTTTTACGGGTCTGCCCTGGTAAACATCATGCAGTAATTTATGACGCGGTGGTTGTGCCAATTTGCTTAGATCAAGAGCCCGGTCAGATGTCACTTTTGAAAAGTGAATTGCAACGAAGTATCCAATTCTCTGAAATGGCGATGAACCGCTCAGGGGCAAATAAACTAATTAGCATCGCCATTGATTTAGGGATAGACCCTCAAGAAATTGGCTTAGCAGATACAGATGGAATAGAAGAGTCGGGAGATAATGATGACGATTAAGAGTGAACCTCTAACGGTATTACTTGAGGTTAAGGCTGCCATGGATACCACGCTTAGTGATGAGTTGGTGCGTGCCTGCTACCAGTTACAAAGCGACCATCAGTACGATAAAGACCGAACAACCATGAAAAAAATGCAAGCTTTGGTTGAAGAGGTGCTAGTACGTGACGGGGACGATCTACTTCTATGAAACTAAAAGAACTGACTATCAATAATTTTATGCCCTATAAGGGTGAGCAGACAGTTGGCTTTCCACAGCACGACACTCAAAATGTGATGTTACTGTTTGGTGACAATATGCGGGGTAAAACCAGTTTTCTCAATGCTATGCGTTGGGGCTTCTATGGCAATGCTGTTGGTAGACATCTACGTGTTATCCCAAGGGTAAACCTAGTAAATATCGAAGCTGCTACCGATGGCGACTGGAGTATGTCGATTATGCTCAAGTTTTCAGATGCAGGTAAAGACTATGAGATACGGCGTCGCATCGAGAAAAAAAATCATGTTTCCCAACCTAAGCACGATGCTGATTTTGAAGAGAGTGTTGGCTTGCGTATTGATGGTGCCGCCGTCTCGGGTGATACGATTGAAAATCAAATTAATCAGGTGGTCCCTGAAGAGATCTCTCGTTTCTTCTTGTTTGATGGTGAGCTGTTGCAAGAGTATGAAAATTTGCTGGTCGAAGAGAGCGAGCAGGGTGATAAAATTAAAGAGCACATTGAGCAGGCGCTCGGTGTGCCGGCGTTAATTCATGGGCGAGATGAATTCAGTAGTCTGCTGAAAGATGCGCGGCGTGCACAGGCTAAAGATGCGAGGAAGAACACTGAGCTTAAGCGTTTTGCTGAACAGCAGAATCAGTTGGAGATAAAACTGACGTCGCTCGAAAAAGATCTAAATGATTTATTGAAACAACGTGTGGTAGTTGAGAAACAGGTCGACGATATTGATGATGAGCTTAAAAATACGGAGGGTGTACAGAGGAAAAAAATAGAACTCGAAGGGTTAGCTTCTGAGCGAAAAGCAGCGGACAAGCAATTATTGAGCTTGGGGGACGAGCAGCGCGAGCTACTTAAAACGGCGTGGTTAGATGTATTACATAATAATATGTCCCCTTTACTAGAGACGATTAAGGTCAGAAGGGATAATCTACAAGCGGTTGCGGAGACTAAAGCTGTGCTGAGCTCGCAGATTAGGACACTGCAGAGAAGTATTGATGATCCAACTTGTGATACCTGTAAGCAGCCTATCCCTGATGATAAAATTCAGCCAATTCGTGAGAAGGTTGCGAACCTTCAAGCAGAGGAGGAATTATCTGTCTATGACCCTGAGGAAATAAGGGTTTTAAACAGTAAAATCGAAAAGTTATCTGTTATTCGTTCCGCAGGAGAAGGGCATCGTCTGCGCCAGAATGAAACAAAGCAGCGACAACTACAAGTTGCACTGATTCGGGTTGAAACTAAAGAAGATGAGCTTGAAGAGGAAATTCGTGAGTTTGATACCGACCAAATTGTACGTCAGCGCGATAAGCGTGACTTGTTAAAAGCACAATTGACGCGCCTGGATAGTGATATTGAAAAGACCAAGGGGGGGCTTAATAAAAACATCAAAGAGCAAGACCATATCGCAACACTGATTTCGAAGAGTGCTGGTGGTCAAGGCCAAAAGAGTTCGATTCGAGTCAATATGTATCAGGAACTTGAAGCAATATTTTCAACGGGAATAGATCAGCTCAGAGATGGACTGCGTGAGGACGTTGAGCGTCACGCCACTGCAGCCTTTGCTGAGCTGACCACGGAAGAAAGCTACAGCGGGCTACAAATAAATAATAATTATGGGCTTTCCATCGTCGATGAAGCAGGGCGAGTACTTAAAGAGCGAAGTGCGGGTGCCGAACAAATCGTCGCCTTGTCGCTCATTGATGGACTCAACCGTACTGCTCGAAAGGCTGGCCCCATTGTTATGGATACTCCGCTGGGTCGACTCGACCCGAAACACCGAAGTAATGTCTTGAAATACCTTCCTAAAATGGCAGATCAGGTCGTACTGTTGGTTCATGAGGGGGAGATTGATCCTGATAGAGATATCCAGAACTTTGCCGATTTTATCGGCGCCCGCTATCAAATTGAGCGTATCTCGGCCACCGAGTCGCGTATCGTAAAGAGTGATTGAAATGGATGAACCAAGTCGTATAGGCCTTACAGCCACAACTGGATCGCAGCTCGAAGAGCTGCTCGAAGAGCTCAACCCTGGGCAGGGCACAGAGGGGGTTAAGTTAATTAAGTTCGATCTCTACCGTCTAGCTGTCGCGTTGGGCTTGAATAAAAACGATCCGCCTCCACAACTGATGGAAAAAAGCACGTCCAGCCTAAGGGTGGCTGAGCTTGACCCCGATGGGGTGCTATATTTAGCCACTGAACATTCCGAGCTATTACCCAAGGGTAGTTCCGTCTATGAATTCGTGGAACGTTTGGCCGAGTCAGGTATCCGCGAGTTCTACAACTCCTATCAGACAATGGGCCAATTACCACTCGACAAATATTTCGACGAGTAAATTTTAGCTATGACAGCATTAAAACTTTATTTCGTCCTTGTCCGCGAAGATTCATCCGTGGAGGTTAGTGTGCACCGTGATCTGGCAACCATGTGCGGCACTTGGCAGGAGGTAGATCAAGACGGCTGCGTGGGTATTATTCATGTCGGTTTTATCCGCCCTAAAATTAAAAATACGGAATCGCTATTGAAACACCGAGGCAAGGTGTTAACGAGTGAAGCGGCCAAGTGGGCACTGCCTGAGGAATACCAAAGTTCTATCGCTGTTGTTGCAGAGATGGTTTTGTCTGCGCAGACAGTGCCGTTGCATCAGTTAGTGAAGGGCCTTGGTTTTGATTGTCTTGAACCTAGTGCTGTTTTTCAGAGCTCGGTTGTTTTGAGTGTGCAGGGAGGGCATAGCATTGCAGAGGCTGCTCTTCTAGTACTGAATGATTCAGAGCGTCCTTTAAATAAAGAAGAGATATTTGCTCGTATTATCGAGCGAGATTTATATCGGTTTGGTGCCCAAAAGCCTGTCAGCGTACTGGCTGTTGAACTCAATAGACATACCCAAAACACAGATTATTCGAGGCCTGTATCAGAGCCGCTATTTAGAAAAGTGAGTGATGAGCTGTTTAGTTCTCTCGAATTCGTCTCTTCTGAAGAAGAGGACGTTGATCCCATTCTACTTCGATCCGTTGATTATCTTGATCTGACTGTTCGTTCGGCCAACTGTATTAAAGCTGAGGGTATTGACTACATCGGCGATTTGGTTCAATACAGCGAAATGGGGCTGCTTAAGCTACCGAACTTAGGTCATAAGTCGCTGAGAGAAATCAATGATGTATTAGCTTCCCGGGAATTGTCTCTTGGGATGCGCCTTGAAAACTGGCCGCCTGGTAGCCTGAAGACAGAAGGCGAGTTGCTGAAGACAATAAGTTTAGACAAAATTTCACCGACTGAAATTAAGAATGAGCTCGCTTCAAGAAGTTCATCACTTGGGGCGCCCTCGCTTGCTGATATTGAACTACTTGATGATGCCGATCAACTTCGACTTATTTCTGCTACATCACTGAAAAGTCACTTTGAGCGTGCTTTGTCGAGTTTGAAAGATCGAGACCGTCAGGTCATAGAGTACCGAACAGGATACAAGGGCACGGCTATGACTCTGGAGGCTGTAGGTGAAGTCGTAGGGGTGACTCGTGAGCGTGTTCGTCAAATCCAAAAGAAATATATTACCAAAATTATCAAAGCCGAATTATGGGACGATTGTATTTCATTAAAAATCGGCCAGCTATTAATTAACCGTAGCGCTCCGCTCTATATTGAAATGCTCGAAATAGAAGACCCTTGGTTTGAAGGTTTTATGGGTAATTATCAGCATCTAGCAGCTATCATCGAGCTGTTCTCTGAAAATGAGATTCGCATTATTAATATTAATGGAGCTAGCGTGGTCTCTCGTATTAAACCTGAGGATTGGGACGAATGCGTTAGCCATTTTCGTGGAAGCCTTAAAGGCAAAGCAAAACAAGGCGCATGGACCAGGCAGGATATTGATACGACCTTTAACGCGGAACTGTCGGATAAGGGCGCGCCGGAGTTGGTGCCCCTAATGTGGGGTGAGTTTGAAGATGCACTGCAGTTTGATGGCGATGAGCAAACCTCACATTTGATCGCTTTTGGTAAATCGGCCGACACAGCTGTTGCTGCGGTGATGCTGCAGGCTGAAAAGCCACTTCATTACAGTGAGATTGCGAAGAGGGCAACTGAGCTGTTAGGGAAAGAGGTCAATGAAAGGCGGGCTCACCAAGCCCTACAGAGTCAAGGCAGTAAGTTATATGCAAGAGGTATATATGGTCTAGCTCATTTCAATCCAATTTCAGAAAGAGCATCTAATAATATTCGCTTGGTCGTGACGAAAATGATTCAAGATGGGCCGCTTGAAAAACAGTGGCACTGTAGTGAGCTTGTTGCTCGGCTTGAAGAAAGATTTCCTACGTTGCCTGATGAGCTGGATCATTACCTTCTAAATATCATTCTAGAGTCATCTGAAAAATTGGTGTATTTGAATAGGATGGTGTGGGCAAGGGTAGACTCTGGTCAGCAGAAAGGCGATCGAGTCGATATGGCTGACGCATTTACTAAAATCCTTGAAGATAACGGCGCACCACTAAAAGGGGTTGAAATTCAACGTCGGCTTGCCAGTATTCGAGGTGTTGTTGGTAATCTTCAGATTCAGCCAAATGATAGGATGATTCAGCTGGGTGCAGACTATTGGGGGTTAATTGATCGCGATGTGGGTGGCAACCCAGCCGATAATGAGGAAAAGCTTAATCAGTTATACGAGATATTGAAATGTCGGCAGAAGGGTATTCACGTAACTGAGGCCGGCCAGTTTATTGAAGTTGACGATAATTCTCTGGAATTACCATCTGCTTATGCTCTGCTTAATTTAGCTCAACGCGATGAGCGTCTACATTTGGCTCAGTCTATGTTTGTCGGGCTTGCTGAATGGGCTGGAGATTCTCGCCGATTAAATATTTCACAAGCAGTACGAAAAATTTTGGAGAATATGGATAAGCCAATGTCTATTAATGAGATCCATATTCGAGTGGAAGATTTGACTGGGATGCCAGTTGATGGGTCTGTGAGGGGTATTCTTTCCACTGAAGGCGCTTATTACGATTCAAATAATAAGATGTGGTATTTAGCTAAGGCTTAAGTATCAATAAACTAATTGTAGCCTAAATAAAGCGCACCGACGAGACCCCGAAATGTATCAAACAAAGAAGGGCAATAGCTGGAATTTCGGCATGAAGATGCACATTGGTGTTGATGATGCTCTGGGGTTAATTAACAGTATTACGACCACCCCTGCTAATGTTCACGACATCACACAGGCGGATAAACTGCTATATGGCAAAGAACAATGCGTTTGGGGTGGCGGGGTATTGAAAAATGTGAAGAGTACAAGAATCGCCAGATGGGTTGGTTTGTTGCGATGCGCCCCGGGGCACGGCGTTTATTGGCAAAGCGCAGTGACGTGGTCAAAGATAAATTTAGAAAAGCCCAAATACGCACCAAAGTAAAGCATCCCTTCCGTTACATTAAACGTGTGTTCGGTTATGACAAGTGCGCTATCGTGGACTTGCCAGAAACTACAATCGGCTGGCCGGGTTTGCCAACCTTATGGAGGGCAAGAAATATCTGCTGACCTAGGGTAGGTACGTCTGTTGTCTGGAAAAGGCGAGTAACAGACGTAAAAAAGACAAAGGATTGCCCTATTAATGGCATGAGCACGGAATTATATTTTAATTCTATTACAAGCGATGATCATCAGCGCTTCCTTAGCGTTTTTAGAAAATATTTGCTGTTTTATTCTAAGGTTTTATGTATTTTATGGCGTTAGCTATGATCGAGTATTTTTTATGAATCTAACCAATTTAACTCTTCCTTTGGATCGGCTCATGCTTGATCCGAACAACTATCGTCTCGACTATAAAATAGAAGAAGTTATATATAGTGATGAGGAAGTTGTTGGGTTGCAAGAAAAAACACTTGATAGCCTGGAAAAAGAAAAACTTGGAGAGTTGAGGAGCTCAATTCTCCAAAATGGGTTTCTCGAAATGGATAGAGTTGTTGTTCGGCGGCTTAACGTCGAGGATGAGCCTGGGTTGTATCTTGTTGTTGAGGGAAATAGACGGATTGCAGCCTTAAAGGGGTTGTTTGAGGATTACCTTGAAGGGGATATCCATTTACCTGGGAAAGTTGTAGAAAAAATAAAGTCTATAGGCGTAATTTGTATTTCTGGAACGGAAGATGATATTTCAGAATTTTCAGCAGGACTAATGGGTATGCGTCACGTATCTGGGCCGAAGAGGTGGACGGGATATCAAAGCGCTAGGTTGATAGGAGATAGACATAAAGCGGGGGATTCTTTCCCTCAGATTGGTGCGTTACTTGGCATTTCTGACCTGGAAGCTGAAAGACGTTTTAAGAATTACCGTGCTTTCCTTCAGATGAAAAGCGATGAGGAATACGGTGATCGAATGTTGCAAAAACATTACACATTATTGTCTGAGTTCCTTTCCCCAAGCCGTTACGCCAGAGAGTGGTTGGGATGGGAGGAGAATAAGGATTTAGATACTTATAAATTCACTAATCGTGAAAACCTTCATCGTGTTTATGGTGCGATAACATCCACTGGCGGTAAGAGGGCAGAGATAAATAACGTTAACCAAGCTAGGGAGTTCTTGACATATTTAGAGTCTGACGAACACAGGGAAATGATAGAAAGAAATATGAAGCTTCAAGATCTACCCCCTTTGAAGCTTGATGAAGAATGTAGGTTGAAAAAAATTAAAGATTTCATCTATTTGATAGGTGTTATTAACGACATTGAAGTCTCTAAAGATGAATTGAATTTACTGAATACTGCTCATAACTCTCTCCATCAATATTTGAAGAAGGGGGTTGGTAATGACTGCTGATTGGTATGAAGATGCAGTCGGCTTTATTCTTCGGCGTTATGAAAATAGTGGTACTGATAGAGTTTCTGGTGTTGAACTTTTAATTGAATATTTTCTTGAGCGACAACCTTCTTTGTTACAGGACTATTCTGATGGCAGTGATAGTGAAGGTGCTGCGGATCTTTATGCTAAAGAATCCATTGAGGGGTTTGAGGAGTGGTTGAAGGAGAATAAGAGCCATTTAGTTAGGGTTGGGCGACGCTATAATTGGTATTCCATTTCTGGTTCAGAGTCTAGAGCTGATGATGACATGGTGGAAAAGCGTACGATAGATCTAGGCCCCGAATTTACGTCTGATGAACAACGTATCCTTGAGGTAAATATTTCGGATTTGAGTGCTAAGGATAAGCTGTTTGCTGATGCGCTATATGAGAAATTACTTGGTTTGAATGATTCTGTCCGTATAGCCAAGGCTGCTTTGCGAATTGCGGTGGTTTACGAAAAATGTGAACTTGGGTATCACGAGAAAACAGGTAAATGGGTTGAATGTGGAGATAAAGAAAAAGTTATCAAGAAAAGAGGGGTGTACAAAAGATATAAACATGCTGCAGTTCTTGCGGCCCTGAGCTTAGATCATAAGTTGGCAGGTGAATGCTATCTAAAAGCGGTTGATGCCTTTGATGCCTTTGATGATAATTCTAGTGGGGAGGCTTTGGATCTTATTAGATGTTCTCGACGTGAGTATGAATTGGCTGGTGTTGATGATAAAGCTGCTTTACTTTATAAGAGAGAGTGCGATGAGCGTCGCAAGCAATCATCATTTTTCGAGGGTTTAACATTATGTCTATATAAGACCCTCTCAAGTTACGGTGAATCTCCTGCGCGGGTTTTCTGCTGGGCGGTTGTTGTTGTTTTGGTTTGTTCAGTTGTGTATTTCTTTTGTGGGGTCCACGCTTCTGGGGATTATATTGCTACGCTTGAACTTTCCGAGTTAATGCTAGAAAAAATTGGTTCCAATGTGGCTTATGATACTGTTGGTTATTGGGAGTCGTTTAAAGTTAGTCTTTATTATAGTGTTGTTACTTTTACGACGCTGGGTTATGGTGATTTTTCACCGTCGAGCACCGTAGTCCGAACAGTTTCTGCCTTACAAGCGGTATCTGGACTACTGCTTAGTAGTCTATTTATGGTTACAGTAGTTAGGAAGTATTCGAGATGACTAGAGGTTTAGGTCTTTCTCATTTTTTTATTGTGTGAGATGGTTGCGTTTCACCGTGCTGTGTTGATTCTGGTATTAAGCGCATTTAATACTGTACAATTTTTAATTGTATCCCTCTCCGTAGATGGTGAATCTTTATCTGGGCTTTATATATAACTCGAAAAGCCCCGCTACTCCCTCAACCTGTGTAACCAAATATGAAATCCCTCGGTGAAGGTGAATCTTAAAATACAATTTAAGATTCTCGTCATCACCGGATAGTCTGTCATTCAGCATTCGTGTCTTCAATAGCGCCAAATAGACCTCATGATACTCGCCTGCAAAAGTTTGCCAGCTCATGTCGATTGAGCTGTCGGTATTGATGTCTTCTAGTGGGGGTACAGTTTTTTCTTGTAATGATAAGCAGAAGGCCCATCTGCAAAGATGATTCCACTGTTGTATGCCGGTCTTGGTTTTAAGCTTGCTGAGTTGTTTCTTGCCTTTTTCGGAAACATAAACATGATCAATGGCCATTAGAAGTACCCCTCGGTGATGGTGGAGGTCTGTAATGACTCCTGATATTCAATGTGATATTCGCGTCCGATATATTTACTAAGGTCGTTGCGGTAGCTCTTGTCGATCTCCTGGTCGGTGGATAGTAGAATGACCTGATGGCTGGCTTTGGGGAAGTAGTTGCCAATCAGTTGTTGTCGGTGCTTAGCGTCTAGACGGCCCAGGGGTGTATCGATGATGGCAGGTAGTGGCCGCCCAGATGCTTTTGCAAGGCCCCATAGAATGGATATGGCTAAAATCTGACGTTCGCCGGCACTGAGACGGTTGCTTGGGGTCGGGTTAAGTTGTTGGTCGAGCAGAGTAAGCGTATAACTTTCTGGTTCGATAGTTATACGCCTGACCAATTTAGGTTTATGTATTAGTGAAATGAAGCTGTCGAAGATCAGCGATTCTAGGTGTTTGATGTGTTTTTTCACCATGGCCTGATGAAATGTTTCCAGTATGGTTTTAACACTATCGACATTTTCAATTATATTTCGATCAAGTTCAGCGGCGAAGTTATTCTTGTTATCAGAGAGCTTTAGGTTGCCCAGCTTGATTTCCGCTTGTTCAGATTGGCGCTTAATCCGTGATAACTGGTCTTCGAGTATGCTGTGTTTGGCCTGCTCTTGCATTAAGGTGGTTGCACGTTTACTAAGCTGTTGTTGTATGTCGGCGATGGTGGCTTCTTCTGGGACGGCGGACAAATTTCGTTCAGCGTTGATACGCTGTTCTTCGAGTACTGCAAGTTCTTCGTTCACAAGTCTATTTTCAAGTCTCGATTCACGGAAACATTCGGGATTAAGACCGCTGAAAGCTTCAGCGGGTGTGTCGATATAAAAGTCTTTGGGGATTTCTTTTTCTTGTGTGTTATTTTCTACTAATAACTTGTCTTTTAGTAGTTTAATACTTTTCGGATCGGCTCTATTTTTCTCTAAGTGTTTGATAAGTTTGCTGTCGCGTTGATCTGTTTTACTGAGAAACTGTTTGATCTCGCGGCCGCGGCTTTCGGCGTCGGCTTGGTTAAGGCTCTGCCATAGTAACTCTTCGACCAGAATCAGGGGGGCAAAGCCTTCAGCCTGTTTACGCAGCTTCGATTCTTTATGATCAATGTTGGCCTCAATGCCACTAAGTTTACTGGTCATTGCCTCACGTTGATCAAAGAGCTCGCCGCCAGCGCTGCGATAGCTTGATTTGAGGTTTTTGATTTCTTTGCTGTAGTTGTCGATAGCTGTTGAAGTGCTGGCAAGGTTGGTGGATAGACCTTTTTTTCGGTTTTTGAGTTCCTGTAACTCGGTTTCTTGTTTAATGGTGGCGGCCTGGTCTCTAGGCTTTGTCTTGTTTTTCTTGCTGGAATTAATGCCTGTACGTAGGAGGGCATTTAAATCGGTGCTGAGTTTGTCAACGATGTCGAGTCCTAGTAGTGAGGTGATGCCGGTGCGGATCAGGTCAGCTGAACCCTCCGGGTCAGCGAGGGCCTCAATTTTTTCACCATCAAAAAAGAAAAGACTGGAAATACTTAAGGGTATAAATTCGTCGACATATTCATACCACTGTTCAGTCATCACTGGATCGATGTTCCCATTGTGAATAACTTCCATACCTTCCTTGATAGTTTTACCCACAGAGCGCCAGAAGCGTTTGATTTGATAGGTTTGTAGTTCACCGTCGACGTAGCTAGAAAATGTAAGCTCTAGCGATGCGCCCTCTTTTGCAGGGCAATGGCGATTAATGGTCTCGCGGAGGTAATCGTCGTAGCCCAGGTTCCCGCGGTTCGAACAACGGGCAAACTTGCCATAGAGGGTAAGTTGGAGTGCATCGAGAAAGCTGGTCTTGCCGCTGCCGTTGAAGCCGCCAAATAGAATGATTGGTTTATTTTTAGACTTGGGTGACAATGCGATTTGGTGTCGGCCTTTATAGATGCCGAAATTGTGGATGATTAATTCTTCAAAAATCATGAGGCGCTTACTTCTGTAAATGTTTCTTTATCAGAGGCGATGATATATTCATCAGTGCTATTATCTTCTTCGAGGCTGTCATCGAGTGAGGATGCCCGGCGTTGAGCAAATTCCAGGGCTGCTTTTTCGGTGGTGAAAGCAGCTTTCTTTAGTGACTTTCGCATTTCATCGAATAGCCCTTTGCGCCTTACAAGAGTACGGTTTTGGTGCTCGATGTGCAGTAATTCTCTGGTTAATTGATAAAGTACGCCTTCGGGGTCGCCTTGCTCATTACAAAGTTTTTCAAGTAGCTTTAAGTCGTCAGTTTTGAGGCTTTGGCGTTCGTCAATGTTTTTACCGGGGTAGGGCTTGCCTGTAACCTTTTCATAAATGCTTGGGATAGTGTCTTCTATCTCATGTTTCTCTGCCACCCAAATTCGTCGGATCTCCTCGAGGTCATCTAGCCCTATCAATTCAAAGCCTTTGGCTTCTGTTGGTGCGAGCTCCTGGATAGCTTCTTGTGCCTCTAGTAAGGCTGCCAGCATTTTTTCTCTGTGGTGTTGTTTGTAGGGGCCATGTACTAATTGGTTGTTATAGAGTGTGAGGTTGCCGTTCATGCGCCGGAAGTCTCGGTGCTCGCGTTTTTCATTATTGACACTCAACCACTGATTTCGAAAATCTAGGATAGGTAACATCCACTCTTTTTCGTCATCATTGTTGATCATCGCTTTCATTGATTTATCTTCTTCCACTAAGGTGCAGACATAACAACCAAAGCGGCTATCGCCACAGCTTGGTGTTGATGTATCCACTACGAGTGGGCATTCACCGTCTTCAGTGGCGCCACTGTACATGCCAAGTAAATCGCTATTACGGTATCCCCAGGGGTTTTTAACTTGAGTTAAGTATTGCCAAACATCATCGTTGGTCCATTCATTAACTGGGGTGTAAACCCATGCGCGGTCTAGGTCTTTGGAAACGCTGAGGTTGGCATCTTTCCGTGTGTTCTCTTTTTGCCAAGTTATAACCTCTTTCTTCGTACCATCTTTCAGGGTGATGAGCTTAGTTTTTTTCCCTTCTTGGAATTTTTTTGCATTACTTGCCCGGCTAGCGCCTTCTGCGCTGCGAGTACCCAATACCAAAATAGCTTCGCCATTTTGTTGAACGACATTGTTAATAAAGTTGTTTGAGGGGCTAATTTTTAATCGGCTAGTACACCAGCGAAACTTAGGTCGCGGAGCGGGATAGCCCCGACCAATCAAGTTAACCCAGAATCGATCTTGAATTTCAGGAGTTAATCTGTGAGGCTGAACGGGGAAGTCTTTATGGAGTGTTGCTACAGAATCTCCCATTGTTTTGAGTGAATTCTCTACCCAAAGTGCAACAACGGGGTTTTCGACTAGAGTGTCGGTGCTGATTACATGCACTGGTTTGTGCCAACGCTCGGGCTCGAGCTCCTGTAAGGCGTACCATACTAGTTGCAGTGTGGCGGTAGAATCTTTACCACCGGAATAGCCTAGTACCCAGGGTATTTCATCACTGAGATATAATTCTTGAACCTGCTGGCTGAGATTGGCAATTGTTTTTTTAAAACCGTGCTCTTTAAATGCAGTTTTACGTTCTTTGGCTTTACTACTGGCCATTGTCGCCTCTATTAAATGCGTCTTCGAGTCTTTCTTCCTCAGGGGTGAGGGGAAGCCCTATTTGTTGTTTGAGTAGGTTGGTGGTTAGTGCAACGTTTGAAGAAGATTTTTGGATTCGCCCACCCAGCATGCAACGGCCCTCCCATGTATCACTGTTAGAGCGCTTCCAATTCAATTCTTTGAGTAGTTTTAGTTGCTCTTGTTGTTGGCTCTTAGATAGTTCAGTTATCGCTCTACCGAGATTGCCTAATGCTTGCAGCACTATAGAGTGGCTATGGACGTAGGTTTGACGTACCTCTCCTGATGTCAGATTGCCCTCTTGGACTTGACTCCATTCAGGAATGTGTCGGTAAACTTCATTCCAGTAGGAGCAGCATAAATTGATAGCTTCTTCGGTATTTTCATATTCCTGCCCGCTGATAATGGCTATATTAGCGGAGTGTATGGCGCTAAGAGTAAAAAGCTTACGTGAGCGAGGGGACAGTGAGCTCTTCTCCATTTCCACAATATCTTTGAAAGCTTTACTTTGTGTTACGACGGCCTTTGACATGATGGCCCTTTCATCTCGGTGGTCATATAAAATGCCAATCGAAGGGCTGGTACGAATAGCGTAACGGTTTAAGTCGGCAAACATTTGCTGGCAGCGCTCAAGCCCTCGGTCGACAAAAAATACTACGGATATAGTCTCGTCTCCTAATTCGGGGCGTGTTTTGAGGGCTATTTCGATAGCCGCTCGGCGGTGTTGCCCATCGTTGATGATGAATTGGGAGTTCATATCGATCTTCAGGCTGCCTACGCGGCTGGCTTCACCTTTTTCTCCCATCGGTTCAAATTTTACTAAGCCGTTAACGGAGGCTGTGATCGAGCTAAATACATAATCCTTTTTATTTTCTATCAAATAGCTAGCCATTTCGGGCACGCGCGCATGATTTAGTATTCGCTGTGCGCGTAACTCGGGTACCAGCTCTTCCTCGTCAAATAGAAATATCTTTGGAATGAGCCTTAGCGGGCACATTGAGACATAGTATTCTCGGCCGGCCTGTATGCCCCGGATGGCGGGGAATACATACTCAAATGAAGTATCCATAATGTTTGTCTTAATTTGATAGTTGTTTGTATGTGCACATACAAACAACTATAATATCGGTTTGCCGAATACCTCGCAATAGTTGAGTGAAAAATATTTATGGCTACTTACTTAGATTGTAACGCCACTACCCCAATGGAGCCTCAAGTTGTTGAAGTAATGAGGAAATATATGGAGGTTGAGTTTGCAAATGCGGGTTCTCGTACTCATGAATATGGCAATACCGCTAAGTCAGCAGTGGAGAGTGCTCGTGCACAGGTTGGTTTGTTAGTAGGTGCAGACAAGAGTGAGGTTGTCTTTACCAGTGGGGCTACAGAGGCAAATAATTTGGCAATATTGGGTCTTGAGGCTCATGCGGTTGAGCTAGGCAAGCGCCATATTGTTACTTCTGCTATTGAGCATAAGGCGGTTCTAGAACCGATTGGGCAATTAGAGTCTAGAGGGTTTGATGTCACCTATCTGAAACCTAATGAGAATGGTCACATAGAAGCAGCTGAGCTGGCTAAGGTGTTAAGACCGACGACCGTCCTTGTGAGTCTAATGCATGCGAATAATGAGACAGGTGCTATTCAGCCCCTTGCAGGATATGCTGATGTGTTGGCAAATCATGATGCATATTTTCACGTTGATGCGGCGCAAACTTACGGGAAAGAACTAGATGCACTTCGTAATGGGCGTATTGATTTAGTTAGTTGCTCTGCCCATAAAGTATACGGCCCCAAAGGCATTGGTGCATTAATCACACGTCGGAGAAAGTATAAGCGACCACCGTTGATGCCTTTAATGTTTGGTGGCGGACAGGAACGCGGGCTTAGACCCGGCACACTGCCTGTGCACCAGATTGCGGGCTTTGGTCGATCCGCCGAACTGGCGATGGCTGATCATCAGGCTCGTAGGGAAGCCTGTTTGAAAATCAAGCAAGCAGCGTTATTGGCTCTTCAGGATCTGCAACCAATCTATCACGGTAAAGATATGGTATTGGCATCCACATTAAATTTTTCTATAGAGGGTGTTAATTCGGAAGCAGCTATAGTTGCACTCAAAGGAATAGCTGCTGTATCCAATGGTAGCGCGTGCACTTCTTCAAATTATAACCCTAGCCATGTTCTTGAGGCAATGGGACTTGGGGAGGATGAGGTTTTGGGTGCCTTACGTTTCTCTTGGTGTCATCTGACAGGCGATATTCCATGGAAAGAAATAGCAGACAGGTTGAACTCGCTAAGATAGGAAGTCTATTTTATGGGCTGGCGGTTGTGGTTTAAATGGGTTTGCTAGGTGGCGTTCACTGGCTCTGATATCATTGTGGAGGAGGTGCCAGTCTCTGTCCAGATCGTGGTAAATTATACGGTCGGATATAATTAACCTAGCAGTATCTAAGGCAGGTTTAATGAGACTTGGATTCAACTTCGAAGTGCATAACATTTAAGCCGCAATCTTTAGCAAATGTTCCTGCATGATCTTGGCGGGTGTTTGATAGTTTAATGCCTTCCTCGGTCTGTTGTTGAGCTTCT
>MAAC01012120.1_pt1 | contig 17928 bp, 17 predicted proteins | sample 1115981 | NCBI WGS metagenome assembly MAAC01 (sample SAMN04961126, study PRJNA320927) | seawater metagenome | isolation source: sample BD02T64 sea water enriched with oil for 64 days | place: USA:Gulf of Mexico | collected 2013-07-27 | reverse complement strand
GTTATTTCCCACTCAGCGAGAATTAAAAGGCTTAGAGACAAGGCATTGATTGAAGAGAATGGTTATTCCCTTGTCAAAATTAATAACGCAGCATATAAGCCTTTTAAACTCGCCCTTGGAAGCTTGTCAGAAAAGCAATAACTGCACAAATTTGTTAGATATAGAATGACTATACCAGCACAAATTTTATTTGTTATGGCTCCTCTGACATAGCTCTGAGGTGGGAATAAATTTAATGGAATTGGTATAAGTAGTTCTTAGAATCTATATTTAGCTTTCCCTATGCCTAATTTACCATCACACCAAAACTCAATTGTGTATGAACAAAGTAATCATTACTGCTAAAAGTTTGATAACCGAATAGGTATAGCAAGTGGTAAGGGAGGAGAGACTTAAGCTCTCATATTACTATGAGCGATGATTGACACAGTAAATAGGTTATATGTGTTATCTTAGGGTGAAGGTAGGGGTCAAGAGACTTGAACTCGCTTTGCTTAGATTAAAATACAGAAATAAAAATGGTGGCTACACCGGGACTCGAACCTGGGACCCCATCATTATGAGTGATGTGCTCTAACCAACTGAGCTATGTAGCCTTTCCAAACTGTTCTTTAGCAACTTGTGATACTAGAACCTACTATTCCCAACATAAAAAGCGTGTCTAGCATTTCGCCAATGTTAACTTAGTAGTATTTGAATTTTATCAAAATGGTACGGGTCAAGAGACTTGAACTCTCACATCTTGCGATACTGGAACCTAAATCCAGCGCGTCTACCAATTCCGCCAAACCCGCATTTCGATTTTTGATTTTCTCAAGAAGAAATATGTCAGGATAAGATGAATTGAATCTCTGACATTTCTACGGAGTAAACTGTTTTTATTCTAAAACTGATTTACTCAAATTATATGGCAGGGATAAGAGGATTTGAACCTCTGAATGACGGGATCAAAACCCGCTGCCTTACCGCTTGGCTATATCCCTACTGGGGGTAATTACATTGAACTTTTTAGTTATTCAAGATGAATAGTAAAAAGATGGCAGGGATAAGAGGATTTGAACCTCTGAATGACGGGATCAAAACCCGCTGCCTTACCGCTTGGCTATATCCCTGCAATGTATTTACTTTTTACAATTGACAACAAATTGTCTTTTAAAATGGTACGGGTCAAGAGACTTGAACTCTCACATCTTGCGATACCGGAACCTAAATCCGGCGCGTCTACCAATTCCGCCAAACCCGCATTACATTCAAGATTTTAAAGAGTCTTAAACTCTCTTTACTTAGGTAAAGAATACCGAAGTAAAATGGTGGCTACACCGGGACTCGAACCTGGGACCCCATCATTATGAGTGATGTGCTCTAACCAACTGAGCTATGTAGCCTTGCCAACCTGCTCTGTAGCAAGTGGCGCGTATTATGCAAATCTACTCGCCGTTCGTCAACCGTTTTCTTCTAAATAAATGCACTTTTTGTTTGTTTGCTTATTGTCTGTGCAATTTGCTGCTTTCCCATGCTAATTCAACTATGTTTTCATTAATAGTTGAGTCCAGCGCGTCATTAACTTTTAAATATTCGCAGGTTGCTCATATGAGTTACTCAATAATGAGGAAAATAGAAGCCTTTATAACGTGAGAAACAAAAAACGCACCCTATTAGGTGCGTTTTAATGTTGATAATGGCTTAGATTGTCAGTGTAAAGCTATACGTTAAAGCGGAAGTGAATAACATCACCATCTTTAACTTTATATTCTTTACCTTCTAGAGTCCATTTACCGGCTTCTTTGGCACCTTTTTCTCCTTGATGCTTGATAAATTCATCAAAGCCTATTACTTCAGCACGGATAAAGCCTTTTTCAAAGTCAGTATGAATTACGCCTGCTGCTTGTGGCGCGGTTGCATTTTGCTTAACTGTCCAAGCACGCACTTCTTTAACACCTGCAGTAAAGTAGGTTTGCAAGTGAAGCAAAGAGTAACCAGCATTGATAACACGATTTAGGCCGGGTTCCTCTAAACCTAAGTCAGCCATAAACTCAACACGGTCTTCATCATCCATTTCAGATAATTCGCTTTCGATTTCAGCACAAACAGCAACGACGATAGCACCTTCTGCATCAGCTATTTTTTGTACTTCATCAAGATAAGGGTTATTTTCAAAACCATCATCATTAACGTTAGCAATGTACATTGTCGGTTTAATCGTTAAGAAATTTAAATAATCGACGGCTGCTTTTTCTTCTTTTTTCAGTTCTAAAGAACGTACCATGTGACCATCTTCAACATGCTTTAATATTTTTTCTAATACAGGCATTTCAAATTTAGCGTCTTTATCTCCACCTTTAGCTTTCTTAGCTAAACGGAAAATAGCACGCTCTGCGGTATCCATATCCGATAAAGCTAATTCAGTATTGATTACCTCAATATCATCAGTAGGGCTGATTTTATTAGCAACATGAATAATATTGTCATTATCAAAGCAGCGAACTACGTGACCGATTGCGTCAGTTTCGCGAATATTGGCTAAAAATTTATTGCCCAAACCTTCACCTTTTGAGGCTCCTGCTACTAAACCGGCAATATCAACAAATTCCATTGTTGTCGCTAAAACACGTTCTGGTTTAACAATAGCAGTTAGTTGATCTAAACGTGGATCAGGTACAGGCACTACACCAGTATTTGGTTCAATAGTACAAAAAGGGAAGTTGGCTGCTTCAATACCTGCTTTGGTGAGTGCGTTGAATAAGGTTGACTTACCTACGTTGGGTAAACCAACGATGCCACATTTAAATCCCATAATATTTACCTGTCTTTGTTAATTTTAAAATTGTTGAATGTGTGCTGTTGGACAATATCCAACAGACTACTTATATTGCGGCTTTCGTTATTTAAATACCTTTAAAGGCATGTAAGCGTTGTTGCGCATTTTTTAAACCATCGATTTGCCAAATGTCAAAACAGCGAGTGGCTTCATCAATAGCTTGTTCAATTAATGATTGTTCGTTTTGTGGTGCTTTACCCAGTACATGTCCAGTCACTTTATCTCTATGCCCTGGATGTCCAATACCAATACGTAAGCGGTAAAAGTCTCTATTATTTGCCATTCTAGCAATAATATCTTTTAAGCCATTATGTCCACCATGACCACCACCTTGTTTAATCTTTACTGAGCCTGGTAGCATGTCTAATTCGTCGTGAGCAATTAAAATATTGTCTACACTGATGCGGAAAAAATTAGCTAAAGGCGCTACTGCCTGACCACTTCGGTTCATAAAGGTTGTTGGAATCAATAGATGAACAAGTTCATTACCTATTAGTCCTTTACCATAGAGACCAGAGTATTTCTTTTCGGGGCGAAGGGATATATTATTGCGCCGTGCTAGTTCTTCAACAAACCAAACACCCGCATTGTGACGTGTTTTTGTATATTCGGGGCCAGGATTTCCTAGCCCCGCAATCAACTTAATAGTCATATTTATACCAATTCTATTAAATTTATTCCCAACTCAGAGCTATATTAGCGAGCTTAGAACAAACAAAATTTGTTAAACATAGTTATTCTATATTTCATTAATTTTGTGCTGTTATCAGTTTGCTAATAAGCTCCCGAAGGGCGAGTTTAAAAGGCTTATATGCTATATTGTTGATTTTGCAAAGGGAATAACCATTCTCTTCAATCAACGCCTTGCCTCTAAGCCTTTTAATTCTCGCTGAGTGGTAAATAACTTAATAGACTTGGTATATCAATTCATCTTTAAGTTAAATAGCTAACTGAATAAAGTTTGATTATTCAGCAGCAGGAGCTTCTGCTTCAGGAGCAGCAGCTTCATCTTCATCATCTTTTTGTGCTTTAGGTGCATTAGCTGTAACAACCGCTTGGTCGTGGCTTTCACCTTTAGCTAATTCATCAGAGCTAACGCCTTTAGGCAATTTAACATCTGATAAATGCAGCGTTTGACCAACTTCTAAATCAACTAGATCAACTTCGATAAACTCAGGTAAGTCTTTTGGTAAACAAGTAACAGCAATTTCAGTTACGTGGTGAGCAATAGTTGCGCCAGCTTTTGTTACGTTCTCTTCATTGATGAAGTGAACAGGAACATTAGTATGTAAAGCGTGTTTTGCATCAATACGCAAGAAATCTAAATGCATTACGATATCTTTAAACGGGTGACGTTGCATGTCTTTGATTAAACATTCAACTGGCTTACCAGCAATATTTAAGGTTAGTACGTGCGAGTAGAAAGCTTCTTCTTGTTGAGCACGGAAAACGTTTTTGTGCTCTAAAGTTAAAGATACTGGCTCTTGGCCTTCGCCGTAAAGGATCGCAGGAACTTTATTCGCGTGACGTAGGCGGCGGCTCGCACCTTTCCCTAAATCTGTACGTAGTTCTGCATCCAAAGTAAATAAATCAGTCATGATATAAACTCTTATATTATATATGTAAAATTAAGTCTTGTTTTTTGCGACCAAAAACAAGGATATACCTTTGTTTATCTATTTAGGTTACTAATAAAGAAGCCCTGTTAGATAAAAAAGGCGCGAAATAATAACACTACGAGTAGGTTAAAGCTAATGATTATTGCCTATAGGTGATAAAAAAATGGGAAATAAAAAAGCCGATATTAAATTCATAATATCGGCTTTAAGTAATTTGACGCTAGTTAATTATTAACTTTCAAACATAGCTGAAATTGATTCTTCATTACACACTCGGCGAATTGCTTCACTTAGCATGCCACTTAATGTTAGTTGACGTACCATTTTAAGCTTTTTGATTTCAGCTGATAGAGGAATTGAATCCGTAACTACCACTTCATCAATCACTGAATTTCTAAGGTTTTCAGCAGCATTACCCGATAATACAGGGTGAGTTGCATAAGCAATAACACGTTTTGCACCATGTTTTTTCAATGCTTCTGCTGCTTTGGCTAATGTGCCGCCAGTATCTATCATATCATCAACAATAATACAGTCACGACCCTCAACATCACCAATAATATGCATTACTTGGGCAACGTTAGCTTTCGGGCGACGTTTATCAATAATGGCTAAATCAGCATCATCTAATAATTTTGCTACTGCACGAGCACGTACAACGCCACCAATATCAGGAGACACTACAACCGGATTATCTAATTCACGGTTTTTCATATCTTCTAATAAAATAGGGGTACCAAAAGCGTTATCAACAGGCACGTCGAAGAAACCTTGGATTTGCTCTGCGTGTAAATCAACCGTTAATACACGGTCAACACCAACACTTGATAAGAAATCAGCAACTACCTTTGCTGTAATAGGCACACGAGCACTACGTACACGTCTGTCTTGGCGAGCATAACCAAAGTAAGGAATAACTGCAGTAATTCTTCCTGCTGATGCACGACGAAATGCGTCGATCATCACAATTAGTTCCATTAGGTTATCATTGGTTGGCGCACAAGTTGATTGAATAATAAAAACATCGCTACCGCGAACGTTTTCATGTATTTCAAAACTTATTTCACCATCACTAAAACTACCAATTTTGGCTTCGCCTAGGGTAATATATAAGCGATTTGCAATTTGTTTGGCCAGTTCAGGGGTGGCATTACCCGCAAAAATCTTCATGTCAGGCACAGTCAGTTCCTCAGAAACTTTGACATTAAAATATACTCCGTGTTTATCGTTATGTTAATAAACATAGAGCTGTATAAAAGCTAAAATTAACTGTAGCTGTAACGGTTAACTTCAGCAAATGTAGTGTAACTTTCTTATGTAGCTAAGTCTTTAATTATAGGTAAAAGCGGTGACTTATTTAACCCTTTAGCGATAAATGAATTTATCCCTTTAGGAAGTTTAACTTGTAAATCATATGCTGCTTGCTTACTAGAAAAACGTGAAAAAATACACGCACCAGTACCTGTCATTCTAGACGGCGCGTATTCTATCAACCAAGCGAGTAAGTTGGCAACCTTATCGTAATGTTTTATTACCATAGTTTGGCAATCATTATGATACTTACCATTATTCAACGCGCAGTTTTTTAATAAATCGACATCATTATAATGGGTATTAAAGTTATTATGGTTAAATTGTGCTGTAGCTCTTGGTAGGTCTGGAGAAGTAAATACACTGGCGGTTGAAATGCTACATTCAGGTTTAGTTACTAAATACCAAGACTCTTCTGGATGAACGGGGGTTAATTGCTCACCAATTCCTTGGGCAAAAGCAGCGAAGCCATGCACAAATATAGGAACGTCTGCACCTAAGCTTAAGCCTAATTCTGAAAGTTGTTTCTCTGAAAAACCGCATTGCCAAAGGCTATTAAGGGCAACTAATACTGTTGCTGCATTTGAAGAACCGCCACCTAAGCCCCCCCCCATAGGAAGTATTTTATTAATACTTATTGTTGCACCTAAAATAAATGATTTGCTGTTGGTGCTTTGAGATGATTTCTCTTGTAATAACCTAGCAGCCTTAACAATTAAATTATCTTCATTATTCACACCGTCAATAGGTGTTAATAAAATTATGTCTGAATTTGTAGTGACTGTTATTTCAATGGTGTCACTATAATCAAGAAATTGAAATAAAGTTTCCAGTTCATGATAACCATCATTACGTTGCCCAACTACATGAAGAAATAAGTTTAGTTTAGCAGGAGCAGGGAATTTATATGGCTTGTTAATGGGTGTTTTCATCATGGTATTATTGTATTTTCTAGAATGAATTAGTGTGTTAAAGACCACTTCTTAATAGCTATTTTAATTAATAAATTATCTTTTTTTATAGTGAATTGAGTTGCCATTGGAACACCGTCAAATATTTGATATTTATTGTAGTCTATTTGCCATTGAACATTGTCGGAAAAGCTATGTAGACTCGCCGGTAACTGAGTTGTAGGTGATAACTTTACTTCATCTGTTGATTGGTAAGGTAGGCCTTTAAGCCAAAAAGTTAATGCCTTTGTTGGTAAAGTCAGCCCAGTAAGTGAATGGACTAACTGGGCTAAATTATTAGCGCGATATTCTTTACCATCTACTTTAATTAAGTGGTGATTATGTTCTGATGCTAAATGAAGAACATTAATACCTAAATAACTTGTTAAATTAAGCTCTTGAGTGCGATTGATTTCATTTACCCGCCAGGCAATGGTTGCACTTTGGCGTTTGTTTTTTTTATTCTTATGTTGCTCTATAAATGCTATTTTCCCGCGAAGGTGCCATTGTTTAACTTGCGTTAGTTGTATCGTTCTGTGTTTAGCACTTTGTTCAATAATCAATATTGATGAGTCATTGCTTGGTTTAGTTGTACAGCCTGACAAAATAGTACTTAATAGGGTAAATAAGATGATTAAATAGTATGAATGCTTAGTCATTGAAATAGTACAGAGGTGTGAAAGTGAAGATATTTGAACATAGCAAAGGTCTCAATTCAATACACTTGTTTTCTTTCAGGGCTTTAAATTAGCAGTAGTATTTTGTAAAATAAAGAACAAAGCTCAATAAAGCCTGAACTTTTTAGTGATTTTTATCACAGATCATGTTTTAACGTGTAATTTTGAGCAATAATAGCGTTGTTAACGTATAATTTAAAAGTCGACTTTAATTTGAAGTTGGCTTTATTTGTTTTTATCGATAGGTTTATTACATTGTCCATTGTTGCTGTAGGAATTAACCATAAAACTGCCCCTGTTGCGGTAAGAGAAAAGATATCCTTTAATCCGGATAGACTGTCTAGTGCCTTGCAAGAAATGTTGTCAGCGGTGCAGTGTCGTGAAGTAGCGATTTTATCAACTTGTAATAGAACTGAACTCTATCTTGTTCAAGATGGTGACATAAAATTAACGCAAGAACGTTTAGTTCAATGGTTAGAACGTTATCATAATGTTCCAGCTTCTATTATTTTACCTAGTTTATACTGGCATCAAGATCAACAAGCTGTTAATCACATGATGCGTGTTGCCTGTGGATTAGACTCCTTAGTTTTAGGTGAGCCGCAAATATTAGGACAAATGAAACAAGCTTATAGCCAAGCCAAAGCTGCTGGTTCAATGGAATTAGTAATGGACAGGCTATTTCAACGTACTTTTGGTGCCGCCAAACAAGTTCGTACGGAAACAGAAATTGGTGCTAGCGCCGTGTCAGTTGCTTTTGCTAGTGTGAATTTAGCGAAGCATATATTTGCTAGTCTGGATAAAGTGAAAGTATTACTCGTTGGTGCAGGTGAAACCATTGAGCTTGTTGCCAAACATTTATATGAAAATAATGTGGGTAAAATTACGGTTGCCAACCGTACTATTGAGCGCGCTGATAAAATGGCTAAACAGATTGGTGCAGATGTTATTACCTTAGCGCAAATTCCTGATCATATGAGTAAAGCTGATATTGTCATTAGTTCCACAGGCTCTACTTTGCCAATTATAGGCAAAGGCATGGTCGAACAAGCACTTGCTAAGCGGCGCCACAAACCTATTTTTATGGTTGATTTAGCTGTTCCTCGTGATATTGAAGAGCAAGTTGGTGATTTAGAGGATGTGTTTTTGTATACCGTTGATGATTTGCAAAGTATTATCGCGCAAAATTTAGAAAATCGTCGTAAGGCAGCGGTTGAAGCAGAAAGCATTGTTAGTAACCAGTCAGACAGTTTTATGTCGTGGCTTCGTGGGTTAAATACCCAAGACACTGTTGTTAATTATCGAAAACAGTGTTTAAGCGAGCGTGATCAATTACTTGAAAAAGCTTTGTTACAATTAAAAAATGGTAAGAATTCAGAAGCCGTTATTGGTGAATTGGCAACTAAATTAACTAATAAGTTTATGCATGCGCCAACGAGTGCATTGCAATCGGCCGCTCAAGGCGGCGAGTTAGATAAGTTAATTTATCTTCGTGATATTTTTAACATTGACGATTCAAAATAGCACTGTTAATTAATCAGTGATAGTTAAAACGTAAAGTCCAACTGGGGTTATATAAACAAGAAGGCTGAGTGATAATTATCGTTATTCTTACCTACTCTTTATTTAACGTCGCATAATGTACTTCTAAAAAAGCTTTAGAGAAAGCTGAATAAATCATACTCCGCATATGATTTCTCTTGAGTAAAAAACCTCAATAAAAATTGCACCGTAACTGATTAATAACTCAAACTACCTAGAATTGGTATTATGAGGTTGTTTGAGTATTCATTTAAGATATTTCTCCCCCATTACGTTATCTATTAATTTACTGTGCTAGAATACTGCCAATTTAGTTTTTTCCTCATTTAATACAAAGAATATTTTAATGAAATCGTCCGTTTACCAGAAGCTTGAAGTGCTCGTTGAGCGCTTTGAAGAAGTTCAAGCCTTATTATCTGATCCTGAAACTATTAGCAATCAAGACAAATTTCGCACTTTATCTCAAGAATTTAAACGCTTAGATGAAGTAACATCTGTGTTCAATCGCTATAAAAGTGCTGAGGGTGATTTTGCTACCGCAGAGTCAATGCTAAAAGACGAAGATCCTGAGATGCGTGAAATGGCGCAAGAAGAATATAAAGACGCTAAAAAAGCGGTTGCAAGCTTAGCCGATGAATTGCAAATATTATTATTACCTCGCGATCCAAATGATGATAATAACTGTTTTGTAGAAATACGTGCAGGCGCTGGCGGTGATGAAGCCGCTATTTTTGCAGGCGATTTATTTAGAATGTATAGCCGTTATGCAGAAAAGAAAGGTTGGAAAATTGAAGTAATGAATTCCAATGAAAGTGAGCAGGGTGGTTATAAAGAAATTATTATGAAGGTTAATGGTGAGGGTGTATACGGCTATATGAAATTTGAATCAGGTGGCCATCGAGTACAGCGAGTACCACAAACTGAATCACAAGGTAGAGTGCACACATCAGCTTGTACTGTCGTAGTTATGCCAGAAATTCCTGAAGCTGATGCCATTGAAATTAATAAAGCTGATCTGAAAGTTGATACCTTCCGCGCTTCTGGCGCGGGTGGCCAGCATGTTAACAAAACTGATTCTGCTATTCGTATTACCCATATTCCTAGTGGTGTGGTGGTTGAGTGTCAGGATCAACGCTCACAGCATAAAAACCGTGCACAAGCCATGTCAGTTCTACAAGCGCGCTTACAACAGGCTGAAGATGAAAAACGTCGTAGTGAAGAAGAATCATCACGCCGTAATTTAGTTGCTAGTGGCGATCGCTCTGAGCGCATTCGTACTTATAACTTTCCACAAGGGCGAATGAGTGATCACCGTATCACTCTTACTCTGTATCGCTTAAATGATATTATGGAAGGTAACTTACAATTGATAATGGAACCAATTATGCAAGAAAACCAAGCTGATTTACTGGCAGAGCTTGCTGAACAGCATTAATTGAGTTGAGTAATACTCCTATGCACCTTCGTTTGGTTGGTGATAACTCTATCGCCAACTTGATTATTCAAGGGCAAAAATTATTAGCGGCAAGCTCAGATAGTGCCAAACTTGATGTTGAAATACTGTTAAGTTTAGTGCTAAAAAAAACACGTAGCTATTTACTTACTTGGCCAGAAAAAAAGCTTAGTGATGAACAGTTGCTTGAATTTATACAGGTGTTATCTCGTCGTGTTCAAGGTGAACCGATTGCTTATATAACGGGTGAAAAAGAGTTTTGGTCACTACCTTTTGCCGTGTCCAAGGCCACGTTAATTCCTCGTCCTGATACCGAAACCTTAGTAGAACTTGTGCTCGAGCTCTATAGCGATGATGAACATCTCACTTGTTTAGACTTAGGAACTGGTACAGGTGCAATAGCGCTAGCAATAGCAAGTGAAAAGGCAACGTGGAAAATTGAAGCAATTGATTTTAATATTGAAGCGGTAAAACTTGCTCAATTCAATGCAAAGAGTCTTAACTTAGCACAAGTAGCTATTTATCAAAGTGACTGGTTTGCAGGAGTATTGAAAAATAAAAAATTTGATATTATCGTTTCAAACCCACCTTATATAGATGGCGATGATATAAATTTAAATCAAGGTGATGTACGTTTTGAACCCAAATCAGCTTTAATAGCCTTCGAACAAGGCTTAGCCGATATAAAGCATATTGCCAATAAAGCGCGAAGTTTTTTAAATACCGATGGCAAATTGTTTTTTGAACATGGCTTTGAACAAGGTCATGCAGTTAGAACAATATTGACAGATTTAGGCTATGAAAATGCGCAAACCAAACAAGACTTAAATGGACATGACCGTATCTCTTGGGCTATTAACCCAAGTGTTAATTTACATAATGAATCGATAATTACCGAAAAATAGGAAACCTTTTATGTTTACACATATTCACATGACTTTAGCTGTGCTTAGTATTAGTTTATTTACGTTGCGCTTTATTTGGACATTAGCCAACTCAACGAAGTTGCAAGCTAAGTGGGTCAAAATTACTCCGCACATTATTGATACTTTACTGTTAGTTATTGGTGTTGTGATGGCAGTACAATATTCAATTAACCCTATTGAACAATTATGGTTAGGTGAAAAGTTATTAGCAGTATTTGCTTATATATTTACTGGTTATTTCACTTTAAAACTTGCTCGCAATAAACCAATGCAAATTATTGGTTATTTAGGTGCTATGGGCTGGGTTATGCTGATTGTACGATTAGCAATGACACGTGAGCCGCTTTTTTTCGTCTAATTACTTGAGAAAAATACCGACATTTTTATGAATACACTGTTACTCGCTGAATTAAAATCAGATGAAAAAGATTTATTACAAACTTTAGTACTACTTGAAGAACATATTTTTCAAGACGTACCATGCCAACCATTAAAGCAAGGGGTTGTTCAGCCTAATCAGTCACTTGATTCTTTAGAAACTATTATTGAACAATGTCAGGCGGTTATTGCGGAAATTGAGTCACCATTAGAGCAAGCAGAAGTATTGCTTAATGAACTGTATTATCAACATTTGTTTATTGATGAGCATAAAAGTGTTTGGCCAATAGACTCATTTAAAGTGGCAAAAAGTTTAAATCAACGGCTGATGTCTCCTATGGTAAAGGCGGTACTTGTTTGTGAAATTATCAATGCTTGTGGTTTTGTCACTGATTTAGTTTTTGTACCAACCAAAGTGATGGTAAGACTTTGTTGTGATGAACAACATGCAATTATTTTTGATGCCGTTACCGGCGAGTCGCTTGATTGGCATGAGCTTGATTTACGTTTAGATGAACTTGAAGGTGATCCCAGTCAGCATGAAATTGCTATCATGAACCGTCAAGCCATTTTAGTTGAGCATCTCAGCGTATTAAAAAATGCATTAATTCGTGATCTCGCCTTTGATAAGGCATTGTTATGTGTTGATTTACTGCTGTCATTAAATCCTGACGATCCACTACAACGCCGCGACCGTGGTTTTTTGCTTCACCAATTAGATTGTTTTAAAGTAGCGGTTGATGATTATCGTTATTTTGTTGAGCAATGCCCGAAAGATCCAGCAGCACAGTTATTAAAAATCCAACTTGATAACATCACATTAACTGAACCTACTTTCCATTAAAATTATTTTCATATAAAAGATAGAAACCTTTAGGAGTTAAGATGTCAGCAGCACCATTGACAATGCCACTAATTACTAATGACGTCACAGTATTTGGGTTGTTGTCATTAATTTTAGGCTTCGTCTTTTACAGCTCAAATAGTAAACATCCTATTTGGCAAAAATTTTATAAGTACGTACCCGCATTATTGATGTGCTATCTATTGCCTTCGCTATTAAACACTTTTGGTATTGTCAGTGCTGAAATTAGTAAAGTTGATGATGTCGCAAAATATTATTTGTTACCCGCCTGCCTTGTTTTACTGACATTAAGTATTGATATTAAGGCCATTGGTGCTTTAGGTAATAAAGCCATCATTATGTTCTTTACTGGTACTATTGGTGTTGTTATTGGTGGGCCTATCGCCTTACTAACTGTCTCCGCTATTTGGCCTGAATTGTTAGGAGTAACTGGTCCTGATGCTGTTTGGCGAGGGATGGCAGCGTTAGCGGGCAGCTGGATTGGCGGCGGTGCTAACATGCTTGCCATGAAAGAAATTTATGGTGCGGATGGAAAAATATTCACTATTATGGTGACGGTTGATATTGTCGTTGCAAACTTATGGATGGCTTGTTTACTCTATTTTGCCGCGAACCATAAACGTATTGATGCTAAAAGTGGTGCTGATACTTCAGGTATTAATAAATTAATTGATAGAGTTGACGCTTTTGAGCGCGAGCATGCAAGACGCCCTGAATTAAAAGATTTTATTTTTATTCTCGCTATTGCCTTTGGTGCGGCAGGTTTTGCGCATCTAGCAGCTGATTTTTTAGTCCCTTATTTTCAAACTAATTTTCCTGAGCTAAAGAAGTTTAGTTTACACAGTAAATTGTTTTGGATTATTGTTTTAGTGACTACGGTTGGCTTACTACTCTCTTTTACTAAAGTCAGACAGCTAGAAGCGGTTGGTGCCTCTAAAGTTGGTAGTAGTTTTCTCTATATTCTTGTCGCTACGATTGGCTTACATATGGATATCACTCAAATAGTTGAAGCGCCTAAATATGTAGTTATTGGTTTGATATGGATGGCAGTACATGTTGCATTACTCTTAATTGTAGGCCGAATCATTAAAGCGCCTATTTTTTATTTAGCGGTAGGCAGTAAAGCGAATATTGGCGGCGCAGCGTCAGCGCCTGTTATAGCCTCTGCATTTCATCCATCATTAGCGCCTGTAGGCGTACTGTTGGCTGTTTTAGGGTACGCATTGGGTACATACATGGCATGGATTTGTGGCCAGTTGTTAAGAATTATTGGAAGCTAGTAACGACTCACCTTGTTGCTGTATTGCCCAATTAATGCGTCAAAGGTACTCACAAATTCTTCGGGAAATAATTTGAACATCCGAAGGATGGCCTAAAAGGTGGAGTACAGGATGTACGAAGTAATGATGGTCATCAACTCCGTGCGTTTTTCTTTTAATTGTACATTACAGCTTAAAGTTGAGCTATTACCTGAACAATACAACTGTGTTAGTTCCTTCATCGCTAACACAAAATAGAACCAAACCCCGCGCATTAAGGGGGAAATTTAGGAAAGGTTATGACAATAAAATCTGTTTCAGTAAGTGGCATTGACGTTGCTAATGATAAGCCATTTGTATTATTTGGCGGTATGAACGTACTTGAATCACGTGATTTAGCGATGAAGATTGCTGAGCACTATGTTGAAGTTACGCAAAAACTAAACATACCTTATGTGTTTAAAGCATCTTTTGATAAAGCGAATCGTTCCTCTGTTCATTCTTATCGTGGTCCAGGATTAGATGAAGGTTTAAAAATATTTGAAGAAATCAAAAGTACTTTTAATGTGCCAATTATCACTGATGTTCATGAACCGTATCAGGCACAACCTGTAAGTGAAGTAGTTGATGTTATTCAATTGCCTGCCTTTTTAGCAAGACAAACTGATTTAGTGGTTGCTATGGCTAAAACTGGCGCAGTGATCAATGTAAAAAAGCCACAATTTTTAGCCGCTCATGAAATGAAGCATATCATTAAAAAATTTGGTGAAGCAGGTAACGAAAATATCATTCTTTGTGAGCGTGGCAGCTGTTATGGTTACAATAACCTTGTCGTTGATATGTTAGCGATGGATGAAATGAGAGAATATTCACCTGTTATATTTGATGCGACACATGCTTTACAAAAGCCTGGAGGGCGTACTGATAGTGCAGATGGGCGACGAGCACAAGCGGCTCAGTTAACGCGTAGTGGTATGGCTATTGGTATTGCAGGCTTGTTTATTGAGGCACACCCTGATCCGTCTATTGCAAAATGTGACGGACCTTGTGCTTTGCCACTTGACAAGTTGGAGCCCTACTTAGCGCAAATGAAAGCTATTGATGATTTAGTGAAAGGGTTTGCTCCTCTAGTCACGGATTAAATAAAGTGATCATTGTTTAGTCGTTAGACTTTGAAAAGTGCTAAATAAAAAGGGCGTAATACATAAGTATTACGCCCGTTTTTTTTATTTGGGATTATCAATTAAAATGTGCGAGTATTTTAATTGTATCGTATTATTCTGAAACTAAGTTTGTTTTCGCCAGAATAATTGAAGAATTAGTACTAGCCAGGTTCTGCTGATCAGCTATTGTGATTTTTGCTTCTTCGTTATTAAAATTTTGACTAATTGTTAAATTATCAAATGACAATGCCAAGCTTTCTTTAGCTTCTTGATATAAGCTGACTTGCTTAATAGGTTCTGCTTTTACTAATTCAGCAGCCTGAACTATTGAACCATTACTAATAACGGCAAATAAACCAGTAACTAAGGTTGTTATGACGATAGTGAGTTTTCTTTTCGTGTTTTTGTGTGCGTTAGTATTTTTCATGCTTTTTTCCTAAAGGTGTTCTAATCATAAATAAGTTATTTCATAATAGATTTATTAGGACCTTTTCTCGCCGTTGCTTTGCTAAATTAAGTAGAGCGTGTGGGTTGGGAAGCACACGCCATACTTGTATTTTCTAAAGTGTTGAGATGATGTCCTTCATCTACAGGCGCTATAATACAAAAAACATTGAAAAAATAATAATGACAAATAATAATCTTATTCATTAGAAAAACTAATGGATAATTGTTATGCTGTATTTTTAACTGTTTATGCAGTTATTTTGTTTTACATTAATATTAATTAGGTGATACTTGGCTAGTAGACTCCCACCATTAAACGCATTGCGAGCATTTGAAGCATCAGCAAGACAACTTAGCTTTACCCGAGCAGCAGAAGAGCTTTTTGTAACTCAAGCAGCGGTTAGTCATCAAATAAAAGCATTAGAAGAGCATTTAGGTATTAAATTGTTTATGCGAAAAAACCGCTCTTTGTTGCTAACAGAAGAAGGCCAGTCCTATTATTTAGACATAAAAGATATTTTCACTTCACTATATGAGGCGACAGAACGTTTGTTAGCACGTAGCGCTAAAGGGGCTATAACAGTTAGTACTCAAGCAAGCTTTGCTATTCAGTGGTTAGTACCAAGATTAAGTGCCTTTAATGCCTTACATCCAGATATTGATGTAAGGATCAAGGCGGTAGACCAACCTGAAAATTCATTAACAGAAGATGTTGATGTTGCTATTTATTATGGTCGTGGAAGTTGGCCTAATATTCATGCTGACAAGCTGCATACTGAGTATTTGATTCCTGTTTGTTCACCGTTGCTTTTACAGGAAAATGCAGCGAGTGGTAAGCCACCTTTATTATCTTTGGATGATTTAAAGCACCATACACTATTACATGATACTTCTCGCAAAGGCTGGAAACGTTGGTTTAAGCAAGTGGGTGTTAAAGGCGTTAATGTTAATCATGGTCCTATATTTAGCCATTCAGCGATGGTGGTACAAGCAGCGTTATATGGACAGGGTATTGCACTTGCTTATAGTGTGTTAGCGCAACCGGATATAAATTCAGGACGGTTAATTTGTCCTTTCAATGATGTACTAGTCAGTAAAAATGCATATTTTGTCGTTTGTCGAGAAACACAAACAGACATAGGGAAGATAGAGGCGTTTAGACTATGGTTACTTGACATGGTAGCGGCAGAGCAAGAACAAATCACTGATGGACAGTTAGGATAGTTTATGGAAAATACACTGATTAGCAAAATTGAGAATAAAGTAGATAATCCTATCGCGCAAATTATTTTTGCCCATGGGGCAGGTGCTGATATGCATCATAAGTTTATGGAGCATGTCAGTACATTATTAAATAAAGCAAATATTAATGTATTGCGTTTCAACTTTCCTTATATGGACAAGCGCATAGCACTAGGTAAGCGCTATCCTCCTGATAGAATGCCCAAATTAATTGACTGCTATAAGCGTGTGATTAATGATCTTTCTGTAATAGGCAGTGACCAAGCAATTTTGCCACTGTTTATTGGTGGTAAGTCTATGGGGTCGCGCGTTGCAACGACAATTGCTGCAGATGATGATATAGGGATGCACATTAAAGGTGTTTTTTGCATAGGGTATCCATTTCATCCAACAAAAAAACCAGAGAAGCTCCGTTTAGAGCCATTACAGAACACGCAAAAGTCAGTACTTATTCTGCAAGGCGATCGTGATACCTTAGGTTCACAAGTTGAAATTCAGCAGTACGACGTGTCACCGTTATGCCATACTATTTTTCTACCTGATGGTGATCACAGTTTAAAGCCAAGAGTAAAATCAGGTTACACTCATCAGGAACATATTGAAACTGCGGTTAATGCTATCGTTAAATTTATTCAAGAAGAAAATACTAATGATTAAAGAAGTGTTGCCTAAGAGTAGAATAATTCAATTTTTAATGATTTTTGTTGGTGTTAGTGGTTGCTTTTCTGTACTATTCGGCGCTTGGCTTGCCCATGGCGGACAAGTACTACCTATTAATATGCAGTCAAGCTTAAAGACTGCGCTGCAGTACCAGTTATTTCATACGCTGGCTTTGTTGGCAACACTGGTTTGGGCTATTACTAGCTCATCAGTTAAAGCACCCTCTAGAATATTGCTTAGTGCTTGTATTGGCTTTTTTGTCGGTATTTTGTGCTTTAGTGGTACCATTTATATCAAAACTTTCTTCAGTTTTGCTTTTATTGGTAAGCTGACGCCATTTGGCGGAATATCATTGGCAATAGCTTGGTTGTTATTGTCAGTTGAGGGTAAAAAAACTTATGATCTCTATCGTATTATTTAATCGACCGGGCTTTGCTAAGCAACGGTTGAGTGTAAAAATTCAAGGTAAAATTAATTTATGACTTCTATTGTTTTATATTGTCGTCCAGGTTTCGAAAAAGCACTGTTGAGCGCTGAAATTCAAGGTGAAATTAACATATGACTTCTATCGTTTTATACTGTCGTCCAGGTTTCGAAAAAGCACTGTTGAGCGCTGAA
>MAAC01014851.1_pt1 | contig 17938 bp, 16 predicted proteins | sample 1115981 | NCBI WGS metagenome assembly MAAC01 (sample SAMN04961126, study PRJNA320927) | seawater metagenome | isolation source: sample BD02T64 sea water enriched with oil for 64 days | place: USA:Gulf of Mexico | collected 2013-07-27 | reverse complement strand
TACGGCAAAGCATTTATGGTACATCTATTTAGGGTTAACTATTGCATGTGCTTTAGCATATTGGCTTGCTGGTATGTCAGGGTTTGATGCTATTTGCCATGCTTTTTCAACGATTGCTATTGGTGGTTTTTCTACCCATGACGCCAGTATGGGCTATTTTAATAGTCCAACCATTAACTTAGTGTGTGTGACATTTCTGCTGATTGCAGGGGTGAACTTTGCTTTGCATTATGCCGCAGTGCAAAGTCGATCGATAAAGAGTTATTTCTATGACCCTGAGTTTAAGGTATTTATTGGTATCCAAATTGTACTGACTTTAATTTGTTTTATTGTGCTCTTAACTACAGGTACCTATCAAGATGCTGATCAAGCATTAGACCAAGCATTATTCCAATCTGTTTCTATTAGTACGACAGCGGGGTTTGCCACGACTTCTTTTGCGGATTGGCCAACGTTATTGCCCATGCTACTCATTTTTTCAAGTTTCATTGGTGGTTGTGCGGGTAGTACTGGTGGTGGTATGAAGGTCGTACGGGTAGTTTTATTATATTTACAAGGATTGCGTGAATTAAACAAGCTGGTACATCCCAAGGCTATTTTTAGTATTAAATTAGGTCGAAAAGTGTTGCCTGATCGTGTTGTTGAAGCGGTATGGGGATTCTTTTCTGCATACGCAGCTGTGTTTGTGATTTGTATGTTATTGCTATTGGCTGCTGGCATGGATGATATTACCGCCTTTACAGCTGTAGCGGCCTGTATTAATAATCTTGGTCCAGGGTTAGGGGAGGTTGCGGCAAACTTTTCTTCGATTAACGATATGAGTAAGTGGGTATTAATCATGGCCATGTTGTTTGGTCGTCTAGAAATATTTACCTTGCTTGTTCTATTTACGCCTGCCTTCTGGCGTTCATAAATCGTATATAGCTAAATATCTATATACGATTTCATTAATCCTCTAACTACAATTTTAACTGGTTAATTACCATTTATAACTAAGTGCTACCCAGCCTTGAGTATCCGAACTTGTCGTTTCTGGATTTACTTGTGCGACACCATAATTAATGGCTATATTGGTTAATCCAGTAAAACCAAAGTCATTATTCAGTGAGCCTTTTACACCGTAGCTATCAATGACCTCCTGCTCTGCCATTTTATGGCGAGTATAAAAAATCTCGATAAATTTTACAGGTATATAGGCTTGGTAAGCTTGATAGTCATTACCGACTTGACGATAAAACGCTAATTCAGGTGCCAATTGTTTATTGAGGTGCGCTTTTTCTTGAATTAGTGTTGAAGCGTAACCACCTAAACTGAGGATTTCACCAGCATCTTCTGAGCGTTGTGCCCACAAATAATTAAAACCTAAAGTAAAGCCGTGTATATGTGCGTTCAAGTTTGCTAGACCATTACTACCAGTATAACTGCCGTTATTACCATTAATTTCTGCTAGGTCATCTTGGGCCGAAATCAATTGAGCATTTATTGCTTGAGATATCCCCCAGCTCTGTTGATCGTGTGACCAACTTTGTTCAATACCAAGAGAGAAAGACAGACTAGAAAAATCAACATGCTGGCTGTTTTCAAATTGTGATGCTTGTGCTTGTGCAAATACATCGATAGTCAGGGTCTCTTTGCTATAGGGATAGCGAGCTTCAAGTAATAGTCCTTGTTCCGATATTTTACTTAAGTTTAATGAATCACTATCTTGTTTGTCTGTTTTCAAGTCAAATATATAACTGTGAGCTAGTAATTTTATTGGCCAACCTTGCCAACGGATAGCACCTGATGCACCAGAGATAATGTTTTTGAATATATCTTGGCTTGCATTAACTTGCCAATCAAAACGAGACAGCACATCACCTGATTTATAACCGACTTCCAACATGCTGCTACTGGCTGAATAAATACTTTCAGCGATAGTTATTGTTCCTTGTTGAGGCCCAATACCGTAAGGGGATTGTGTACCAATACTTTCATCGACAGCGATAACAGCTTCAGGAAGTCGTAACTTGTCAGCCAAGTTAACAGTCATTTCTGAGGTAGTGGTGGTGTTTGTTATTATTTGCTTGTTAGCCTTAGTCAAATCAAGTTGATAAACATCTGGTCCTTGAGCATTAATCGCCATATGAAGCAGTTCATCATCTGTTTTCACCATAGGCCAAGTAATAACTTGTTCTCCAGAGGTCAAAGCGGTTAGAACTTTACTTGAAAAATCATATTTGTATAAGCGTGTTGCACTTTCTAAACCGGCAACAAAATACAGTGATTGACCATCTTTAGACCATTCAGGGAATGAAAGAAATTGATAGTGTTTAGGCAAAGGTATCATTTGCGCTTGTTCACTATCAAACTGGCGTACATTTAATTGCCATTTTTTGTTTAGGCTTGAACTAATATAAGCAAAACTAGTTGAAGGGGAGTCATCAAGAGTTGGTCTCAGTCGAGGGAAATCGTAAACCTTCTCAAGACTTGGTGGTGTTAGCTCTTCGATGACTTCACCGAAAGAGCTAGGGGCTAAATTTATTTTAACTAATTGTGAGTTGCCAAATCGACTGCGCTCAGCAACAATAAATTGTCCATCGTTACTAATATCAAATCGACGGATGTTTGCACTTCTTGTCAGCTGTTTTATTGTGTCTGTTGGTAAGTGCCAAGAAAAGAGATCTTGATGGTAGCTATTTTTCTTCGATAAGCTACTAGAGCCATAAATAATGGTATCTTTATCAAGCCAACGAGGATTTTTTATACCACGATTGTTTCGTTGATTTAAGGTGTATGCTACTTCTCGTTTAAAAACATCGGGCGCTTTATCAACAATATCTTGTGGGTCATCAGCTAATAGTTTTTTGGATTTTTTTGCAAACTCCTCTATGCTTTTTGTGTTTTCACCTGTTTTATAGATAGTTAACTTGGTGGAATTACCTTTTTCTGCTCGTTGAGTTTCAACAATGGCAAGGTGTTCACCGTTGGGACTTAAACTTGGAGCACTAGTATACCCAGTTAAATCTAACCATAATTTTGAACGATTATCCTCGTTACTTTGTGCTGTTAATTGAACTTCATGTTGCATTGCTTTAAAGGTGTATTCAGCAATAAAGCGTTGATAAAGGTTTTTCGCTGTATCTGGAAATACACCTTGGAATGCCATCTCAAAATCACGTTGTTCAACCGCAGACCAACGAGTCCAAACAGAATCAAGTGTCTCTTCGCCATAGTTATCTTCTAACCATTTTAAATAGCGTACACCAACAAGGTAGGCCATAGAGCCAGACATGAAACTATCATCGCCTGCATTCAATTGGTCATAACTAGGCAAAGCACCTTGTCGAGCAAATTGCTGAATAATTGCTTCCACTTGATTATTAAATAATCTGCCTCGACCGGTCAGTTTTGATTCGAGCAATGTGGCATAACCTTCACTTACCCAGCGCTCTTCATTGATTTGTGAAGCATCATAAATATCATACCAATTAGCTAAATTGTTACGCCATGTATTACGGCTCTTTTGTCCTAAATGAACAAGGTGAACATATTCATGCAACACTAATAGTTGTTGCCAACCGGTAGAGTTAGCAATAATAGTGTCTGATTGGGGGGGCGTGGCGAAGAAAGCCATATAAGGTCGATGACTTAGCGGTAAAGCAAATCCATTAGCTGCATTGTAAGGGTCAACGATATATGCATCGACTTTTTCTGTGAGAATACGACCTTGTTGTTCTTTAATACGTTGGCGAACAACTTCCATCTCTCTTGCACTTGATAAGGCCCATCGACGGTATTCAGGGGTGAAATGAACACGAAAATTTTCAGTTTCAAAAGTTTGCCAGTTTTGAGTACTATCAACAAGCTCAGCTTGGCTATTAAAAGCCATGCTGCTTAATGCCAGCGTGATGGCCGTGAGTACTTTAGATACTTTCATAAAATTCCTTGTAAATTATTAGCTTTTTATACGAACAAGGAAGATTATTACAGCTAATCAATTGCAGGATAAGTGGTTAGCTGTAAATAATTATGTCAAAGAGGAGAGGGTGAAGTCATTAACATGCAAAGAGTATTACGTTAGGCAAAGTTAACAATGCATTTAGAAATAAATAGCACTAACTTGAAAAAGTTTCTCTATGTCACAAATATAGCGTTTATTAACTAAAAATAAAATGACGTGATCTTCTTCGTTAATCAAGGTATTTGAGTGCGCAATCAAAACTTCATTTCCACGAACAACTGCCCCAATTGTTGCGCCAGGCGGTAGCTTTATATTCTTGATTGCACGGCCAACGACCTTTGATGATTTTTCATCACCTTTAGCAACAATTTCAATAGCTTCAGCAGCACCACCGCGCAAACTATAAACATTATCAATAGCACCGCGTCTGACATGTGTTAATAGTGCAGAAATAGTGGCTTGCTGGGGCGATATGGCAATATCAATAGTACTGCCATGCACTAAATCAATATAAGCATCACGCTGAATAAGTACCATAGTTTTACGCACGCCAAGTTTTTTAGCGAGCAGTGATGACATGATATTGGCTTCATCATCATTCGTTACCGCGATAAAAATATCAAACTGATCAATATTTTCTTCAGTAAGTAATTCTTGATCAGAAGAATCTCCTGCGAAAACCAATGTTTCATTGAGCTCTGAAGTTAATTGTTCAGCTCGTTTGGGAGAACGTTCAATGAGTTTTACTAGATGATTTTTTTCTAAAATCTGGGCTAAACCAGCGCCAATATTACCACCGCCAGCAATCATAATTCGTTTATAAGCCGATTCAAGTTTTTGTAATTCATTCATCACTGCTCGAATATGTATACTGGCAGCGATAAAAAACACTTCATCATCGGCTTCAATCACTGTAGTACCCAGAGGGCGAATTGGTTTACCGTTTCGGTAAATAGCAGCGACACGAGTATCTACATTAGGAATATGGTCTCTTAGTGTTGACAGTGCATGTCCAACGAGTAAACCACCATAATATGCTTTGACTGCAACTAAACTTACTTTTCCATTGGCAAACTCTAAGACTTGCAAAGCACCGGGATAGTCAATGAGGCGTGCAATATCTCGAGTTACTAACTCTTCAGGGGCAATTATATGATCCACCGGAATATGCTTTTTATGGAAAAGCTGTTCTGAATATTTCAATATTTGATTTGAGCGTATTCGGGCAATCTTTTTCGGCGTATTAAAGAGTGAAGAGCATATTTGACAGGTGATCATATTAGTAGCGTCATCACTGGTAACGGCAATAACCATATCAGCATCTTCCGCGCCAGCACCTTTTAAAACGTCAGGGTGACCACCTTGCCCAGTAACAACTTGTAAGTCCATTTTATCTTGTAGTTCACGAAGTTTTTCATTATCTACGTCGACGACTGAAATATCGTTGTTTTCACCAACAAGGTTTTCGGCTAATGTTCCGCCAACTTGTCCTGCACCCACTATGATTATTTTCATGTGCTACTTTTCTGCTTCTATTATTTGAGTTTCAACAATTTGGCGTAATAAAAGCCATCCATGTTTTCAGCATCAGGTAATAATTGCCAACCGATTGCATTTTCATCAGTATCTGCGTTATTACGGGTAATGGCAATTAATTGTGCATTTTGATTTTGTTCAATAAATCTTGATATTTGCTGACAGTTTTCTTCAGGCAAAATACTACAGGTAGCATAAAGTAAGGTACCACCTGGTTTGAGCAGCGACCAGATATTGTCAAGGATTTGCTGCTGCAATACCACCAACTTATCAATATCATCGGCTTTACGTAACCATTTTATATCAGGATGGCGGCGAATAACGCCAGTTCCAGAGCAGGGCGCATCAAGTAGTATGCGGTCAAATTGTTCACCCGACCACCACTCTTTAGTGGCTGCATCTGCAGCTATTACTTCAGCGGTTAGCTTTAAGCGATTTAAATTTTCATAAACTCGTGTTAAACGGTCTTCTTCAATATCAATTGCTGTCATTGAGGCGATATCAGGGGTTTGCTCAATAATATGACAAGTTTTACCACCTGGCGCAGCACAGCAATCTAGTACGACATCATTGGGCTGACAATCTAACAAACGTGCAGCTTGTTGAGCTGCGCCATCTTGAACTGAAACCCAGCCATTTTCAAAGCCAGGTAATTTAGCAACATCAAGTGGTTTAGCAAGTGCAATTGCTTGAGAGTTTGGCTCAATGGTAGCAATGTCAATTTTCGCTTCCCTAAGCAAAACTTGATACTGTTCACTTGTGTGGTGTTGTTGATTGACACGTAACCACATAGGCGGTTTATTTTGATTAGCGTTGAGTATATCCTGCCATTGTTCAGGATAGCCTTGTTGTACTTTTTTAATAAACCAACCTGGGTGGTTGTATTTTATTGGCTCAGGTAAGTTTTTATCAGTTTTATTTTCTTGTTTGCTTTCGGCCTCTAGTGTACGAAGAAATCCTCTAAGTACGGCATTAACAAGTGCCTTCATGTGGCGATTTTTTAATGTACTGGTTGCCGATACAGTTTCACTAACCGCGGCGTGATCAGGAATACGCATATACCTTATTTGATAAACACCCACGAGCAGTAAAAAATGAAAAACGCGTTGCTTTCCTTTAAGTGGTTTTTGCATTAAGTGGCGAACATCGTTTTCTAATTTAGGAAGGTAGCGGAGTACACCGTAGCAAATCTCCTGAAGTAAACCTTTATCCTTACCTATCAACTTATCTTGTTGTTTTGGTAATTCATCACTTAAGCTTCGTCCTTGATCTATAACGGCGTAACAACATTTTGCTGCAAGCGCTCTAATATTAATTGTCATTTTTTTCTTAACCAAGCGTGTTTATAGAGCTGCCAACAACGAACCAATCGCTGCGACCATTAAGAATATCTTTCACGGGCAATGCTTTTTTTCCCGGAAGTTGAAGTACTTCTAAGCGTAACGAGCCTTCAGTTGTTGCGACCTGTATACCTTCTTTGTCAGCCTTTAGTATTGTGCCTGGAGCAGCAGTGCCTTGATACTCTTGCACTGATGCTTGCCAAATGCGTAATTTGTGTTGCTTACTTTCAGATTCTGTCAAGGTGAATTGTGAAACTGGCCAAGGGATATAAGCGCGAACTTTTCGGTGCAGCTCGTTAGCACTGAGTTGCCAGTTAAGTTCGGCTTCGGTTTTATCAAGCTTATGGGCATAAGTGGCGAGTTCATTATCTTGAACAATATTATGTGCACTTGCTTGATAATTAGGCTCAGCCATAATTGTTAATGTTTCAACTAAGGCCGCGGGACCTAAGTTAGCAAGTTTTTCATAAAGGCTGGCACTGGTATCTGTAGTTTCTATTTTGCATTCAGCGGTTAATATCATGTCTCCAGTATCTAACCCTTTATCCATTTGCATAATGGTGACACCAGTTTTCTTATCTCCAGCTTCGAGTGAACGTTGAATCGGTGCAGCACCTCGCCATTTAGGGAGAATCGATCCATGCACATTAATACAGCCTAAACGCGGAGTGTTTAAAATGATTTCAGGTAATAGCAACCCATAAGCAACAACAACCATAATATCAGCATCATATTTTGCTAATTGTTGTTGGTCATTTTCGCTTTTAAAATTTACAGGCTGTTCAACAATAATGTTGTGTTCTAATGCGAGTAATTTGGTTGCACAAGCGGTTAGCTTTTTACCTCGACCAGCAGGTTTATCTGGCGGACAATAAACTGCGACAACATTATGTTCAGAGCTAATTAATGCTGCTAGGTGTTGGGCTGCAAATTCAGGAGTACCTGCAAAAATGATATTAAGTGGAGTGACCAAAGGAATTCCTATTATTTAAGGTTTGTAAGCACTTACTTATTGCTTGTTGTCGAATTTAGCTTCTTTTTCAAGCTTCTTTTGAATGCGTTGACGCTTGAGAGGAGATAGGTAATCAACAAATAAAACACCTTTTAAATGGTCAAGTTCATGTTGTATACAAATGCTTTGTAATTCAGTGGCGTTTAAAGTGAACTCATTACCATGGCGATCAAGTGCTTTAACGGTACAGGCATCATGACGATCTACTTTGGCATAAGTCCCAGGAACAGATAAACAACCCTCTTCATTAATCGACGTTTCATTACTCGTGGCAATAATTTCTGGGTTGATAAATATAATGGGTTGATCATTATTTTCAGAGGTATCCATGACCACAATACGTTGATGAATATCTACTTGGGTAGCTGCGAGACCTACACCTTTCTCTTCGTACATAGTTGCCAGCATATCGTCTATAATTGTAGCCGTAGCATCTGTAATTTTAGCAACGGGCTGCGCTTTTGTTCTTAAACGCGGATCAGGAAAACGTAAAACAGTTAAAATAGTCATATTTTATAAAAGAATTAGCGATAATTAATCTAGAATGTTATGTTTTAATTATATACCCAAGTAACTGTAACTGAAACCTGCATTTTTAAGTCACTCGATATAACTAATAATTATAGTGCGTTACAGCAGTATGCACGAAAAGGAATGAGCTCCATGCTTAAAAAAATAGTACTTACATTATCTTTAATTTCTTGTTCATTGGTAGTCTTTGCCGATCAGATTAAGCTTAATGATGATGCACCCAAGACACATGTAGTCGTGAAAGGTGATACATTATGGGATATTTCAGCACTATTTCTTGAACAACCTTGGTTATGGCCAAAGCTCTGGCGCTTAAACCCAGAAATTAATAATCCACATTTAATTTACCCCGGTGATGTTTTAAAACTTGTTTTTGACGAAAATGGTGAACCAATGTTAGTGGTGGAGCCTGTAAAACCAAGCTATAAATGGTCGCCAAAAATTCGTCAAGAAAAGAAAAAAGGCTCTGCGATTACTTTGTTACCTTTAGAAGTTATTGCTCCTTTTGTTAGATATGACCATCTATTTACTGAAGATGAGCTAGAAGAGCTACCACATATTATCGGTAGCGATGAAGGCTATAGAATGACAACGAAAGACTTTAAGGTCTATGTGAATGCTGATCTTGAAGTTGCACAAAGTTATGCTATTTATGATAAAGGAGAAGAGCTTTTTGATCCTGAAACTGAAGATTCTTTAGGTTTTTATGTCAACCTAGTTGGAACCGGACAGGTTATTAGGCGGGGTGATATAGATAATGATGTGCCTTCTACTATGAGTGTTGGCTCAGTAAAAAGAGAAATCCATGCAGGAAACTTTGTTGTACCAGTCAATGATGGGCAATTGTTACCTGCCATTTTTTCTATGAAAGCAGCTAATGAATCAGTTCGTGGCTCTATTGTTAAAGCAACAAGTAATGGTCGTGAGTTCGCTAAACTTGAAGTTGTAATGATTAATCGTGGTATTGACCACCAGGTGACCGTTGGTGATGTAATGGCGATAAAAAGGACAAGTCCCGCCGTTGTAGATACGGGTGATGGTCCTATTTATAGCATAGAGTCTTCACGTTGGAATAAATTAACGGGTAGTGATTATAAAATGCCAGAAGAGCAGTTAGGTGAGCTAATGATTTTTAAGGTGTACCAAAAAGCCAGTATGGCGCTTATTCTTCATACTGAAAAACCAGCGAGAATAAATGATTTGATCACAGCTCCAGATTAACCAACTCACTGTTTAATGATTTATGTTGCTTTCATTTTATGAAAGTAACATAAAATGTCTGACTTGTTCTTAGGGAGAAGACAAGTAATGATTAATAACAGTAAAAGCAATATTGAATACTGGCTAGCCTTAAAACTTGTTCCTCGGTTAGCCATCCATAAAAAATTAGCGCTTGTTGAAACGTATGGCTTAACTGCGTTATTTTCTTTCAATAATCAAGCTTCAGTACTTAGTTCCGCTAATGCTTTAAATGTGAAGCAACTTCACGCTTTTCATCAGCCTGATTGGCAAAAAGTAACTCGAATAATCCAAGCTAGCGATAACTGTAATAGCGCCATTATTTGCTATGACGATACTTGTTATCCTCAATTACTCAAACAAATTTATGATCCACCTTTAGTGATATTTGTACAAGGCAATTCGCTCTTACTTAATGCCCCTCAGGTAGCTGTAGTAGGGAGCCGATCGGCTAGTGCTGGAGGTAGAGAGACCGCATACAGAATATGCCAGCAACTTGCGCAGCATAATTTTGTTATTACTAGCGGTTTAGCTCTTGGCATCGATGCTGCAGCTCATCAGGGCGCTATGAATGAACCAGCGAGTACAATCGCGGTCGTTGCTACGGGGTTAGACCAAGTCTATCCCAGTAGACATCGCTCTTTAGTGCAGAAAATAATCGCATCTAGCGGCACTATCATAAGTGAATTTATTCCTGGTACACAGGCAAGAGCAGGGCACTTTCCAAAGAGAAACCGTCTTATTAGTGGGCTAAGCCTAGGGGTTTTAGTGGTAGAAGCAGAATTAAAAAGTGGTTCTTTGATTACAGCCCGTTGTGCTCTAGAACAAAATAGAGATGTTTTTGCCATTCCTAGTTCTATTGAAAATAAACAGGCGAAAGGCTGTCATTGGTTAATTAAGCAAGGCGCTAAACTTGTTGAACAATGTGCCGATATAATAGATGAGTTCGCTTTTGCAGATAAACCTAGTCTACACTTAAAGAGTGAGGTGAAGCTTTTAAAGTCAGCTACACACTGCGTTAATAAAGGAGGCGATGAAATAAATCAAAAAGTCTTGTGTAACGATGCGTTGTTGGATAGTGTGGGATTTGAAATTACTCCCGTGGATAAAGTAGTTTTACGGAGCAAACTTCCCGTAGAGGAGGTGTTAACTAGATTAACGATGCTAGAATTAAATGGTCTAGTATCTGCTGTACCTGGTGGCTATATAAGAACGCAATAAAGTATATAAGGGGCTAATTATGTTCGATATCTTAATGTATCTTTTTGAAACGTATATCCAAAATGAATCAGAAGCCATGGTGGATCATGACTTGTTAACAGACGAGTTAACACGGGCAGGCTTTCATCAGGATGAAATCTACAAAGCATTAAATTGGCTTGAAAAACTTACAGCTCTACAAGATACTGATGCTTATCCCTACCTTACTCGTGTAGGTAGTACGTCAGTACGCATATACACTAGCGAAGAAATGCAGTTACTCGATACTCAAAGCCGAGGTTTTATTTTATTTTTAGAGCAAGTAAATGTACTTGATTTTACCACTAGGGAGATGGTTATTGACCGAGTAATGGAGCTTGATACCAAATATTTCTCTATGGATGATTTAAAGTGGGTAATTCTTATGGTGTTATTTAATGTGCCAGGCAAAGAGTCTGCTTATTCCCAACTAGAAGACCTAATCTTTGAAGAGCAAGAAGGTCCCCTTCACTAATCGCTTACTTCGAGCTGGCTAATTATGGAGTATATTTAGTCAGCTGCTACTGAACGTATTGTTCAGTTATGTTTTGTGGCATAATATTGTCATACTTGTTTTAATAGCAACCTTTAAAATGTCTGAATCTGATAAACCTCTCTTTTCTCATCACGAACATGCTTTAGAGAAAGAATATCAAGTGTGCCCTGATTGCGGCTCCGAATTGACCATTAAACATGGTAAGTCAGGGACATTTCTAGGATGTGAAAACTATCCTAATTGCCAATATACCCGCGCAGTAATAGAGCATGAACGAGTAGAAGATAAAGTGTTACCGGGTAGTGAATGCCCTTTATGCTCGAATGAGTTAGCGGTTAAGCAAGGTCGCTATGGTATGTTTATCGGTTGTAGCAACTTTCCACATTGCCATCATATTGAACATGAAGCACAAGAAGTGATAGATAACGTCGTGTGTCCAAGCTGTAATCATGGTTCACTACAAGAAAAAACCAGTCGATTTGGCAAGAAGTTCTATTCTTGTGATGCTTACCCAAAGTGTAAATTTGTCGTTAACCATGAGCCAGTAGCTGGGCGATGTGAAAAGTGTCAATTTCCTCTGTTGCTAAAAAGAAATATGGCTGCTGGGATAAAGTACCAGTGTGCAGATAAAAAATGTTCCCATATGCAAAAATTATTATAAACGCGGAGAATATTATTCATAAAAAAAGACGCCCTTACTATATAAGTAACGGGCGTCTTTTTGTTTTTAAGTTATAAATTAAAAGTATTTATTAGCTTTGCTTTTCTAAATAGTCTTTTGCAAAGTCACTAAGGTCAGGGAACGCTTCATTGCAGAGAATACCAGCTAAGCACTGTAAACGTTGAGCGAGTTGTAATTCACTCTCTCCGCTGATATTTATATGTCCCATTTTACGACCGACACGTTTACCTTTGTTATACCAATGAATAGTCGCGCTAGGTATAGTGAGTACTTCATTAGGCACACTATCTTCACCAATAATGTTAACCATTGCTGTTGGACGGATCAGTGCTGTACTACCTAAAGGCAAATCACATATTGCTCTTAAATGATTCTCAAATTGACAGGTGTCGGCACCTTGCTGGGTCCAATGACCAGAATTATGAACGCGTGGTGCAATTTCGTTGACTAATAATTGCTCGCCAATTTGGAAAAACTCAATAGCCATAACACCAACATAATTGAGTTTATCTGATAAAGCTTTAAATACTTCACCAGCTTGCTGCTGTAATTTTTCATTAACTGGAGCAGCAACAGATACACTTAAAATACCATTAGTATGATGATTTTCGGTTAATGGGTAAACGGAAACGTCACCATTAACTCGGCGAACACCAACAAGTGACACCTCACGATCAAAAGGTATCATTTGTTCTGCAACAATCCCCTGCTTAACGGTGGTTTTTGCCGCTGAAATAAATTCTGCCATATCTTGCCAGGTTGCCTCGGCATTATCGACTGACTTTAATCGCCATTGTCCCTTTCCGTCGTATCCCTCAAGTGCGCTCTTAAAGATTATCGGTAAAGATAAGTGTTTAATTGCTTTATCAAAATCAGCTCTAGAGTTAATAAAATAATGCTTGGCATTGGCAGCATCACAAGATTCAAGCAAAGCTTTTTCTAATCGTCGATCGCCACCAATCTTAATAGCATTACTTGTTGGGTATAACTTTCCTGATTGCTCACACTCAGCAAGTATGTCATGGGCAACATGCTCAAATTCTGCGGTAATAACATCCGCACTATTAATGCCTGCTTTTAAATCACCATGAATGTTTTTAGGAGAAAGGGGTTGTACAACCTTATTACTTGATACGTCGAGTGCTTTTATATCTAAGTTTAAAGGTGTGCCCGCTAATTCCATCATGCGAGCTAATTGACCTGCGCCAAGTATGAGAACTTTATTCATGAGGTTTTTTATTCTGCCGGGTTTGGGTTAGCAAGTATGGTTTCAGTCTGCTTACGACGAAACTCTTCGATGTTTTGTTGGATCTCAGTATTATGCGTACCAATTATCTGGGCGGCAAGTAAACCTGAGTTAGCAGCGCCAGCATTGCCAATGGCTAATGTACCAACAGCGATACCTTTTGGCATTTGCACAATCGATAAGAGTGAATCTTGTCCGTTAAGTGCTTTAGATTGCACAGGAACTCCTAAAACGGGTAAAGAAGTATATGCTGCAGCCATGCCTGGTAAATGAGCTGCACCACCAGCACCTGCAATAATTACCTTAATGCCTCTATCTTTTGCACTTTCAGCATACTCAGCAAGTAAATGGGGAGTGCGGTGTGCCGAAACAACTTTGGTTTCGTATTTTACACCTAAAGAATCAAGCATTTCTGCTGCATGTTGCATTGTTGGCCAATCTGATTTTGATCCCATGATAATACCGACAGTCATGAATTTGTGCCCTTTAATAAAATAGAATGTTCTTCGTATAGGAAGAAAGTAAAAAAATAGAGCTGCAATTATAACCTTGTTTCACGAAATACGGAATATAGAACTTTTTTATCGATAAATTAATCCATTATTAGGCGTTTATGAGCAGTGTTTGGTAATATTGCGGTGAAAGAGGTTATTAATAGAAGGGTTATCTGTGAGCGAAAAGAATGTAGTTGATGCTTTTAACAATGGTGGCATTATTGCTTATCCAACTGAAGCTGTATTTGGACTTGGCTGTGACCCTGATAATGAAGAAGCATTGAGGCGGTTGTTGAAGTTAAAACAAAGACCCTCTGAAAAGGGGTTGATTTTGCTTGCAACAAGTTATTCTCAATTACTACCCTATATTGATGAGAGTAAAATTTCTCAAGATATGCGCTGTTCAATGCTATCAAGGTGGCCAGATGGCATTACGCAATTGGTACCAAAAAATAATAACACATCATCGTTATTATCGGGACGCTTTGACACGATTGCTGTCAGAATTACCAGCCAACCAGATGTCGTTTCCTTGTGCCAGAAAATTAATAAGCCAATAGTCTCGACAAGCGCTAACCTCTCAGGACAAGAACCAGCTAAAACATGGCAATCATTAGACCCCATGCTTACTAAAAAAGTAGACTTTATTCTGAAAGGAAAGACTTTAGGTCATACTTCACCGTCAAAAATTATTGATGCGTTGACCGGTAAAGTCATCAGAAGCTAAGGAAATGATTAAAGGCGATAAAATTGAACGAATATCGCCGCTAGTCTATTAATAATTAAGACTATTTAACACTATTTTCTTTTTGATTATTGTAAGACTTTGATCAAGATCAAAGTATTGTTTAGCTTCATGTCTAGCGGTCAAAACCTTGCGCTAAATCAAATTTTATTAAAGCAACAGGATTATCATACCCTTAATTATTTTAAGGATATATAATCATGAAAAAAACTTTATTAACCATAGCTTTACTATCAAGTCTTTCAACAGCAGCTTTTGCAAACCAAGCTGGTGACATCCTCATTCGTGGTGGTGCTACTATGGTTTCACCGGATAGTGGTAAATCTCCTGTTCTTTTAGGCGGAAGTGCAGATAATGGCATGTCTCTTTCCGTAGATGATAATACTCAATTAGGTTTGAATTTCGTTTACTTTTTTGACAGTAATTGGGCGATTGAGTTATTAGCGGCTACACCTTTTACTCATGATGTTACTATACATGACCCTAAAGGTACTTTAGGTGTTGATGGCGCTAAGCTAGCAGAAGTTACTCACTTACCACCAACATTAAGTGCACTCTATTACTTTGATACTGGTACTGCATTAAAACCTTACGTTGGTGCGGGCTTAAATTATACTATCTTTTTTGATGAGGAATTCGAGGCTGCTCCTAAGAGTTTAGGTTTAAGTAATTTAGAATTAGATGGTTCTTTTGGTTATTCTGTTCAAGTTGGTGCTGATTATCAAATAGATAAAAATTGGTCTGTAAATGTTTCAGCTCGCTACATTGATATCAATACAGATGTTACTTTTGATGTTGGCGGAAATCCAATTGGTAGTTCCTCTGTTGATGTAAATCCTATGGTTTATTCTGTAATGCTTGGTTATACATTCTAACTTAAGCTAATCATCCACAAGAATCAAAAGCAGTAACTTATTCGAAAGGGTTACTGCTTTTTTGTTTTCATTAACTATTGATTGAGTTAGGCTGTAATCATTAGTTAATTTATTGCACGAACCATGACACAACAAACCCCAGATCAATATCGCGTTTTTGGAAATCCCATTGAACATTCTCGCTCTCCAGATATTCATCATATATTTGCAGAGAAGAGTCAGCAAAATATCGACTATCAAAAGCAGTTAGTTGACATTGAAGACTTCTCTAATGCTGTTTCAAGCTTTATTCACCAAGGTGGAAAAGGCGCTAATGTAACCGTTCCTTTCAAAGAGCAAGCACTTATCATAGCGGATGAACTTACAGAGCGCGCATCATTAGCTGGTGCAGTAAATACTCTTAGTTTTAGAGAGGGGAAAATTTTTGGTGATAATACTGATGGTGAAGGGTTAGTTCAGGACCTAATTGCTAACAACGTAATATTAAAGCAAAGTAGAATTTTGTTACTGGGTGCTGGCGGAGCGGCAAGAGGTGTTTTACTGCCTTTACTTGCACAAACCCCTCAATCAATTGTTGTTGCCAATAGAACGGTAAGTAAAGCTGAAACATTATGTCAGCATTTTGCTGATAAGAGACTTAGTGCCTGCGGGTTCCAAGATCTAGAACAACAACACTTCGATGTAATTATAAATGCAACCTCTGCCAGCTTATCAGGGAGCTTACCACCAATTCCAATATCATTAATAAGTCAGGCTGTTGTTTGTTATGACATGGTATATGGTAAAGACTTAACTCCCTTTCTTAGGTGGGCTAAAGAGAATGGCGCAATTAAGGTGATTGATGGCTTAGGTATGTTAGTAGGACAAGCCGCTGTTAGTTTTGAGGTTTGGCGAGGCGTAGCTCCTGAAGTTCAGCCTGTAATAGATACATTAAGGGCTTCTTTAAAATAAAGCGGTGAATTTACATGAACCAAGGCATTTTGTTTAATGATGATTTAGCTTTCGATAGCAAGTATGGCGCTTGGTGTTTTACAGTATTACTTTCGGCTGAAACTATTACTGTTTATTTTCATTCGATTCAGTTAAATAGACTTGAAGAAATAGATAGCTGTACTAAGTTTGATTTAGAAGAAATCGTTGAACTCTGGCTCGAAAAAAATGAACCAGAGGGAAATACTATCCACATACAAATGCGCTGATTATTACAATAAAATTGTTAATCAATCATTTAAGTATTCGTTTTTTAATTCAATATAGTTGGTAGCTGATTGTTTTAGAAAAGCGGCTTCACTTTCTTTAAGAAGCCTAGCTTGTTTTACCGGATTTCCAACATATAAATAACCACTAACAAGCGTTTTATTTGGAGGTACTAAGCTACCAGCTCCAATAAACACATCATCCTCGATAACCGCACCGTCCATGATAATAGCACCCATACCAACGAGTATTCGATTACCAAGCTGACATCCGTGTAACATACATTTATGGCCAATAGTCACATCACTACCGATGATTAAAGGATTGCCTTGAGGGTTTTCCGTACTTTTTCGGGTAACATGTAATACGGTACCATCTTGTATATTAGTACGAGAACCGATCGTAATAGTATTCACATCACCACGAGCAGCCACAAGTGGCCAAATACTGACATTATCAGATAATGTAATATCTCCAACGAGAATAGCTGATTCATCAATATAATTATCTGGTCCAATAGAAGGAAAAATACCTTTATAAGGACGTATGTTTGTTGTACTCATGTAGCACCTATTGCAATACTGCAATTTAATTGAATGGCAAGTAGTAATAAAAATAACATAGCTAGTTAATAAAACCAGTATTCGAATGAATTAGAAGCTAAATAAGTTAAAATGCTAAAACTGAATTATTTCAATAAAATTAATTTAGATGTGTAAGTATTGAACGTATCGAGGTAAACGTATACAAGGGCTGTGTAAAAGTTAAGCAAACAAAATTTTATCAATATTTATGGTAAAAAAGTGTTGACCTAGTAATAAAAATCTCTACAATGCGCTCCAGTTCCAAGGGGTTCACACAAAATGAATCATCAAGGAAGTGTTTTGATATGTTATCTAGTAGCTTTAGCGATAAATAACGAAAGTTAACATGTGGTTTTAAATCATTTTATAAATAATTTAAAATAAATGTTGACATCAAAAAAATGAAGCGTATTATACGCATCCTGCTTCGGGCAAACGGCAACGTTGGCAAGAGGTACAAGGCGCTTAACGAATGCGATTAAGGCCTATCTCGACAGAGAGTTCTTTAACAATTAGTTATCATGCAATTTGTGTGGACACTCATATTACAGTTGTTTTACTTAGTTTCCTTTGGAAACAAAAAACACTTAATGATGATGTCACACAGATAAATATATACTTATATATGTAATGCGATATCAACTTACTTTAATTAGTAACTGGTATCACGACAGAATTCATTGAGCAGTGAGCTTGTCTCACACAAACGATTTTTAATTGAAGAGTTTGATCATGGCTCAGATTGAACGCTGGCGGCAGGCTTAACACATGCAAGTCGA
>MAAC01011848.1_pt1 | contig 17953 bp, 13 predicted proteins | sample 1115981 | NCBI WGS metagenome assembly MAAC01 (sample SAMN04961126, study PRJNA320927) | seawater metagenome | isolation source: sample BD02T64 sea water enriched with oil for 64 days | place: USA:Gulf of Mexico | collected 2013-07-27 | reverse complement strand
AAAGAGATGGATCAATTTCGGCCGACTACAACATTGGGCGAAGGAGTAATTCCTCATAATGCACATGTTTGGAACAACTTTGTCATAAATGTTCATGACAAAAAGGGGTAATACTAAAGCAAATATATTAACCATAACTGATGCAATAATAACATCACGGTATATTGGCGCTGCTGCCTTAAGGTGCTTGAATAACCAGTGTTCTGTTGAGTCATTTATATGAACATCGAAGTTTCTGTCACCACGATACTGTTGCTTGATGAGAAATAAATAGCCGACAAAGTTTGATTCTAACTCTTCTATGGTAAGCCGTTCTTCGCCACCAGTTTCAGGTAAGGTTACAATGGCTTTGTTTTCTTCAAGGTTCAGTTCTTGTAAAACACAGGCCTTTTTATCCTTAAGCATCAAAATACAAGGCAGTAGCATCGCAGGTAATTCGTTTAAGCCTTTACGTACTAACTTGGCACTGAGCCCAGCTCTTGAAGCCGCTTGAGGTAATAACTCAGGTGTCATTTGGCTACTAGAAATGGGTAGGCCAGCAATTAATGCTTCAGCTGAACATGGGTTACCAAAATGCTCTGTGAGCAGCACCAAGCTGTCTAACAAAGGATCTGAACTCAACCGTTGAGAGGCATTTATTGTCCATTGCGATGAAGGTTGAACAGAGGGTTGCACCGAGTTTTTATTCCTTAAAAATACATAAGCAGCAATACAGTTTATAGAAATTACTGTACTGCTGCTTTATTTTGTAATTACATAATTTAACGATTATCTATCATTTAACTATAATAGATCAGTTGAGTCCATTTCAGCAAGCGGCGGCGCCGTTTGCGCTGTATTATCACTTATAATAACAGCTCCTTCAGCCAATAGGCCATTTGTTACATTTTGGTGCTCTGCGCTTTGTTCTGTTTCTGCTAACACCATTTCCTCAACCGATGCTTCAATTGATTCGTTATCAGCACCTGTGCTTTCTTGAATTTCCCCATCAAATTGCAAATATTGGTCAAGACTACTAGTGCTTTGATAAGTGATCAAATCACTTAAATCAAGCCCTGTACCATATTCACGTAGGTCGTCTTGAAGACTTGAGTTATCCTGAACACTGTCTTTTTCTAGGTTTGATGTATCTATGCTACTTGTTCTACCTGCCCTTAATGGGTCAACAGGGGCAGGGTCAGCTGCAACCTCTGGCACTTCGAGATGGATTGTTAATGTTGTTGTGTCGGTATCTGGCTTATATTCATCGCCATCTTTTATTGTATAAGTAAACGTTTCATTGACATCAGTAGCGGGCATTGATAAACCAGCTGTGGTTATGTATGTATAGTTGCCAGTATCGTATATTGTTAATGTGCCATAGGTTGCTGGAATGGTATGAAAAGCAATCGCATCAAAGTCATAATCAACGCCACCATAGGTTACCTTGGTTAGGGTGATTGCGCCATCACTAGAGGTATCTGATACATCACCAGAACTTTCCAGCGTTATCACGTTTCCTTCAACTGCCATTACAGTTACAGTGCCCTCAAAAAAAACATGTTCAATCAGTGACATATAATTATTATCAGGGTTCGCCACAGGTGATGTGGTACCAACGTTAATGGTTACCGTTGCATTGTCTATGTCAGTGCCATCACTGAGTGTATAAGAAAAACTTGGTGGTGTTGAATTTACATCGAATCCAATACCACTATTATCATAACTAAAATCACCATCGGCATTGATGAATATTGAACCATTGCCATTTTCAAGTGGTATCTCGGTATAACCTGTGTCTTCAACGGGTACTCCGTTTGCATGGGTGATAAATAAGAGGCCGCCATCGCCACCGTCTGTATCAACTCTAGAATTGTCGTCTTCGCTGTGTGCAATGACATTACCTTCAAGTAATTCGCCTTCGTTCATGCTAAAGACGTCATCCTCAGCAACAGGCGGTAAATTGACTAGGTTCGGAGTAAGGTTAATGGTTAATGTTGCTGAGTCTGATTCAGGCCTAACAACATCACTGTCTTCAATGAAATAGGTAAATGCTTCACTCAGAGCAGAATCAGGTATGTCTATACCTAATTCGCTTGTATAGGTATATGTTCCATCACTGGATATTTTTAAGATGCCATAGTCTGCATCAACCTCATGCTCGGTGTTATCTTCGTCAAATACATACTCATCTGTACCAAAGATTACTTTAGTCAGCGTTACAGAACCATCGGCAGAAGTATCTTCTACGTCACCTGTACTGCTACCTGTAATAACATTACCCTTGATAGTCACGCTCTCTGCGCCACTTAACACATCACCTTTAAGCTCCAAAGATCGTGTATCATCATTCGCCACAGGGGCTGTATCAATGATGTTTATGGTGACCTTACCAATATCTGTTGGTGCAGGAGTATCATCGTCTAGCGTGTATTCAAAGGTTGGCGAGTCTGAGCCGACAGTAAATCCTGTATTGCTATAAGTAAATTCACCTTGAGCATTGATGCGTAAAATACCATCTTGGATCGCTATCGTGGCATAATTTTCGTCGTCTGCTTCGAAGTTTAAATCAGTACCGTCTACTTGGGTAATCGATAATGTATCGCCGTCACCACCGTCTGTGTCAACTCTAGTGTTGCCGACTTCGCTATGCTCAATGACATTACCTCTTACTGTCTCACCTTCGTTAACACTAAAGAAGTCATCTTCAGCGACAGGAGGTAGGTAGCTTATATCTGGAGTAAGGTTTATCGTTAACGTCGCATCATCACTATCAGGCTTCGCCGTATCACTGTCTTGAATGACATAGTTAAATGCTTCGCTGAGAGTAGAATCAGGTATGTCTAAATCATTATCACTTGTGTAAGTATATGCACCTGTATTATTGATGATTAATACACCATAGTCTGCATCAATCTCATATTCGGTGTTATCTTCATCGAATACATACTCGTCTGTACCAAAGGTAACTCTAGTCAAGATTATGGGGGCATCGTCAGAGATATCTGCTACATCTCCTATACCGCCACTGGCAATGATATTACCCGTAATGACCACACTTTCAGCGCCATTAACTAAATCTCCTTCAAGAACCGCTGAGCGTGTATCATTGTTCGCAATAGGCACGCTAACCTCAACGTTAATCGTTACCGTTGCATTGTCTGTGTTAGTGCCATCACTTAGCGTGTATGAAAAACTTGGTATTGTTGAGTTTTCATCAAATCCAATGTCATTATTATCATAGCTAAAATCACCTTGGGCATTAATGAGAATCGACCCATTGCCATTGGTAAGTGTTACCTCAGTGAAACCTGTTTCTGCAATGACAGTTCCGTTTGCGTGGGTGATAAATAAGTCATCGCCATTACCATCGGTATCAACCACTAAATCTCCATCGTGATGTGCTATGACATTACCCTCAACTAATCCACCTTCGATAATACTAAAGACGTCATCTTCAGCAACCGGAGGCAGATTGGTTGTTGTTGGAGGTGTAACGGAAATACTTAACGTTGAATCATCTTCCTGTGCACCATCTGCAACCGTGTAGGAGATGTTTGGCACACTACCGCTAAAGCCAACGAAAGGGTTGAACTGAAAGTTACCATTAGAATTGATAAAAATAGAGCCAACATTGGCAATGTTTGTGGTTGTTCCTGCAGATACTTCTGTTGCACCATTAACACTGTATGTGGTGACGGTAGGTGTACCATCAGCACTGGTTACATTGAGTAAAACATTACCGTTGATAGGGGTGTTTGCTGCTGTGGTTACACTTTCATCACCATCGGCGAATGCAGGCGTCACATTAATGTTTAACGTTGAGTCATTCTCTTCATCACCATCGGCAACAGTATAATCAATGCTTGGTACGGTTCCGTTGTAGTCATCTACAGGACTAAATGTGTAACTACCATCCGTATTGATAACAATCGAACCAACATTGGCAATGTTTGTCGTTGTTCCCGGCGTTACTGTTGTTCCACCATTAACACTATAAGTTGTTACGGTTGTCGGACCGTCGGCGCTAGTCACGTTGTCTAACACATTACCGCTAATAGGCGTGTTTTCTGGTGTTGATACATTTTCATCAGCATCATCGAAAACAGGTGTCACTTCAATGGTTAAGGTTGAGTCATTTTCAAGTTCATCATCGGCAACGGTATAATCTATACTCGGTACATTGCCGTTGAAGTCCTCAACGGGAGTAAATTGATAACTACCATCGGTATTAATAACGATTGTGCCGACATTGTCGATGTTGGTTGTTGTTCCTGCTGTTACAGGGGTCGAACCTCTAACGCTGTATGTAGTTACTGATGTAGGGCCATCAACACTACTTACATTGTCTAATACATTGCCACTAATTGGGATGATTTCGGGCGTTGATACATTTTCATCGGCATCATCAAAAGCGGGGGTTACAGCAATGGTTAGGACTGAGTCATTTTCAAGATCTACATCGGCAACGGTATAAGTAATATTTGGCACACTGCCATTGAAGTCTTCAACCGGAGTAAATATATAACTACCATCAGTATTGATTACAATCGAGCCTATATCGGCAATGTTTGTGGTCGTTCCAGCAGCTACAGCTGTTTCACCATCAACGCTGAATGTGGTTATCGTTGTCGGACCATCAACACTGCTGACATTGTCTAATACATTACCGCTAATTGGCGTGATTTCGGGTGTCGAAACATCTTCATCGGCATCGTCAAAGACAGGGGTTACTTCAATGTTTAACGTTGAACTTACTTCGATGACACCATCGGTAACAGAATAAGTAATACTTGGCACGCTACCATTAAAGTCATCTGCTGGAGTAAATATATAACTACCGTCAGCATTGACAACAATCGAGCCAACATTAGCATCGACAACAACCGAGCCAGCATCAGCTATATTTGCGGTTGTTCCTGCGGTTAAACCAGAAGCACCATTCACACTAAAGTTAGTGATAACAGGTGTGCCATTAGCACTACTTACATTGAGTAAGATATTACCCGTTATAGGTGTGTTTTCTGGCGTTGTTACACTTTCATTTGCATCAGAAAAATCAAATGGTAAACTTGCTTCTTCTAGTGCAGTGTCTTCAGTGGCAGGTAAATCATTATTTGATTCAGCCGTATCATAACCCGCTTCAGCCAATGTTTCGTCTGCGTTTCTGTCTAAGGTTACGTAGTCTCCGCCTTCATTGTCTACTTCACCACCGGCAGCAGTATCAGGAAGTTCAACATCGTCACCGGACTCTATAAGTGTTTGAATTTCACTGATTTCATCAAGTACATCGTCTTGTGTATTGGTGTTAGCTGTTAAATCTTCATTATTAGGACTTTCATTGTTGGAAAGACTTTCAATAGTGAGTGTTTCATCAGAGGCGTCAGTATGGCTAGAGACTCGCTGTTGGCTACCGTCATCAAAAACAAAGGTAACTTCACTGCCTTTTGAAAAAACAATAGTGGTTCCTGCTTCAACATTATCACCAATATCTAACAGAGCATTGTTATTTGAGTCGACACGAACGACTCCTTTAACATCTGTAATTTTTGCGTTTTGTGGAGCTACAAAATTATCCATGACTACTATCCTAATAATTAGTTTAATCAGCTGTTAATGGCCGTAAAGGTCTATGTAAAGCAGATATGTCGATAAAAGCTTATATTTTCACTCAGATAAAAAATCAAATGATTAGCCGACTTTTGATAATGACTATATCAATATAAAAGTGACTCTACTATATAATACTTTTAAGGTATTATTTAACACAGTTTAAGCAGAGATTTTAGGCTAATGAATAAACGTTAAATAGTAACTGTACAAAATGGTCAAAACCAAGCGTGCGAGGGTTAATATCCATTTTAAAAAAATGGCGATACTATTGAATATCGCCATTTAATAAAAAGTTAATGTTTTGCAATTTCGGGGTATTAGCTTTTTAAACGGCGTGCACTTAAACCAATTAATGCGAGTGCAAATATAGCTAATGTTGAAGGCTCAGGCACCTCAGTCGCTTTTTTAAATATGTAGTTTCTATATATTATAGCACCTTCAACATCAGGAGTAGATGAGCTACGATCTGAGGTCCAAGCGGAAGCACCACCCACTATGTTGTAATCAACACCTACGTCGAAGATTTCTGAAAGCTGCTCAACTGCACCAGAACTTGAAGCACTATATCTATCATACCAAGCTTCATGGTTTACAATTCTATCGTATTCATGTACTTCCCATTCTGTTCCGATCGACCACGAAACGTCAAGATTATATTCAAAAGTGGCTATAGCATAATCGCTTTGAATACCACCTAAAAAATACACTGCAGCTGCTAAACCGTTAATTGGTGTTCCATCGTCATCAAATGATTTTGCAAATTCATCCTTTGGATTGAGGTTACCGGACAGATCAAAGAAATCTACATATTCCCAGCGTTGATCACTATTAAGATCAGTATCCAAATAAATATCACCAACGATTAAACCAGCATTTGCATTGCTAGTTATAGTTGCAGAAAACAAAATGAAAATGGTCAAGGCTATGCCTAATAATTTTGAGCTCATACTTCCTCTCAATCCCTAGGGTAGGGTGTTATATTTTAAAATAATTACATACTTATCGTAATGTTTTAATAATAAAGCAAAAAGTAAGCCATGAAAAAAAATATCATGTTTAACAGTGAGATAAGTGAGAGCAACTGCTTTGAATATTTACAGTGTAAAAAATACCGACACTCAATGTTAATAGGTTGTTTTTTTTAAGTCGACCTAGTGTTACTTTTTACTATTTCGTACGTTTATATAAACTTAGCTTACCTTATTCTTAATTTCAAGTATTAATGTGGTGATAAATCAATCAAATTGGCGCAGCGAATGCGAGAATTATTGCTTCAAGGGTACAAAATCTTAACCATGTCGAAGATTCCATCCTAAAACACCACTGGAATGACGTTTTCGATCAATTTTGAATTGTAGCTGATTGATCCACATAGGCATGTTTTATTTAAGCTAACATTAATGAGCTGTTCAAAAGTTACCTCAGGCTGTTTTTACATTTATACGTTTAAATAGTTAATTTTTGCGGTTACATTTAGTTGCAAAACATTGCAAAGTTCACCTTGTTAGCTTGCCGTTTTAAAGAGAGTATTAAGGGGAAGAAAACAAATGTTGAATGTAACTATAGAGGTTAATTATGAAAATACTTATTTCCGGACGCCATGTTGAAATCACTGAAGGTATTAAACAATCTATTGAGAATAAATTTGCAAAAATCTCCAAGCATTACCCAAATATAATGACTTTAAATTCAACTATAACAGTAGAGCCACACCAACAAAAAGTAGAAATTTCTACAAATTATGAAGGCGTAAAAGTTACCGTCAATGCCTCAGATAAGACATTGTATGCCGCTATCGCTAATGCAGCCAAAAAACTGCAAGTTGCTTTGGCACGAAGAAAAGGTATGTTATCGTCGAAAATTAATGAAAAGTTTATTGTTAAAGAGTCGGATCGTTTCCAAATGGTGTCATAATTTTTTCAAATCACCTGAACAGATCTTAAAGGCTACTATATTGATTAGTAGCCTTTTTACTATACGGATTTAAGATGCGCTAATGTTTTCAGATAAAAATATAGTTTCAGGGGAGATTTTTGCTTTATAAACTAGCACTTCAACACCTGAATTCATGGCTTGCTGTAGTAAATCAGCATACTTTTCATCAATGTGGTTAGCAACTTTAAAACCTTTGATTCCAGTATGTAATACAGTGAATAGTAATACCGCTCTATCACCATTTTTCACAATGTTCATTAGTTCTCGTAAATGCTTTTGTCCTCGAGTTGTGACTGTATCAGGAAAATAGCCTTGGTCACCTTCAAGTAAGGTACAGCTCTTAACTTCTACATAGCAATCGGGTTTATGGTCACAAGTTAACAAGAAATCTATACGACTGTTTTCTTCCCCATATTTAACTTCCCTTTGTAATTCATCAAAGCCTTGCAGCTCAGTAATAGTGCCATTTAAAATAGCTTCTTCGGCTAATTGATTCGCTCGAAGTGTATTAACACATATAAAGTGGTTTTGTTTAGTTTGAGTCAATTCCCAACTACAGGGGTATTTACGTTTAGGGTTATCGGATGTGCTATACCAAATAGTATCTTCTGGTTCAGCGCAACCTGTCATTGCGCCTGTATTGGCTACATGCATTGTAGTGGTATTGCCATCAGCAAATATTACGTCAGCAAGAAAACGTTTGTAGCGTTTAATTAATGTTGCAGATTTTAAATTAATTTTCATTGAATAGAAGGAGTAATAACGTTTTTTATATTTTACGTTATGAAATATATAATTGCTAATTTCTGCTAAAGCTACAGAGTTCTCCTTTTAAATAAAGCCTATACTTGATTTTGTATGGTAAGATTTAAATTAATCTACATTAACTTATGGCTTTACAGTGATGTTCGAACAGGTCTATTCGTTCTTGATCTGATAACTCGTCATAAGCTACATCGAGATTGTTTAGTAGTTCAATATCAATAGATACTGACCTGTTTCTTCCCCATTTTTTAGCCTGATACAAAGCAATATCCGCGCGTTTAATTGAGTCTTTAATATTACAATTTTGACATAACTGTGTGATACCAAAAGATGCCGTTACCCCAATGCTTTTCCCAAGATGCTCTATGGTCGAACTGGCTAATGTTTTTCTAATCCGTTCAATTATTTTTTCGGCGTCAGTAATTTTCATATCAGGAAGAACAAATAAAAACTCTTCTCCGCCAAAACGAGCTACCGTATCATGACGTCGTAACGACTCATGAAGAACACTTGCTGTGTGTTCAAGCACCTTATCACCAACATCATGTCCATAGGCATCATTAAAAATTTTGAATTCATCAATATCGGCCATAACAATGCAGCAATTAGAATCGTCATTTCTTTGCATTAAGTGGTGCTCATGAACTAATACCGTATCTACGGTTCTACGATTCATAAGCTTAGTGGTTATGTCGAACTGATTTTTGTTAACAACGGAAAATTCAAATATCAGCATTACTTTATCAAAAAATACTTTTTGAATAGCTGAAAACTTTTCATATTTTTTTACGAGCGCTATGGAGTCATGGTCAATTGCTTTTATAAGCTCTCTAGCAGAGTTATGAATTTCTTTATGTAATTGGTCTATTTCGAAAAAAGAGCCTTCTTGGAAAGTTTCATCAGACAAAATGTGTTTCATCCATTTACCAAACTGACAGTGCAGGTGAGCGTCGTGAGCAATAAATGATTTATCAATCAATTTTTTTCTAGATATAACGGCAATATTTAATTTTCGCAGCCACTCTGTATGTTCAAACATTGATAGTTTGATATCTTCTGAAAGGGTTTCAAATTCATCTTTGCTTATTCTTTCTAACAAGTGAGCTAACATAAGCAATACTCCTTTAATAATAGCCATATACTAAAAAAGTAAATTGTAAATGGCTTATTAACCAAACTACCAAATAAAGCATCAATGGTGATTGATACTGATCAAAGCATTGTTATTGTTCTGTTATTGACCTGACGTGCTTAATATAAATACACTGATTATTCCGTTTCTTCACTGGCTTTATCAAACTGTAATTCACAGAGTCGTTGATATAATTTCGAGCTTTTTAACAACGACTTATGATTTCCAATATCAACAATTTTCCCTTGGTCCATAACAATAATTAAATCAGCATGAATTACCGTCGCTAGTCGATGAGCGATAATTAATGTTGTTCTGTTAGTCATTAATTCATCTAAAGCTGCTTGTACATGATACTCACTTTCTGCATCTAAAGCACTGGTTGCTTCATCAAGCAGCAATACACTAGGATCTTTTAAAATGGCTCTAGCTAAGGCAATACGCTGTTTTTGTCCACCTGATAAACGTACACCTTGTTCACCTAAAAAGCTGCCATAACCTTGTGGTAATTGTTTGATAAACTCATGGGCGTGTGCTCTTTTGGCGGCGTTAATCACTTCGTTATCATTTGCTTGTGGTTTACCATATCGAATGTTGTGCCAAACATCAGAGCTAAACAATATAGGGTGCTGAGGTACCATGCCCATGGCCTGGCGTAAATCAGTCAATTTCAGTTGAGTAATATCGATGTCATTAAAACTAATACACCCTTTTTGGGGATCATAAAAGCGCTGTAATAATTCAAATAACGTTGTTTTACCTGCGCCTGATGGACCGACTAAAGCGACAATTTTTCCAGTGGGAATGGTTAAATTAATATGATTGAGTGCAGCACTGTCAGGACGTGATGGATAACAAAAGTCGACATCTTTAAATGTGATTACTGATTGGGCATTATTCTTGAGTACATCAGGAGTAACTAACTCTTTGATATCACTTTCAATATCAAGTAATTCTAATAGTCGAGTCGCAGAGCCTGCAGCTCGTTGTAATTCACCGTATACTTCTGCAACGGTTGCGACCGACATGGCGACCATGATGGCGTAAAAAACAAATGCGCCTAACTCACCACCACTCATTTCACCTTTTAAAACATCCATACCGCCTACCCACAGCATGCCGCTGATCGCACCAAAGGTAAGAAAAATAACGATAGCGATTAAGTATGAGCGTTGTTTTACTCGTCGTTTGGCGACAGTAAAGGCTTTTTCTACTTCATCTGCAAAAGCCGCTTGCTCTTTTACCTCATGGGTATAGCTTTGCACAACTTTTATGTTTTGAATAATTTCACCGGCATAGGTGCCAACATCAGCAATTGCATCTTGGGAGCTTTCTGCAAGCTTTCTAACTTTACGACCATAAATCATCATGGGTATTAAAATAATAGGCACGATAAAAATCACAAAGAGTGTTAATTTTAAATTAGTCACCATTAACATCACTAATCCGCCAATTAACATTAAAAAGCTGCGTAGTGCCATTGAAAAGGACGACCCAATAATTGACTGTAATAAAGCGGTATCAGTCGTTAAGCGAGACATTAATTCACCGCTACGGTTTTCTTCAAAATAACTAGGATGCAAAGTTACAATTCGATTGAAAACGGCTTTTCGAATATCGGCGCTGACACGTTCACCTAACCAAGACATTAAATAAAAGCGACTAAAAGTACCTATAGCGAGCAAACTAATTAAACCAATCAATACCAAAATAGCCGATTGTAATTGTTCAATTGAGCCTGCAATAAAACCACTGTCGATAACAAACTTAACCCCTTGTCCTAAAGATAAGTTAACTGCTGCAGTCATTAATAAAGCCAATAATGCCAAAACTAACATTAGTTTGTAGGGTTTTATAAAGGCGAAAATAGGTAACAAGCTGATGAATGCTTTAGTCTTATTTTTTGAAGAACTATCATCTGAATTAAGCTGTTTGTTGGTTTTGCTGTTATCGTTCACTATGGTGTCTCGGGGGATAGCCTTTCATAATAGGTGGTTATGAAACGTAATAATTCAAGTGCTTATCTTATATGGTCTTCCCATATAAAGATGTAGCAGAAAGTGTCAGGGAAAAGAAAGGGACTACTTTATAGCTAAAATAGCCAATAAAACTTTCTGTTTTACTGGCTCTTTAACGGCCGTTCATTTGTTGTCGAGGTTTTATTACTTAACCCTCTTGGGCAATTTGCCTCATCGCTTGCTCATAAACATCCACTGATTGGCCACCACTGATCAAGTGTTTATTATTCACAATTACTGCCGGCACAGAGTTGATCCCTGCTGATTGATAGTGACGCTGCAATTCTCGGACGTCTTTTTCGTATTCATTTGACTCCAATATATGCTGCGTCTTCTTTCTATCTAAACCGACACGTTGTGACACGTCGAGCAAACTTTGATGATCACTGGGATTGCCGTTCTGTTTAAAATACAAATCGAATAAGGCAAGTTTAAGTTCGGTCTGTTTGTCATGGTCTTTGGCCCAATGAAGTAGCCTATGTGCATCAAACGTATTATAAATTCGACCACCGCCTCTATTGCCAAACTCATAACCAAGTTCCAATCCTCGTTGCTTAATCATGTCTCTATTCTGCTCACTTTGCTCAACACTAATACCGTATTTCTCAGTAAGGTGTTCGGTAATATCTTGGCCTTCTTTGGGCATGTTAGGATTGAGTTCAAAAGGTTGCCAGGTGATATCTACTGAAATATTAGGTGCCAGTTTAGTTAATGCTTGCTTTAAAGACTGGTAGCCAATAATGCACCAAGGACAGGAAATGTCGGAAACGATGTCTAATTTGAGGTGTTTGCTCATGTTTTTCACTCACAATTTATTTGTGACACAGCTTAAGTTACTTATAGCAATAAAGCTAAACTCCAATATTACGCAAGTTCAGCTGGCTGTTGCTACCACACTGCGGAAGTGAGCATTTATAAATTAATTCTGAAATTTTTTATGCTTTAAACAACGGCTATTCAGCCAAACTGAAAACTTACAAAGTTAAGTCAACTACACTGGTTATAGCCATGTCAGCTTGTAGGGTTTTTGACATGATTTCAGCGTATCTACCAGATTTTTTTAATTTTTCTAGGCCAGTGTTGAATGCTTTAGCTATTTCTTTTGTTTTGAATATCGGGTTATATTTAAATGGGGAAGTGAAAACATGCATTCGCATACCTTTAAGTACACCATCTAACGATAATTTATATAATTCAGAGTTATAATTAAAAATATTTTTGTCAGATAACACAATATCAACTAAACCTAGTTGTAATAATTTGACTTGATTTATTTGTGAAGCCGTTTGAGAATGTTTGTAATCTTCTGGTAGCCATCTAGGATAATGATTTTTTGCGCCTTGAAAAGATAATAAGGTGTAACCTTTCAGATCTGAAGGTCTTTCTATTACAATGTTTCGTTCATGCAATGTAAAAAAAACATCATGGTACTCTAAAGTAACGTTACCATAAAAAATGCTTCTTTTTTGTTTATCTTTCTTGATATATCGATGTGCTGCATCAACTTTATCTTGATCAAACATGAATGCTACCCGCTCAAGTTGAGTATATACAGGTACTAATTTATGTCCTTCCAAAGCAAGTGCTTCTTTAATGATTGATAGTTCAACACCACTATTATCTTCTTCGATAATATATGGAGCTAATGATTTTCCAAAGATCATCACAACGTCATCACAATAGACATTCAGGGATGTTAACATCAAGAAAAAAATTATAATTCGTTTAAAGTGATACATTAAATATAAACCTATGATGGTCTCTTTATTGTTCTATTCTGACAATAAGCTTTTCAAATGGTTACGTCAACTATGAGCATTTCAGAAGACATATATTTCACCTAACCAATAAATACTACTATAACTGACTCCTGCGCCACCAAAATGGTTATAGAGACTTGAAATTGAAACGACATTCCTTTCGTCATCGTTGGCATTCAAAGTATCAGGTTGAAATGTATAGAAGTGCTAGATAGATTCGGTCACTGATGGCTTATTTCGTTTATACCAAATGATTCTATTGAAGTTAAAGGGATAGCTTCAAACAAGCATCAATTAAGCCGCGTTTTGAAAACTGAAAATTAGACATTAACGTGAGTATGCCTTCTCGGCCAAGTAGTTGTTGTTTTATCAGTTTAGCGGGCATGCCTTGTTTTGCTAATGATTGAACCTGAGTGGAGAGTTCAACAATAAAGTCTCGTTTTTTAGTTAGGTCTCTTTTGCCGTTTTCCATAATGCCACGATGTGGACAAAAAGCGGTTTCAAAGTCTAAGCTTAAGACTTTGTTTAAGCTATTTAACTGCTGTTGCAAATCTTCATCTTTATGTAAATATCGTACTCTAGAGGCAATATATAAATCGCCAGTAAATAAAAATCCATTTTCGCTATCATAAAAACATGACATATCATCGGTATGGCCGGGTGTTAATATCATCTCTAAATCAAGCTGAACAGATGCTGTGAATTTATCCGATATTGCGATTGTATTAACTGGTTTTGCTGATCCCCAAATCATTTTCTGTACGGCAGGAATAGAAAACTTATGTTTAACCTTTTGGTGGCAAAGTATATTGCTATATACAGGGATGGAGAGGCTTTTTTTGATGTTGTTGGCATTGCCACTGTGATCTTCATGGTAGTGCGTTAAGAGGACATGATTTGTTTTTTGTTCAATAACAAAAGGGGCTACATGTTGCCATTGGTTGCTAGGCCCAGTGTCTATCAATATGTCATGGTAAGCGTAAACAACAAATGTTGTATTGATACCTTTATTAAATCGTCCTACTCGAATACCGTTGACAGGACCATGATTGACGCATTCCCAAACAGGCACAATAAAATCCTTATAACATCATAATTGTGTTTGGTGGTAAGACCACTTTAACCTAAAGATAAGTGCAAAGGCAACCTAAAAGCGAATACCTACTGTGGTATTTTATAAGCGCAAGTTCACTTTAAACAACATGATAATATGCCTGAATAGTTAAACGTTGGGTTATTGGCATAGGTCTTGATTCAACAGCTTATGAAACTCATTCAATAAGAAGAGTTCCTCTTTCAACATCAAAAGAGCCGGCCTTTCGCCGGACACTTTTATTTGGCCTTTGTTTTACTTACTCCCTATCCGCTACCGGAATCATAATATGTGCATAATCGGTTTCGCCCCACATTACATAAGGACCTCCTGCATGGGGATCATTGGTGATGCCCTTAAGTGCAGCTTTGGGCACAATAATCATCAGGTGCGGCCCTTCCTTTATAAAGTCGGGCGCATTCATATGATCTGCGTGGTAGGGGGTGGAATTTGACACGCCTCCATCACCCTGTAACATATAAGAAAATCCCATTTTGGTTGCAGTGAAAGGGGCTTTAGCGCCCACTGCGCCCATCATTTCCATCCATACCGCATCGTTACACATTGGCGCATTGTCATCGGGCATGGTTTCCGGCAAGCAAATCCAGCCGTTGCTTCCTTTTACGAGAACTTCTCCACGATACATTATTGTGGCATTTTCACTAATCATAGATGGTGCTGCGGATTTGGCTTTTGTGATCAGGACTTTTTTATCGCCTGCTTGGACTGTGCCAGCGATCAAGAGTGCAGCAGTGGTAAGTAATATTTTCTTTATATTTAGCTTGAACATCAGCATTCTCCTTGGTTTGGTTCATAAAAAGAGTAGAACACATTTCCAATTTTCGCCACATTTTGATACACCTGCGCTAGCAAGAACTGACTTAAATTGTTATTCATGACTTTTGGCACATACGGATGTAAATTATCCTATATATACTGTTCCTGTAATTTTTCATTTAAAAGGAATAATGAACATGAACAGATTAATTAAAAAACTTTCAACCCTGGTATTTGTTTTAGCATGGGTGTTAATCGGTAAGGTAGTTTGTGCAATTGAAACTAGCCAGCAACATGAAAGCAATGTTCAAGTTAAACATATCGACATGTATGATGAAAAGCGACAACGTCCTGTAAAAGTTACCGTTTGGTTTCCTGCTAAAAATGACTGTGCAGAGGCAATTTTATGTTTAGCTGAAAATGCGAAACTAGACCAAGGTGCGGTTTTCTCTCATGGTGCTATGGGAGCTGCGAGGGGTTATAATTGGATAGGTTATGCTCTGGCTTCTCAAGGAATTATTACTGTAGGTTTAAACCATTATGGTGAATCTTGGGTATACGGTCAGGAAACCATTGATCTGAGCGCAGTTCTACGTTTCTGGGAACGTCCTCGTGACGTGATTTTTGTACTCAATCAACTAAGTCAAAATCACATTAAATCAGATGTTGATAGACCAATATTTAACAAAAGAATAGACTGGACTAATGTTACCGCCATTGGTCATTCTTCAGGTGGAGCCACCGTTGCCGCTTTAGCTGGTAGTCAATTGGAATTACGTAAGGCAGAAACGTATTGCGCAAGCCTAGCTTCTAAGGAAGATAAAAGTTGTGGCTATATGAAACACCAATTAGAGGCTGCAAAAGAAGGGTATAATCCAAGTGAGTCTTTTCAAGATAAAAGAATTAAACGTATAATAGCGATGGATCCTGCATTAGGTCATGTGACAAATGAGGAGAGTTTAAAGCGCATTGAAATTCCGGTGTTAGTCATCGGCTCAAAGCAAAATGATTTTTTAACTTATGATACTCACGCAGGTTATTACGCGAAAAATATACCACAAGCTAAAAACTTTGTATTAGACAATGGTGAGGGGCATTTTGTTTACCTAGACAAATGTGAGCATACCTATAAGGCAAATGGTGTATCAATATGCACTGACCGTGAAGGTGTTAACCGGAATGAAGTACATAAAAGTATATACCCACATTTATTTGGACTTATTTATGGAAACTAACAGAGCAACACAACCGAGTGGGGTGATTTACCGACGGCTCTACAAGCACTCAAATAAAGGGCAAAAAAATTGTAGGCTAAAACATGAAACGAAGTGGACCGAGCAAGCGTTACGAATCCGACGTTATTGCCTTATATGTCGATAGTACCGATCCTGTACTTATATTTCTTTATCAATGACTTTTAGAGTTATTTTATTCTACATTTTTTTTAGAAGCGATACCGATAACCATAAAAACTATGCCTATAGGAATCAGCTCAGATCTATCGTTGCCTAATATGCTCGGTAACATGAGCAGAACACCTCCAATTATCCAGAGGGTTGGTGCATACTTATTCAAAATGATGATTCCTTCTAGTCAGTTCTTTGCGTTTAGCACTACTTTGCCTACCGCCAGCGTATCAAAACAAAAAGACCTAAATTAATTAACTATAAAAGGCTTCAACAGTTCCTTTTAGCTTCATCATAAGCGGTTGTCCTCTACGGTCTAACGCTTTAGGGGAAGCTATTTTTACCCAGCCTTCACTGATGCAATATTCCTCAACATCGGAACGCTCTTTTCCGTTAAGCCGAATACCAATATTGTGCTCGAAAATTTCTTCCACATGATGTGGGCTACGAGGATTACCTGAAAGGCGATCCGGTAAGTCTGGAAGCGATTTAGTGTCGTTCATGTTAGTGACCTGAAGTAAATAGAAAGTGCATTATTGTAGTCAATATAGACCTAGTGCTCAAGAACAGCAGTAGAAAATAATCTTGAGTTCTCCAAGTTCATATAAAGTTCGATATTGCTTCATACTTCTCTAGTCATGCCAACATTTACATAATCGGAAAAATATTGTGGCTAAAATGCGTGAAGCGCGAGCCAACTGTATTTTTCCGTTTTAGCGTAATGTTATGTAAATTTACTCTGGATATCTTTTAAAAGTCTGTGCTGACTGACCTTCATCGAACCAACAGGCTCTTTCTTCCCAGAAAATATTGGCTGTTGGTTTAATTTCAGGATCATCTGAAATATAGCCTGCAGGTATAATTAAAAATGCCCCATCTCTACTAATATAAGGGACTTGAGAGCCACATTCTTGGCAAAAACAATTACTAAAACGTTCAGCCTGTGGTAAATCAAATCTTTTAATTAAGTCCTTTCCTGTTTTCCATTCTATTTTTTCTGGCGAAGTAAAAATAAGTGAGGCAAAAGCTGAACCTGTCTTTTTCTGACAACGATCGCAATGACACTGATAAAACCTTTCAAAAGGTCCCGTTACAGTACTCGTAACTTGACCACATAAACAACTTCCATTTATCTTCTTTTTCATAACGCGATTAATACTCCAATTTTCCGTTTAATGTTCTTGAGAATTACCTAAACAATTAGCTGCCAAATGGCAGTTCAAAAAACGAATTTATTCGGATTTTAAACTTCTGCCTCTTCCATTGTTCAGGAGTATTCATTTACTCTCCGAAAAACATAACAACTTATTAGGCGAGGGAAAATCTTCTTTTCTGAAGGTAGATTTTCGACTAAATGTTTATTTAATGTTTCAACTTTACCTTTTTACAAACACATCATCAATAGATGATAAATATGTGATTTTGTAACTATCCATTGAAGGCTGGATTTTTCTTTATCTGTGGTGGAAAGGAAT
>MAAC01018015.1_pt1 | contig 17956 bp, 14 predicted proteins | sample 1115981 | NCBI WGS metagenome assembly MAAC01 (sample SAMN04961126, study PRJNA320927) | seawater metagenome | isolation source: sample BD02T64 sea water enriched with oil for 64 days | place: USA:Gulf of Mexico | collected 2013-07-27 | reverse complement strand
CATCGAAAGAACACGCTGAGCAAGATTGCCGATATCATTGGCAAGATCACCATTCATTCGCGATATGATAGCCCGCCTTGAATAATCACCATCCTTACCAAAAGGAACTTCGCGCATCATGAAGTAACGCACCTGATCCAAGCCGTATTCTTCGATCAGCTCAACAGGATCGATAACGTTACCAATTGACTTTGAAATCTTCTGACCGTCATTTGTCCACCAACCATGCGCAAAAACACGTTTAGGCAGAGGCAAATCTGCAGCCATAAGGAAAGCTGGCCAATATATCGCGTGAAAGCGCAGAATGTCTTTTCCGACCATATGTATAGAAGCTGGCCAGAATTTTTTGTATTGGTCATTGTTCTCGTCAGGATAACCAACAGCCGTTAAGTAGTTGGTTAAAGCATCAAGCCAGACATACATGATGTGTTCATCATTGCCTGGAACAGGTACGCCCCATTTGAAAGTTGTCCGACTGACGGACAAATCACGAAGCCCACCTTTGACAAAGCTGATAACTTCATTACGACGGCTATCAGGGCCAACAAACCCCGGATCGTTTTGATAAAGATCGAGGAGCTTATCCTCAAAAGCTGACAGTTTAAAGAAATAGGAGGGCTCTTCCACCCATTCAACTTCGGCACCAGTCGGGGCAATTTTTTCGCCATTCGGGCCTTTTGTCAGTTCAGTCTCGGTATAAAAGGCTTCGTCTCGAACAGCATACCAACCTGCATAACTCCCCAGATAAATATACCCTTTATCTTCGAGGACCTTCCAGATGTGCTGACAGGCTTCCTTATGACGGTCTTCGGTGGTTCTTATGAAGTCATCATTTGAAAAATTACACAGTCCCGTTAAATCACGAAAATTCTGCGACACCTGATCGGTAAAAGTTTGCGGGTCAATCCCTGCCTTTTCAGCCGAGGCTTCAACCTTTTGACCATGTTCATCCGTACCGGTCAGGAATTTAACATCGTACCCATCAAGTCGCTTAAACCGCGCCAGCACATCACAGGCAAGCGTCGTATATGCATGACCAATATGTGGCTTGTCATTAACGTAGTAAATGGGGGTCGTGATATAGAAGGATCCGTTTTCTGATCCGCTCATAATGAACTCCTGATAACAAAACGACCCAACAGCAACGATGCAATCAGGACAGAAGTGTTTGGAGCTCCGTAAAGGTTGTCACAACCACTTGTTTTTTGTCCAGATTTGCATGTGTCGCACGGGCATAATTAGTCGAGCACTTCTCCCACAGGCCGAGCCATTGCGCAAGACCATGTCTTCCAATTAATGAAGAGATCAGTTTATGTTCTTCCGGAATGACCAATTCTGGAAACGTCCCCTGTCCGGAAATCTTGGTTAAACGGGCAAGCCACCAGAGAAATAATTCCATACCTGTTTTGAAAGCCTGAGGATCAGATACACTTAATTTATCAGCAAAAGCATACAGCCGCACCATATCCATGTTGGGCAAAGTTTCCAGCAGCAAGATCATCTCACGATATAAATCCAGGCCGCCCTGCCCCCATAAATCCAGTGCCTTTCCAATAGATCCCTCTGCTAATCGCGAAAGCTGGATTGCGTCTTCATCAGAAATTTCTGGCGCCTGCTCCTTAAGACAGGAGACAACAGTATCTTCTTTCAAAACCGATAGAGGAAGGTGACAACATCTCGAATGGATTGTTTGAAGGATTTGCCCCGGAAGGTGACAAATCAATAACAGAACCGTCTTTTCAGGAGGCTCTTCCAATACCTTAAGCAAGGCATTTGCAGCGTTTCTGTTCATCTCTTCGACCGCATCGACGATGACAACGCGCCAACCGCCTTCCAAGGATGTTTTATGAGAAAACCCGACAACTTTCCGGACTTCATCCACTGGAATTGCCGTCCGCATCTTACCTTTTTCGTCCGGGCTTAGCTCAAGAATGACCAAATCACCATGTGCCCTTGCTGCAATGCGTTTAGCAACAGGATTGTCGTCTCCGATTTCAAGTGACGTCGACGCTATTTCTCCGCCAAATAATCCGCTTGCACCATCACCTTCATTCATCAAGAAACGGGCAAACCGATAAGCCAGTGTCGCCTTGCCAATTCCCTTTGGTCCGGTAAACATCCATGCGTGAGGCAGTTTACCGGAATTATAGGCTTTGATCAGAGTGTCTTCTGCATGCGCATGGCCGATAAGGTTCGTCGTAACACGAGGATGAATTCTTGAATTTATTTCCTCATCGGTCTTTTTTTTAGCTGCTTTGGCCACTTATTATCTTTCCAAACTTGGCCAGCACTCTATCCCAGATATCGCTCGCGACGTCATCTTGAGATCTGGTGGCATCTATCACAGCACAACGCTCTGGATTATCCCGGGCAATCGACAAAAAACCTTCACGCATTCTTTCGTGGAAGGAAGTATCCATATCCTCAAAACGATTTTCCCCAAGCGAATGCCCTTGAGTTCGCTCTAAACCGACAGAAACGGGAAGATCCAGAACAAGGGTCAAATCTGGTTTAAAATCACCGAGAGTCCATTGATGCAGGTTTTCAATACTTTCTGCTCCCAGTCCGTGACCAATACCTTGATAGGCGACGGACGAATCAGCAAACCGATCACATATAACCCAATTACCGGATGCAAGCGCAGGTTTGATGACTTTCTCGACATGTTCCTGCCGGGAGGCAAACATCAACAAGGCTTCTGTTTTGGGTGTCCAACGGGAAACATCACCTCTTACAAGCAAATCCCTGATTTTTTCAGCACCCGGAGTTCCCCCGGGTTCTCTTGTTTGTATGTTGTTTAAACCTATTTTAGAAAGGCGCTTGGACAGGCTTTTAATTTGCGTGCTTTTTCCAGCACCTTCACCGCCCTCAAGCGAAATAAAAATACCCCGAGACATGTTTCTAAGACTTACCAAAAATTAAGTAATTCAAGGCTGATACAATGCGGCTAAACCCGCCTTCTCTCTCAACGGAATTGGCTGCAACCAGAGGAATCTCAACAGTGTCGATATCAGGGGCTTCTATTTTCAAAGTTCCCAGTCGTTCGCCCTGTTCTATCGGGGTTTGGATAGGGCCAACATAACTAACAGTCGCAGTCATTTTGTTCTTGGCGTTTTTGGGTAAGGTCAGCAAAAGATCTTCTTCGGGAACAAGGTCAATTGTCTTCTCTGTCCCAAGCCAGACATCAGCGGTATCAACTGTTTCACCAGCTTTAAAGAGTTCGAAATTATCAAACTCCCTAAAAGCCCAGGATACCAGTCTGGCTGATTCCTCTGATCTTTCTTTTGCGCTCTTCATCCCGTTAAGGACAAGAATTATACGCCGATCACCTTGTTTGGCCGAGGATGTGAGGCCGTAGCCTGCTTCCTCTGTATGACCGGTTTTAAGGCCGTCAGCACCAAGGTTTCTATAGAGTAACGGGTTTCTATTATCCTGTTTAATACCAGACCATGTGAAGGATTTCTCGGAATAGACACTATAATATTCCGGGAAATCTGTAATAATACGATCAGCAAGCGTCGCAAGATCTTTTGGTGTCATTCGCTGATTTGGGTCAGGCCAGCCCGTCGCATTGGCAAAGCTGCTATTCTCAAGGCCAATTTCTCGGGCCTTCAAAGTCATCTCTTGTGCAAAATTTTCTTCTGACCCACCAAGCCCTTCTGCAACGACAATACAGGCATCATTTCCAGATTGAACGATTATTCCCCGCAGTAGGTCATAAATGGATATCTCCGTCCCTACTTCGACAAACATTTTAGACCCACCTTTACGCCAGGCCTTCTCGCTTACAGGTAATTTGTCATCCAAAGACAACCGACCATCTTTCAAGCGTTCAAACACCATATAAGCGGTCATGATTTTACTCATGGAAGCCGGCGGCATGGGTTTTTCAGCGTCTTTATTTATCAGGACCGTTTTTGTCGTATAGTCAATCAGATAGGCTTCTCGAGCGGTGGTCTCGATTGCCTGACCTGGCTGTGCCAAAGCCAGCAAACAAGCCCCCCCCATCAGAAGGGATTTCATAGCATTACGAATTGATAACGTCTTTGATTTTTGCAAGGCATTGACCCGATAGTCTGAAAACATGTTGTTTAGGAGTATTAACTGGCTTCTTGTTTAAGATAGTAAAAAGTCCGCAATAAGGCTTTGATAAATATATTCAGTCAACAATCACACGGGCGTCGTTGTACCCGTTATCATGAAGTATCTGCAACAATTTGTCAGCTTCCTGAACATTCGAAAGCGGCCCAAGACGTACGCGATAAAAAGTTCGCGCACCGATGGGAGCATCCGCGACTTGTGCGGTTCCTAATGACGCCAATCGCGCTCTAAGGCGATCAGCATTATGAACTTGGAGAAAAGATCCCGCTTGAACATATATTCCACTTGCCGCTAAGGGTGTCTGTGTAACGACACCATCCGTAAAAGATGCAGCAGGCTCTGAACGGACTGGAGCAAGATTTGTCGTCTGAACCGGGGCGCTCGCAACACTCGGGGTCGCGTCCAGAGACTCAGCAGTGACCTCCTCAGTAGGCGCTGCTAAAGTCACATTCTCAGCCTCCGTAGAAGCAACTTGAGGCGAGTATGTTTCCCCCTGTGCCTGTGCCGCTAATTGTCGGCTCTCGGCTTCCAGGATCTCGACCTTTACCTTTGCTGTTCCTTGAAGTTCAAAGCCAAGTAATTGAGCTGAACGCCGGGAAACGTCAATTATCCGATTGTTCGAAAATGGTCCGCGGTCGTTAACCCGCAGCTTTATGGAACGACCGTTGCCCAGATTTGTCACCCGGACCAAAGACGGCATAGGCAGAGTTCGATGAGCGGCAGTCAATGCATACTGATCGTAGATTTCACCATTAGCAGTTTTCTTGCCATCAAACCCCGGGCCATACCACGAAGCTATGCCCGTTTCACTATATCCATAGTCAACAGCAGGATAATACCAGATATTTTTCACCTGGTATGGAGATCCAACCTTAAAGCGCCCTTTTGACTTGGTCTCGCTGGTTGTCACAATTTGCTTGGTGGCATGAGATGCAAGCTCTATTTCAGCACACCCACTAAGAGTAAAGGTGAGAGCAGCAAAGCAGGCAGCCATGGTATATGTAGTTTTAAAGCGCATCATGCCCCCCAATATAATTTTTTATGTCCAATATTAAATTTTTTATGATTGTATGCTTCAATAGAAGATGGATCAATCAGTACTGATAATGTTCTTCATTTGTGAAAGCAATTTTACCCCGCTCACAGCTTTATTCCGATCTAGGCCCGATTTAGGACTGTCGCAGTTTAAGTAATAATGCTTCGTCAGGATAGCCATCACCAGGCAGTCCAACCTTTATCTGGAACTCCCGAATACCATCACGGGTTTTTTTACCAACGATACCATCCGCTTTTCCAACATCATAACCATGTTTAGAAAGAAGACTTTGTATCTCTTCTATTTCTGTACGGTGAAGCGGGCGTTCCTTTATAGGTCTTGCGGTTTGAAGCGGTGCTTTACCCGCAATTCTATCTGAAAGGTGACCAACGGCTAAGGCGTAATGGATAGAGCGGTTCCAGTTGAGGATTTTTCTAAAATTATTATAGACCAGAAATGCTGGTCCCTTGTGACCCGAAGGCAGAATTAAGGAAGCTTCGAGATCAACATCTGGTAGCGAGTTACCTGATATTTTTTTAATGCCAAGCCTGTGCCACTCTTTAAGAGATTTTTTGACGCTTAATCCGGCAAATTCCCAATTAAAACTCTTGGGTAAGATAACTTCTCGTCCCCAAGTGTATTCATCATCCCAGCCAATTTGGCCAAGATAATTGGCCGCGGACCCAAAAACATCCGGCAAAGTATTCCAGATATCTTGGCGACCATCACCATCTTCATCCACAGCATATAGATTGTATGTCGAGGGAATAAATTGGAGATGCCCCATGGCCCCGGCCCACGAACCCTGCATGTTTTCAGCTGTAATATGACCCGCATCAATTATACGCAAAGCCTCGAGCAATTGCGTGCGAAAGAAATCACTCCGGCGCGTATCATAAGCCAGTGTTGCATCAGCTGCGATGACAGAAAATCCGCCAGTATGTTGACCAAAGTTACTTTCCAGGCCCCAGAACGCGAGTAAAAATCTGCTCTGCACTCCGTACTTCTTACTGATTTGATTGAGCAAGACCGCATGTGTTATCTGAAGTTCCTGAGCTTTTTTAATTCTTTGAGAATTTACAGCTCGATCAAGATAACTCCAGAATGTTCGGGTGAACTCCGGTTGACGCCTGTCATATTCGATAATTTTTGGAATAGGCTTTACGCCCTTAAGGCTCGTTTCCAGAGTTTGGTTCGAGATCCCCTTGCCTCTCGCTTCAGATTTAAAATCTATGAGCCACTGATCAAAGGGAATTTGTGTTTCGGTCTTTATAGAAGAAACTTCTTCAGCAAAAACACTCGACGAAAAGGCAGCTGAAATTAATAAGCCGCATAAAAAACCGGATTTAGTAAAACGACGCATATAGGGAAACAAGGCGAGCTCCGAATCGCAAGAAAAGACGAATTAGGTAATTTATTATGATGTTCATGGGATCTTAGCCGATAAAACCCTCTGTACACCACCACGATTACAGAGATCTATTCATAAAAATATGACCAAATTAAATTTGTTTGTGAAATACCTTACAATTTGATGTCCCCTGCCCTTTGAACAGATAAATTTTATCCTTGCCGGCAAGCTTTTTAGGATCGTGGAGCATATTGCTTTGATAAAGTGCGGCACCATATTTTCGGCCATCAACAACAGCAATATATTGCATTTCTTTTTTTTGCAGGAATCTTCCGCGCTGACATGCCCGACTGAGCTCTTTGTCTTTTGTGAATAGCTTACTAATTGGGTCTGTCGTTTTATAAATGACCCTGCTACCGAGGTAACCTTCTCTTTTAAGACGCTTATTGGATTTGACGCCAGGCTTTAGAAGAGCTTTTTGAGTAATGCTGTTAGGTGATAAATATCCCTGTTGTGCCGCAACAACATTGCTAATCGGCGCAAGCAAAAAGAAAACACCTATCACAGCAAGAATTTTACCAAACTGAACATACATTAGGTTAAGGCACCTGATATCTTTATCAAAAATATACTATATGATTAAAAGAACAACTTTAAGTTAACATCTTGTTTCCATTTTTGTGGGACTTTATCAAAAGTAAGATTATAGGTTTAAATTTCAGTTAGGGCGAAGCTTGATCATGATCAAGAATTTATTGGACAAGCTATTTGGGAAAAAAGAAATCCGCCGTGAAGGGCGAGAATTTGGCGTCCTGGGGGACATTACTTTTAACGAGACCAGTTACGAAATTGATAACTGGAGTGCCAGTGGTTTTGCCGTGTCAGGGTATGAAGGCTCTCTTATCCGGGGAGATCATATAGATGTCACGTTCAAACTTGAACTGGATGGTGGAACAATCGAGTTTGACTGTAAGGCTATTATTGTACGTGTGGAAGAGACCAGAAAAATACTGGCAGGCGTCTTTGTTGAAATGGATACCGACACACGTGTAACCATCGCAAATTATTTTGATAGCTAAGCAAGTAAAGCAGGCGTATCCTAAATTAATTGATATTACGTATAGAAAGCACCTTTCATGCCTGACGAAGAATCCATGAACAATGACGATGTGGACGATATGTTTGATCAGGCGCCTGACACGGCCTCTGAAGGAACAGATGAGAAAACGGGTCAGAACGCAGTTGAGACACCGACAGAAGCGTCCCGAGAGGCACCATCGAGTGTCGACCGTAATATCCCGGCTGTCCATGGTGTCGGGCTTGAAGTCTCTGCGATATTAGGCACAGCTCAAATGCCGGTCAGCCAGTTGCTAAAAATGGGGCGCGGAGCAGTTGTTGAGCTGGACAAATACATCGGCGACACCATCGACATTAGTATCAATGATCAGATGATCGCGCGTGGAGAGGTCATGATAAAAGAAGACCGTTTGTGCGTCGAAATTATTGAAATGATAAAACGCACCGGTGATTAATCAAAGATTGTGATCTTCTGCAATTATACAACCACTTGAAGGGAGCCAAACGGCTCCTTTTTATTTTTCCTCGTAATAAAATAAAAAATGTCATTTTTTCTTATCTAAGCATTTGACAGGGGGGGCAAATGGAGATATTTCAGAGCCCGTCGGAACGATGAACTTCACGTAAGGTTTTCAAAAACCTGTTTGTTTTTCGTTGGTGATATGTGGAAGGATGGCAGAGCGGTTGAATGCACTGGTCTTGAAAACCAGCAAGGGTGCAAGCCCTTCCAGGGTTCGAATCCCTGTCCTTCCGCCATTACCTAAAAAGAACAAAGCGCCTCTTTGGCGCTTTTCTTGTTTCTTAGCTAAAAATCTTCATCAGAATGTCTTTATTTATAAAACGGGTGTATCGAATACGGTTCGCCTATTTTATCTCAGTCAAAAATAATATCGATGTTTTTCTAACATGGGTTGAATATATTAACTTTTCTACATGTATATTTTGTAGTGCATCTTTTAATGACTATGAAAAATACTAATTCTAGAAACATAACCCTATGATATATTTATAAAATAGTGCACTTACATAAGGGCATTCATCGATGAACAATTTGGATAACTCCATAGAAAAAGTATCGTTTGAAGATATTTCAAACAGAAAAATACTTGTTGTTGATGACGCCCAGTCATTACTTGACTTAATTGCATGTATTTTAAAAAAAGTCGGTTTCACCAATATTCATTTGGTAAAAAATGGACAAGAGGCAATGGAGATAATTACCTCCTGGGCACCGGACTTAATCATTCTTGATCTGATGATGCCTGTTATGGACGGAATGGAAGTCTGCAGACAGGTACGAAGTTCAGAGAAAACAGCCTCTATTCCCATAATTGTTCAAACAGGTATGGATGACAATAAAGAACGCCTCAAAGCGTTTGAATCCGGGGCAAGTGATCTTATTACCAAACCAATTAATGCCCTTGAGCTTGTTGCCCGCACGAAACTACATCTGCACAATCTCTTGTTAACCGAAGAAAAATTGTCTTACCAACAAGAAATTAACGATGAATTAGCAATGGCAAAAGAGGTTCAAAAAAATTTACTCCCCTCGCCATGTTCACTTGTTAAAATTCGGAAGCAAACCAAACTTAATATATCCTCTTTTTTCCAACCCTCATCGGCGTTGGGTGGTGATTTTTGGGGAGCCAAAACTTTAAGTAACGACTGTATCGGGTTTTATATTACAGATTTCTCGGGTCATGGGGTTGTTTCCGCACTTAATACCATTCGTTTACACACTCTAATGTTTGATGTGGATGATCAATGGCTTGAACCAAGTGTTTTACTTACAAACCTTAATCAAAAACTTTGTGATATGCTGCCAACCGGACAATTCGCCACAATGATTCTCGGCGTAATTTCTCCTGAAGATAAACAAATGCACTATGCAGCGTCTGCAGCACCAGCCCCTATTCTTGGCTCATGGTCCAATCTGTCAAAATATGAATATCTTGACACAACAGGCCTTCCTTTGGGTATCAATAAGTCAGCAACTTACAAAACACACCAGATTCCCTTTGATAAAGAAAATTTCCTCTTATGTTTCAGCGATGCACTTATTGAAACCAAAATGACTACAGGAGAAACATTAGAAGACGAAGGTTTGATAAAATTACTTAAAAATCTGGCGACACAAAAGGCTAATCCAGATCTTCTGGATCAGGTTATTGCTACTTTTTTTGAGAATAGTGGCAACAATCTACGCGATGATTTAACGGCTCTTTGCTTTGATTATCTCTAGGGCCCTGCCTCTAAACCATAATTTCGTTTATTTTATCGGTCCAGACCAACACCTATAAAGCGCATGCGGACTTTAAAAAATGCCCCGATATCCAGGAACGGCCGCGGGGGTATCCAGGCTGCAGGTACAGAAGCAAGACAATCATCGATCAAAGCTGAGTGCCCACCTGACGCATAATCTGCGAGTGCTGCACCAAAAGCCGTCCCCCTGCTTACGCCTGAGCCATTATAACCACCTGCAAGATAGATATTATCAGCTTGTTTGCCAAAGAAATTTGTAAAATTTTGACTGATGCCTTCAACACCCGACCAGGAATATTCAAACGGGACATGTTTAAGCTGTGGAAAGCGTTTGTCGAAGGCCGCGCGGTGGATTTCCTGTCGCTTGGAAAGCAAACCGTCTGGCATCAAGGCAGCACCGTGATATTCTGCTGTGTTACGCAGGGAAATACGGTTATCAACGGTTAGCCGTACCGTGGCGCCACCGCTGTGTAGGGAGAGGACACCCCATTGTTTAAGCCTTCCCAGACAACCCAGTTCTTCTTGTGTGAGCTTTCTTGTAAAACTTCCCGATAGTGTACTTCCCATTATATGTCGTCGAATAAAGCCAAGTTTAGGGGCTTCATAATTTGTCGCCAGAACCACTTTGTCGGCCGTAACTTCACCTTTTTCCAACTGCAGAATGGTCGGAACACCATGTGTTATTTTAAGAACAGGGCTATTCTCATAGAGCTTGACGTTCGAGGGTAAACTATCGGCAAGCCCACGGACTAAAGCAGCGGGTTGCAGCAGAACCCCGGACGGCACATGAACCCCGGAACGATATAACTTTGTCCCAAGACGATCATTTAGCTCTTCCTGCCCCAGTCCTGCGTGATCAATCTCTAGCCGATTGAGATACTCAAGGAAATTTTCACACTCACGGCCGGAAAGCTTATCAGCTGCAGTATGGTAAAAGCCATCCTGTTGCCACTGGCAGTCAATCGAATGATCCGCAACCTGCGTGCTCAGTAATTCTAGTCCGACTTGGTTGATCCGGTTTACTCGACGATAATTATCAGCCTGACCTTTATCAAATTCACCTGAAAATTGGCTAACAGCAACGGCGTACCCGGAATTGCGACCCGATGCTCCCTGCCCCACCATTCGGGCATCAAGCAACAAGATTTCATCATTGGGATGAAGTTCGGCAAGTCTGCGTGCACAGGAAAGCCCGGTTACACCAGCACCTATGACGACCCAGGGAGTTCGATGACTTCCGCTCAATGGTTCACGGGGTACTCTGTCGGGCAAGAGCTCTGCCCACCCGTGTTTATCTGTCGGGAAATTATGTACGCCCAAAGTCATCGCTTTTATCCGAATTAACCTGTTCTATAGTTGGTTTAATTTCAGGTTAAGGCTGTCGCATACCTTGATGATTGGGTCAATAAAAGATCGCTGAAAAAATAAGCCCCCAAAGATGGGAGCTTATTAATTAGCAAGTGTAAGAATAACCTAGGGAAGTTTTCCCTTTTCATTCAGGTCAACCAGATAACCAGCCCCTGCCCCGACAGCACCGCCAATAACCGCACCGCAAGTTACACAGCCGCCCGTTAAAGCCGTTCCGACAACGCCAACACCTGTACCAATAGCACCGCCGCTCAAGACACGCTGCTGTGTATCTGACATTCCGCTACAAGCGCCCAGCGCCATGACGGATACCATGACAAACGGTAATAATAGAGATTTAAATTTCATATCCACCCTGTATGCATCAATAAATAATGCACACAGGTTTAGATAATTAAACGCCCCTTCAGTGTATCCTCTATGGGATGAAGTTATGTCATTCTTGGCACATTCAAGTTTCTATGCCGCTAAGGGGCCGTGAATAGTTTTCAACATTGTTATTGCCGAGAGCCACGTCACAGGATTTTCGTTCTCAATCCGTTCCATCAATTCATCAGAGGCTTGTTCCGGGTTCAATGTCCGTAAAAGTGGCCCAGCTTCATCCTTATGCTGACCAGCTTCATGGAAACCGAAATCAACTAATGAGCTCACGACATTCTTATCTTTGCGATGAGAAAGCTCCCGGGCACTTACAGAGCGAATTAATGGATGTATATCTTTTAAAGATTGCTCCAAAAACTCTGTGGAAACGAGCCCTCTTCGTGCAGCAATACCATAAACAATGGTTCTTGTCGGAATAGAGATGTCTTTTAAACCCTCAAGAATAAAGGCTTCGAATTCATCTTGATAAGAAGCATCCAGAACTTTGTATACCAGTTGCCTTAACTCAGGGTCTTTTTCATTAAGTAAACCTGGGATTAACTCAATCGCGGAAACAGACAGAGATAACTCATCCGACAGATTACGCGACAAAGAGTCCAACGCGGTTCGTCTTAGCTCATTATCCTGTGATGTCAGGCAATTTTCCAAAACCTGGTTAACCTCTTGCCTTGGATAATCGCCAAGTAATCTGGAGGCAAAACACCTGATGTCTTCATTTACAGAAATCCCCTCACCATCTGGAGATACTTTACGTTTGCGCGGTATGCGCTGAGCAAGGGACAGTAAGTGCAGATCCTTGTTTGTCAGCTTTACAGGGGTTTCATCCCCAGAACCTGCATCAACAATGTCTTTGGCTTTTTCTTCATCTCCGAGGATTGATCCAAGAGTAGAAGACGGCCCTTGATCCTGTATTTCTTTGGTATCAACCTTGAGACCAACAGCTTTGAGATCCTCCAGAACCTCTTTGTTACTATCCTGATTCTGGGCTTCTTCTGTTTCTTTGGAAACACCTTCGTCAAGCAGGATTATTCCGTTTGCCGCATCCTCCAAAAGTTGAAGGGCCTCTTTGCGACCAGAAGAAGCGTGTAGATTAATGGCAGCAAGGGCTTCAAGCCTTAGGGTTCTGTTATCATTCGTGATGAGTTTACGAAGATCGCGCAAAGCTTTGGTTTCTTTCATCGTCCCCAAAGCTTTCACACAAGACCAGAGGACCGCATCCTTGGTATCGACATTTACCAATAGGTTGCTAATTCGAGGCAACACCAGTTTGCCCGCGCGAAGGCTGAGAACTTCGAGAGCGGCAGCCGTAATTTCGTCAGCAGTGTTACTAAGACGGTCAGAGAGTAAACGATAGATAATTTCATCTTCACTCGTGATTGATGGACCTTGTTTAAGACCACTAATAATCGCAATTTGAACGCGTGCATCGGGCTCATCAAGGAGTGCTTTTAAACGAGTATTCTCATCTATCGATGCCAATCTGAATGCCTCAACCCGCAGCTCCAGATCATTGGCAAAAGCAATTTCCTGCAATACCGGATCGTTCGGGTTGTGTTTCGCAATAATTTCAACGGCTAGCCGTCTAATACGAACATCGTCATCTGCCAAGGCACGTTTCACAAAATCCAATGCTTCCGGTTTATCTATACTTCCAAGCGCTTTAACCGCACTGTATCTCAAGCGCTCATCTCTGTTGGATAAAAGTTCAGATAAAACTTCCATTCCTTTAGTTCCAAGCATGGCAAGTGATGCTGTAGAGGCGGATCTAACATCCTGTCCATTTTCATCTTCAATTGCCTTGAGAATAAAAGGAATAGCTTCTTCGTCATTCATCTGGCCAAGGAGTTCAATTGATTTAAGCTGTATATCCAACCAGTCATCCCAACCACCCTGCATAAACTCATCTTCATCCCAGGTAATTGATTTATCCCGGGAAACACATAGTGTTCTAAGATAGGGTAAGACTTCTTTGGAACGTAGCTTGCCAAGTGCAATAACAGCTTGTTGTTTTACATCACCGCAAGGGTCTTCAACGAGGTTTCCTAATAGCTGAGGAATAGCTCTCTCGTCCCCTATCTCACCAAGAGACGCAGCGGAATCGCATCGCACATCTTCATCTTCATCAAGTAAGGCATCAATGAGTGCAGGGACAGCATCTTTATTCCCTATGGCACCCAAAGATTGAACAGCCTGACAGCGGATAATATCTGGGCTATTCGCGGTCAATTCACAAAGCTTGGCTTGTACTTTATCGAAGGTTTGTAATTCACTCATCTCAAGTCTTTCGGAAACAAATTATTAAAAAAAAGAATAAATAAGTAGCCTGCCTAAACCAATAGACAGGCTACTCAACAAATTACGCGATATCGCGTGGCGCAAAGGACATAGTCCGGAACTGATGCTTATAAGGAGAAGCACCAAGTTTCTTGATTTTGCCAACACCCATTTTGTAGTTGTAGTTACCACTGATCCAGTCAACAACACGCCCTTCAAGCGCATTGGCAGGCTGCTGCATATGAAGGAAATCCATATACATCACATTCTTTTTGACTGCAGGTGTAACCATGGCGACAGCGGTAATAGCTGCTTCTGTCAACTCAATATGGCCGTTTTTCAACAGTGAACTGAACTGGAAATCATCCCCTTCGACGCCAACGATGGTATTTTTCTGACCAGCGACACGTTCGGAATAAACCATCACGTAATCACCGCTTTCAATACCTCGTTTTTTGGCATCATCAGGGTGGATTTCAACCCAGTTTTCAGGCCAACGCTGAACAATGTAAGGCCGACGACGATCATCGAAACCAGACTGCCAACGTTCATTGATACGACCAGAAGTACACCAGAGTTCATCGTCCTTAGGCTTCATCCACTCCCAGTAATCAGAGAAGAGAGACCAAGGTGATTTCTGGATGTTACACTTACCAGTCTGACTGTTGAAATGTGTTAGCTTTTTATTGAACACATTCGCCCCAGCAGCCCCTTCGGCAGGCAATGATCTTTGGGTATCATGCAGACGTTTGGTGCCTTTCAGCTCTCCACTGTCTGTCATGATAACCGGGCCTTGAATACCGTCGGTGCCAAACTCACGCATTTTCTGATGCAAGGTTTTACCCTCGCGGTGAGCTGCAACTTTGACCATGAAGAAATCTTTACGGCTGCCACGAGTAAAGCGAGATGCTTCTTCCGCAACTTCGTTAGAGTTCTTCCAATCAAACCCGTCAAAACCCATACGTTTGGCGAGCTGAGCGATAATCCACCAATCAGGTTTTGCCGCACCTGGTGCATCATAGAACTTTTGATACAGACGCAAGCGCCGTTCGCCATTGGCACGAATAAAGTCTTCTTCGCCCCACGTTGCCGCCGGGAAAACAATATCCGCATAGCGGTTGGCAATCGGGTCTTGAAGATAGATATCCTGATTAATGACAACCATGCCACCACTGTCCGCACGGGCATTCAGTGTTTTGACAATCTCATCCTTGTCGAAAGAACGGATTTGATGTGGGTTGGATACCGTCAGCTCTTCAAACTTGTCCGCGAGCTGCTGAGTACCACACATAGACTGGATCCAGGTTGTCCCGATAACGTGGGCAAAACGTGTGTGCCCTGAAATCAGATAACGGTCTGTATCCATCGCCCGACGGCGACGACCCGGTAGTTTCTCGGGGGATTTGTTGCGTGGATACTTACCACCCTTCACACCACCACGTTGGTGACCACCCGCACGACCAATAACCTGTCCCGGACGTCCACCACAACCACAGATAATGCCTAGGGCAGAAATCGCCTGAGTGTTACCCGTATTGTTGGACCAGTAGAATCCTTTCTCGATCATGATGGAAGTCTTTGGACGTGCACCCGTTTTACGCGGTTTACCCATCCATTCAGCAGCAAGTTTAATTTTCTTGGCATCAACGCCAGAAACTTCAGAGGCATTTTTCAGCTTGAACTCGTCTTGAGCTAGTAACCATTCCTTCCAGTCTTCAAAGCCTTTGGTCTGGAATTTACCCCAGGTTGTGCGCCACTGCCACGGTGTATTACGTGTTCCCTGACCAAACCCGGAAGAGCTTTCCCATTTGTTATTAACCCACTTTTTGATCCACTCGGAATCTTCCCAGCCGTTCTCAACGATCAACCTTGCGATTGCGTTGACAACAAGCAAGTCAGTTCCCGGTGTTACATCAAGATAGAGACCACCGTTCTTTTCGGCATAAGCAACGCCAGCAGTTCGACGAGGCACCATGAAGATAGCTTTTTGGCCGTTTTCAATGCCACGCATGATCCACTGAGTGAAAAGAATGGTTTTGGTCTCATACGGGTCTGTACCACAAATCAGAAGTGTTTCTGCATCACGCCAATCTTCATAAGCCGGGGCAAAGTTATCGAACCCTGCATCCCGGAACCCTGGTGTGGATGACACATCAGAAGGCGTATCGTGGAACGTAAAGTTCGCCGTATTCACATGACGCAATGCATATTTTGAAATGGCATAAGTGTTCTCAATGTACTGGTATGAGAAGGTTTTCACGCCATAGGCATTGGTACCGTGTTTCTTAATCACGTGATTACCAACCTCTGCGGCAACATCCAAAGCCAAGTCCCAAGGAACTGGCATCAATGTACCATAGATCCGCATAAGCGGCGTTTTAAGACGGTCACGGGTTGGGGTTTGAGGGTTATAGCATTTCTGAGCGATACAACCACCACGAAGACTAGAATCCCCGTCAATATTTACATGTTTGGTATCTTTGTCAGGAATGATAACAACGTGGTGAGGCTGGCCGTTGTGAAGCACAATATTGTGCTGATTTGGTGCAACCCAGGGACCGAGCGCTTCAACAGGGAAATCTGCATCAAATGCATTTTCCTCGGCACTTGGTCCGCCGTTCTGTGCATTTACCGGCCACCGATAAACCTTGTATCCACAAGCAACAATACAATAATCACAAGCCGTGGAAATCACGTCCGCACCCTTGGGAGGTAACGGAACATTACTTTCTGGTACGTAATATGGTGTAGCCATAATTGTGTCCCTTATCCTTTCAGGTTGTCGTAGCGGCCATAAATTAGGCCGAAGACGCCAACCGCATAAACATCATCCCCATCAACTTCCAACAAGATCTGTGGCAGGCTTTGATAAGCTTGACCTGAAATCAGAATACCGTGTCGGGTAAGGTCGTAGGTTGAAAGGTGAAGCGGGCAAGGCCCAAGGGATTTCGTTTCAGCCTTGTAAGTTTCCTGAAGCGGTCCTCCCTGATGGGTACAGGTGTAGTTAAAAGCTACTACATCCTTTATCGGGCCGACACCGCCTCCAGATTCCTGACCAAGTTTGACCAGAAGTGATTCAGAAAAAGAATCTTCGTCAGGGTAATTGAAATCAACAGGCTCATCTTGCTTAAGCTCGGAAAGCTTGGCGATGAACTTGCGAGGATAAGTCGCGACCATGGCCGGAACTTCTTTTGCCTGCGGCGTGCCTGCGTTCATCGTGACCATCACCGTAAAGGTGGTGGCACCAGACGCCAACAGGAACTGTCGCCGAGACATAGTACAGCTGTTTTTGCCATTCTTGGCGCAATCACAGCCTTTGTTTTTTTCTAGAATGGTATCACTCATAGTTCTACCCCTTAGTTGGCTTGAACTGTGTTTTCAGTCACAGGAAGCGGTGCATAATCAGGCATCTCTGGTGCATCCATGAGAATTTCGTCCCCACTTAAGGACTCAAGGAATGAGACGAGATCATCAACTTCTTGATCAGAAAGCCCTAAAGGCTTGATTAAAGGTGATTTATTTTTGAAATACTCGTTCGTATCACCACCAGCGTTATAGAACTCAACCACATCCCGAAGCGTTTCCAGCATCCCGTTGTGCATGTAAGGCTCGGTATATTTGGTGTAACGAAGCGAAGGTGTCCGGAATTTCCCCTTGTCAGACTTCTGCTTGGTTCTGAAATAGAACCCGGGATCATCCTTTGTTTTCCTGTACATTTCTTCCGTTGAGCCTTTTGCATAGAGCTCATAACGGAAGGTTACCTGAGAAAGACCATCATCAGACCAACGGTCCAGCTGTGGAACACCAAGGTTATAATATTTTTCGTCGCTCAGAAGCGGTCCATTGTGACATTCAACGCACCCGCCTTTACCACGGAAAAGCTCAAGTCCATTTTTTTGCTGGTCAGTAAGAGCCGTTTCATCCCCGCGAAGGTAGTTATCAAACGGTGTATCTGTCTGAACAATAGTCCGTTCAAAAGCGGCAATTGCCTTCCAGGCATTACCGATTTTTGGCCATTCATCTCCAAATACCTCCTTAAACCGCTCACGGTATTCAGGAATAAACGCAAGGCGCGCTTCCATCATATCGCTTTCACCGTTACCGGC
>MAAC01009849.1_pt1 | contig 17966 bp, 17 predicted proteins | sample 1115981 | NCBI WGS metagenome assembly MAAC01 (sample SAMN04961126, study PRJNA320927) | seawater metagenome | isolation source: sample BD02T64 sea water enriched with oil for 64 days | place: USA:Gulf of Mexico | collected 2013-07-27 | reverse complement strand
GGGATTAGTCGGCATACTCAAGCCTTTCGTTTTGACTGTCGTTTCAATTCATTCGTTTTACTTCAAAAGGTATTATCGACCATGCTCGACTGGAACACCATTGACACTGTATTACTCGATATGGACGGCACCCTGCTCGACCTGCATTTTGATAATTTTTTCTGGCAACACCATCTCCCGGCCCGCTATGCAGAGTTGCACAAAATTGAGCCCGAAGTCGCCCTCGACAAGCTCTACCAACGCTTTGAAGAAAAACGCAGCTCCATTGAATGGTACTGCACGGATTTCTGGTCGGCGGAACTCGGCCTCGACATCCCCGCTCTGAAAAAAGAGGTGCAGCACCTCATTGCCGAACGCCCCCATGTGCGACAATTTTTAAGCGCCCTCGGCAGCACCCATCGCCAGCGTATCTTAATCACCAATGCCCATCGCGATAGCCTCAACCTGAAGCTCGAAATCACTGGCATTGACGACCTGCTCGACACCCTGATTTCATCCCACGATTACAGGGTGCCCAAAGAGTCCCCCGTCTTTTGGCAGAGCCTCAGCGAACAGATTGACTTCGACCCCAAACGCACCCTGTTTATTGATGACACGGAGGATATGTTAAGCGCCGCCGAGGATTTCGGCATCGCCCACCTGCTGTGTATCAGCCAGCCCGACAGTAAAGCGACACCACGCAGCGATTTTAAATATCCCGCTATTGAACATTTCTCAGACCTACTACCGATCAACTAAAGGCTGCTGACACAAAGAATGACTGCCATGGAAAAAGTGCGTATTGACAAGTGGTTATGGGCCGCGCGATTTTTCAAAACCCGCGCCCTGGCCAAAGCGGCCATCGAAGGCGGCAAGGTACATATGGGCGGGCAGCGGGTAAAAGCCAGCAAGGAATTAAAAGTTGGCAGCGAACTCACCATTCGCCAGGGCTGGGACGAAAAGCAGATACAGGTCGATGCCCTGAGCGACAAGCGTCGAGGTGCCCCCGAGGCCGCAGCCCTGTACACCGAAACAGAGCAGAGTATTATCGAAAGAGAACGGCGCGCCGCCGAACGCAAAGCCGCGGGCAGTAGCCACTTCCCCCCCGACCAGCGGCCCAACAAAAAACAGCGACGCCAAATCCATCGTTTTCAGCGCGAACAAGAACTCGACTAAAAGGCCCGCCATCCGATCAAGCGCTCTGGACAAGATCGAGCATCTTTCGTACATTGCAGCCCCGCTGAGCCGCCCACCAACCCACCGGTAAAGTCATGTCCAAACCCAACAATGATCTGCTGCAGAGATTCCTCTTTGAACAGAGCGATGTGCGCGGCGAAATCGTCTCTCTGCAAGATAGTTATCAGACGGTGCTCGCCAACCACAAACAGTCTGCCCAGCAGATACCCGCAGCCATCAACACCCTGCTCGGCGAGTTTCTCAGCGCCGCCGCCCTGTTGAGCGCGACACTCAAATTCGACGGCATTATCACCCTGCAGGCGAAACCCAAAGACGCCGGCCCACTCGAGGTCATCATGGCCGACTGCACGCGCCACAATAACCTTCGCGCAATGGCTCGCTACGATGCAGGCAAAGCACCAGGTGACGAGCGTGACTGCGACTTTCGCACCCTGCTCGATGGCGGCTATCTGGCGATTACTATCGATCCCGCAAAAGGCGAACGCTATCAAAGCGTTATCGCTATCGAGCACGACTCACTGAGTGACTGTTTGAACACCTACTTCAAGCAATCGGAACAACTGCCCACCCGCATCTGGCTATCCGCCGATAGCAACAGAGCATCAGGACTATTGTTACAAGCCTTGCCCGTTCAATTGCAGAGCCTCGAGCAACGCAGTGAACTTTGGCAGCACTTAAGCCTGCTCGCCGACACTCTAAAAGCCGATGAGCAACTGACACTCAGCCATGACGAGCAATTGCATCGGCTGTTCCACCAGGAAACACTGCAACGCTTCGAACCGACAACCTTGCAGTTTTCCTGCAGTTGCTCACGAGCCCGTACCGCCAACATGTTGATCAGTCTGGGCCAAAAAGAAATCAACGCCATTCTCGAAGAACAGCCCAGCATTGATGTCAGCTGCGAATTCTGCCATTACGTCTATCAATTCGGTCCCGAGCAAGCGACACAGCTGTTTATCGACGAAGCACCGACACTGCATTAAGGCCAGCGTTTTTTCCCCTTCGCCACCGGCCACTTTTCTGGCATAATTGGCGCCCTTTTTTGGCATGACCCGGATAGCGCGCTATCCCTTAAACCGTTCACAGGATTGAAACTAATGACCGACTTTGATAATTCCGCGGCAACGATTTACACCGACCTGAGTTCCGCTGAACTGATCGAGCAATCCCTTCACCGCAAAGAAGGCGTGCTCACCCACACCGGCGCATTGCGTGCAGAGACGGGAAAGCACACTGGCCGTTCACCCGCCGACCGCTTTATTGTCGAAGAACCCAGCACCAGCGATGCCATCAACTGGGGCCCGGTTAACCGCCCCTTCCCCCAGGACAAGTTTGATGCCCTGTGGGATCGCGTCGAGTCTTACATTGCCGGCGTCGACCGTTTCGTTTCCTACTTGCACATCGGCCAGGACAGAGAGCACTACATCCCCGCCAAAGTGACCACCGAGACGGCCTGGCACAACCTGTTCGCCAGAAACATGTTCATCCGCACCGAGCAATACAACCCGGCAAGTAAAGAGGGCTGGCAAATTCTCCACGCCGCCAACTTCGTTTGTGAGCCCGAGCGCGATGGCACCACCAGTGCTGGCGTGGTTGTCATCAACTTCGCCCAGCGCAAAGTACTGCTGGCCGGTATGAAGTACGCCGGTGAAATGAAGAAGAGTATGTTCTCCGTACAGAACTTTTTGCTGCCTGAAAAAGACGTTATGCCCATGCACTGCGCGGCCAACGTCGGTGAAGACGGTGGTGTAGCGCTATTCTTTGGTTTGTCTGGCACTGGTAAAACCACCCTGTCGGCCGACCCATTGCGCTATTTGATTGGCGACGACGAGCACGGCTGGAGCAAAGGTGCGGTCTTCAATCTCGAAGGCGGCTGCTACGCCAAGACCATCGACCTCAGTCAGAAGAATGAACCCGTTATCTGGGATGCCATTCGCTTTGGCGCCATCGTCGAAAACGTCGTGCTCAACGAAAATCGCGAACCCGACTACTGCGATACCTCACTGACCGAAAACGGTCGCTGCAGCTATCCCCTCGAGCACGTTGAAATGCGCTCTGAGAAAAACCGCGCTGGCGAGCCCAAGCATATTATGTTCCTCACCTGCGACGTCACTGGCGTCTTACCTCCGGTTTCCATCCTCTCCAAAGAAGCGGCGGCCTATCACTTCCTCAGTGGCTACACCGCACGCGTCGGCTCCACTGAACTCGGCGGCGAGACGGGTATTAACCCGACGTTCTCCGCCTGCTTCGGCGCACCCTTTATGCCACGTCCCGCCGGCGTTTATGCCGAGTTGTTGATGAAGCGCATCGAAGATTTTGACAGCAAGGTCTACCTGGTCAACACCGGCTGGACCGGCGGTGCCGGCGGTTCCAGCGGCACCGGTGCTCGCTTCCCCATCCCCGTGACTCGCGCCATTGTCACCGCCATTCAAAATGGTGAGCTAGATACTGTCGAGACCGCCCAGTTGCCACTCCTCAACCTCCAGTTTCCCGTTACTGTGCCGGGTGTTGAGCAACGCTATCTCAACCCCCGCGAAGCCTGGGAAGACAAAGCTGCCTACGATAAACAAGCGGCCAAACTCGCTGGATTGTTTGTCGAGAACTTTAAAACCTTTGATGTCGCCGATGACATCAATAACGCAGGCCCCAGCGTATAGGCCCGTTCTGATGACTTGATTATTCAGCGATAACGAGTCAATTCAAGACATAAAAAAAGCACCTACAAGGTGCTTTTTTTATGTCTGACAACTTGTTTAGAGCAAACCTATCAAGCCAGCGCTAAGATCTGGGTTTCAGAGGCCCTAGCTTCAAAGGCCTGGGTTTCATTAGCCCTCACCTCGAGCAAACCCTGGCGATAAAGCTGCAGGCTTTTGTCGTGCTCACCGAGATGACCCATCACTTCCGCCAGTTCGGCATAGATTTCGGGCCGACTTTCAAGCTTCAGTGCTGCCTCCAAATAATCCCGTGCCTTGCCCCACAGCTCACCGCGCTTGCACAAGTGCCCCAAGGTCAACAACAAATCCCCATTGCTAGCTTGTTCTTTGAGCCAGCCCTCAGCAATTTTCAGCCGCTGCGCAGTGTCACCCTCGAGCTGACCATAGGTCTCCAGCAAACGCTTATCCCAGGTGTTCTTAATCGCTTTGCGCAGTTCTTTTTCCGCCAGTGAGGGCTCACCGAGTTGCGCCAAAAGCTCTGCGTGATTGGCGATAACAACCGGTGCCGAGCGCACATTTTTTGCCGTTCGCCCCCAAAGATCGGCCAGCGCCTGCTTATTTTTGGCCGTATCGGAATCGAGATTATTAATCAGTTGGCGCAATTGTGCGCTGCGAACCAACACCTCAAGCTGCTGCAGCCCTTCGCTATCCATAGCCTTATTAGCACGCAAATCGGCCAGTAGCTTTTCCAGCTGATCCCATTGCTGTAAATTCCGATAGGTTCTTTCCAGCAAGCTAAGTATGTAAGGGTGTTTGGGATGACGGCCGTGCAAGCCCTGCAAAACGGGCAGAGCCTCGGTGTAGTCGCCATTGCCAACCAGCAGGCGCACTCGGCTCAAGGACACCGCCATTTCATTGCGAGCATCGGCCTTTTCCGCCAGGTTCAACAGGCGATTAGCCTCCTGCTCATTACCCAGTTCCGCCGCTGCACTGGCCGCACCCAGATAATTAATCAGGGCCAGTTCAGAGTCAGCAGCCGACTTGGAGAGTTGCTTACAGGCAGATGCCCAGCGACCCTCCGCCAAATCGAGTAAGCCGCGATAGGTTAAACGGCTATTTTTCTGCTGCTTTTTCACCTTCCAGTTTCGTGTCAGATGCATGCCGGGCATCACCAGGGCTCGCACCAAACTCACCAACACACGGAATACCAACCACAGTGCCAATATAGCGACAACGCCCGTCCACAGGGTAAATTGAACCGCGGTAGAACCGACGGAAACCAGTACAAAACCCGGATATTGTCCGACCAACCAGTACACCAGGCTGCCACCAAGGGCCGCCAGGATTAACAATACAATAGCGATTCTCACGGTGATCAACCCTCCCCGTTGCCAAATCGACTGGCGCTCGCGTCGCGATAACCCCGCAAGGCATACAGCGAGGCGCTAATGTCAGGCAGGTCCTGCTGCACGGCTTGTGTCTGCAAGGCTTGCAACTGCTCGACAATGGCACGCGTCTCCTCATTGGGGGCGAAATACTGGCTGATCTCTTTTTCAACTCGCGCCAGGCTGGCCCGATATACGCTCGTTTCTTCACGCAGCACCGCTTGCTGGGCATTACCAAGCGTGATCAACAAGCTGTAACGCAGCTGGCTTTCGCTATCGAGTGACATTAGCGGTGCCAGCGGCTGTTCGAGGGAGCGCACATGGAAGTGCCTGTCGACAAAACCCTGAGTCGCATTGCGAATATTTTGCCAAAGGTTTTGATACCAGGGCTCCTCATCCACGACAATGGTTTCATCCACAGGGGCAAGTTCATCGACGAGTTCAATCACTGCAACGACCTCCGCCGTCTCAAGCCCATGGGCCGGCAGGGCGGGGAAGGTCATCACCAAATCCGACAAGGTACCGATGCGCAGAAAAATCCCCTCGCGATCAATCGTCGCGGTGCCACGTAGGGCGGCAATATTTTCTGTCAGGGTTTTGCGCAGGGATAGTAGCCCGGGATCATCCAGCTTCGCCAACACCTGATCAGCCGCTTCGAGCAAGTTTTGCGCGCCCTCGGGGCGACGCTCAACTAACAAACGCTGATTGGCCAGACGAATCAGAAACTCCGCTTCATCCAGTAAGTGCTTGCCGCGACCGGCATCACCATTGCGCTCAAGCAGCTCTAACTGACTCTGCTGTTCTTCTCGCAAGGCTTCAAGTTTGCCCTCAAAGGTCGCGACCAGCTGCCCTTGTTGTGCGGATTTACGCTCAATACTTTGCTGCAGGGAGGTAATCAACGCGGTCTGTTGAGACAGGGTTTGGCTCGTGGCGGCTCGATCCAGCCACAGGGTTTGCCCAAACCAGCCCAGAGCGCCACCACCGGCGACAATCAGCAGCAGTAAAAAAATCGTCAGCGTGCGCCAACCTCTGCCAGTGGCAGGTTTTTTAGTTTTACCCTGAACCTGATGCTGCGACTTACTTTTTGCTGTGGCTGCGGGGGTCGACCCGACTGCCGGTTTATCTTCCGTGTTATCCACTTGTTTTTTGTTATTCACCCGTCATCCCGCTATTCAATCCATATTATTTTTGACTAAACACCTTTTTACTCAACAAGAGAGCTTAGTCGTTACCGGGCAGGAGTGTACCAGTCCAAAACACGATGCTCCATGTCTTGAGCCAGTGCGCTGGCCGCCAGGTGTACGGCGTTAAAGCCCCTGCTGCGCGCCAGATTGGCCACCCGCTCGCCCGGCACGATTACCGGCAAGCTTTTTAGCTTCGCGAGGCAAGACTCGGGCGCAACCGCTAACAGGGCATCCAGTACCTGTCCGCTGTAGATCAGTACCAGGGGGGATTCCAGTCGTAATAACTCGCCGATAGCCTCGCGATAATGGGCATCGATAAGGCGACGATAAAGCTCGCAGTAGTCGACGCTTGCCCCCCGCGACCTTAAGGTCTGCGCGAGTAAATCCCGGCCCTGCCCGCCCCTAAAAATAATTATTTTCTCGCCCTGTACGGCCTTGAGTGCCGGTAGCGCCAATAAAGCCTCGCTGCAATAGCCCGACGTTGGCACAACAACGGGCACACCCTGATCTAACAAAGGCTGGGCAGAGGCTGGCCCCACCGCGAAATAATCAATGCCCACCGGCAGCATCGGCCAATAGCGATCCAGCCACCACCCGGCCAGTTGCGCGGCATGCTGGCTAACGACAATGGCTTTATCGTAATCGGAAAAACCCATCACCTGTTTTTTGACTGGGTCGTCATCCACCCCTGCAGCCTCGATTTTGAACACTGGATAGTTATGGCACATCGCACCCAGTGCTTCGAGACGAGCTAACAAAAGATCTTGTTTTTGAGTGCGAACAGAAGGGGAGCGATCGGAAGCTTGTTCTAGTGCTGGCAGCGCTGGGTTAGCTCGCAGGCCCAGAATATGCAAACCACTCAGCGCCGACATCTTAGTGGGCAGTAATCGCCGCGAGGATTTTATCGGCACCGCGAGCCAGCAAGCGCCCGGCCAATTCGATACCGAGTTGCTCAGCCCTATCCGCCGCGCCGGTAATTTCCTCCCGCAGCATCACACTGCCGTCGAGCGAACCTACCAAGGCTCTGAGATATAATTGTCCATCCTCTACCAGCTCGGCGTAACAGGCTATTGGCACCTGGCAACCGCCTTCCAGTTCGCAATTAACGGCCCGTTCAGCGGCAACGCGAGCGGCAGTATCCTCGTGGTGAAGCACTTTCAGCAGGGCTTGCGTTGGCTCATCATCGGCGCGACATTCAATACCCACCGCACCCTGACCACCGGCCGGTAGCGACTGACTCACCGCAATGCGCTGGGTGATTCTGTCGGCCATTTCAAGCCGCAGCAAACCCGCCGTCGCCAGAATAATGCCATCGTATTCGTCGTTATCCAGCCGCGCTAAGCGGGTGTTGACGTTGCCGCGTAAATCGAGAAGCTGAAGCTGAGGGTAGGTTTCCATCAACTGACATTGGCGACGCATGCTACTAGTGCCAACGCGGGCACCGGCGGGCAGCTCTTCAATACTTTGATAGCGATTGGAGACGAAGGCATCGCGGGGATCTTCCCGCTCGCAGATCACCGGCAAAGCCAAACCCGGGGGCAGGGCCATGGGCACATCTTTCATGGAATGCACGGCAATGTCGGCTCGGCCCTCTAACAATGCTGTTTCAAGCTCTTTAACGAACAGTCCCTTGCCGCCGATTTTAGCGAGGGGGGTATCGAGAATTTTATCGCCCCGGGTGGTCATGCCGATGATTTCAACATCCAGACCTGCGTGGGCGCTCATCAAGGCATCGCGAACAAAGTGCGCCTGCCATAGGGCCAGGGGGCTTTTTCGGGTGGCGATACGCAAGGTTGGCATGGATTTACTCATTGGGTCGGTGAAAACCACCTCATTCAGTCACAGTGTCACGACACGAGGCAAACTGTTACGAATACAGGCTAACGGAAATTAATATCGCCAATAATAACAGATTTGAGAAGTCAAATTGCCGATGGCCTGCAGAAGCTCAGGCCATCGGGGCAAGCCTGAAACAGGCCTTCGACAAAGTTATTTTTGGAAGAAGCGGGACTATCTGATTAGATTTTTTCGAGTAAACGGCGTACTGGCGTGATATGACGACGGCTCACCTGGGGTTTAATATCCAGGCCTTTAAGACGCACAAAGCAGTGGCCTTCACTATCGCGCTCCAGTCCTTCAATATGCAACACCGATACCAGAGCATTGCGGTGAATCCGCACAAAACGCCCATCAAACTCACTTTCCAGTTCTTTCAGGGTATCGTCGAGCAGAGCTTCACCGTCGGTATAGTAGGCCGTTACGTATTTATGATCGGCCTGAAATAAACGTACGTCGCTAATCGGAATTAAGTCTATCTCACCTCTATTTTTAGAAGCCAGATGGGTGCGACCGCCCTCACCAATGCCAACACTGTCCTGCAAACTATTGAGCTGGGCTTTATTGACGCGCCCGGTGCGGCTCAGGGCGGCATCGAGATCCGCCTGCTTCACCGGCTTTAGCAAATAGCCAATCGCCTGAGACGAAAAGGCTTCGATGGCGTAATCTTCATAGGCGGTACAAAAAATCACTGCGGGGGGCGGGTCTAACTCGGCGAGATGCTGTGCCGCAGCAATGCCATCCATGCCCGGCATGCGCACATCCATCAACACCACATCGGGGCTGGTATCACGCGCCTGCTGAATCGCCTGCTGCCCATTTTCGGCCATGGCCACAACATTAAAATCTGGTAACGAAGCAATCATCCGCTGTAGGCGATCGCGCGCCAGCGGTTCATCATCAACAATCAATACATTCATAAAAAATTACTCACCCCCCCAGTGGGAAGTTAATATGCGTAATGTAATGATTATCCATTCTCTCGGCGCGCACCACAGCAGTAGGCCCGAAATGTGCCACAAGTCGCTTTTGCACATTGTCTATGGCCATTTTACTGCCCTTGTTGTGCTGCATTCTCTGACTGCGGGGATTGCCGACGGTCAAAATGAGGCGCCCGTTGACGCGCTTCACGCTGATACTGATGAGCCCACCTTCCGGCAGTAATTGAATACCGTGGTAAACGGCATTTTCCAGAACGGGCTGCAAGGTCAGGCTGGGGATTTGCACATCGCCGTAGTCGCCGATTTCCCACTCCGTTTGCAGGCGATCACCGAGCCGCAGTTTTTCAAGAGCCAGATAACTGCGGCACAGTGCCAGCTCTTCACGCAGAGGCACCAGGGTATGGGCGTCATCGAGAACCCGGCGGAATAAGTCAGCGAGATCAACCACCACCTGCTCGGCCTTGACCGGGTCAATGGCGATCAAGCTGGCGATAATATTCATACTATTGAAGAGAAAGTGTGGGCGTATGCGGGCCTGCAGCTCCTGAATACGTGAGGCTTCCGCCAGACTACGCAACATTGCGACCTCGCGCTGCAGGTGTAAATAGCGCAGTAACATGGCACTGCAGAGCAGGGCAGCCACTACCGCTTCGAAGAAATTGAAGTTTTGAAACAAGGGGGCAAACACAAGGAACAGACTCAGTTCGATAGCCAGCACCGCCATCACCAGCACCGCAGCCACCACCGTGTAGCTGAGCACTATTTCATGGGCCGCAAAGGCAATCCACACCATGCGTTCCACAAACCAGACCAACAAGCCCGCAAGTGCCGAAACCAGCAGCGCTAGAGAAGCTAACTGAGCCAACACTGACCAGTCTATAAGCGACTGGCCGCCACTCGACCATGCCATAGCCAGGCACAAACACTGACCAATAAGCAACACACCCAGCCAAGTTCCGCTGCGCCAGACCTTGACCTCAGGCAACTCGGGCCTGAGCGATGTGGGCGCCGATCCGCTATCTATCGGCTTATCCTTTCTTCGCTCCACTTTTATTTTTCTCACCCAGACCGTTCAATGAATTCGCTATAATGCGTCATTTTTACACACTAGGCACCTGCCCCACGGGCAAGAAAGCCGTCAAAAGCCACTCGAGGTCACAATGAGCGACAAAAAATCATCCAACCAGTCCTGGGGCGGTCGCTTTAGCGAGCCCACCGACGCCTTCGTTGCCCGCTTTACAGCCTCAGTGAATTTTGACCAACGCCTTTATAAGCAAGATATTGAAGGCTCGCAGGCCCACGCGACAATGCTCACCCGGGCGGGCATTCTTACCGAGCAAGAGCAGCAACAAATTAAGACCGGGCTCGACGAAATTCAAGCCGATATAGAAGCTGGCACCTTTGAGTGGTCGATTGCCCTTGAAGATGTGCACATGAATATCGAGGCCGCGCTGACTGCCAAGATTGGCATCACCGGGAAAAAACTACACACCGGCCGTTCTCGCAATGACCAGGTGGCGACGGATATTCGCCTCTGGCTACGCGCCGAAATCACCACCATTCAACGTGAGCTGCACCGCTTACAGGAAGGCATATTATTGATTGCAGAACGTGAAGCCAGCACCATTATGCCCGGCTTCACCCACCTGCAAACGGCCCAGCCCGTCACTTTTGGCCACCACTTACTGGCCTGGTACGAAATGCTGGTGCGCGACCAGGGTCGCCTGGCCGACTGTAAAAAAAGACTCAATCAGTCGCCACTCGGTTCCGCCGCCCTCGCCGGTACCACCTACCCCATTGACCGAGAATACACCGCCAGCTTGCTTAATTTTGACGGCCCCACCGCCAACAGTCTCGACTCCGTCAGCGACCGGGATTTCGCCATCGAGTTCTGCGCCTTTGCCAGTATTTTGATGACCCACCTGTCGCGGGCCTCCGAAGAACTGGTGCTCTGGGCATCGGCACAATTTGACTTTATTGACCTGCCCGACCGCTTTTGCACCGGCTCCTCCATCATGCCGCAGAAGAAAAACCCCGATGTGCCCGAATTGGTACGCGGTAAAACCGGACGCACCCACGGGCATTTGATCAGCCTGCTAACCCTGATGAAATCCCAACCCCTGGCCTACAACAAAGACAACCAGGAAGACAAGGAGCCATTGTTTGACTGTGTCGACACCGTAGGCGATTGCCTGCGCGCCTTTGCTGACATGGTGCCAGCCATTACTGCGAAAAAAGAAAATATGTACGAAGCCGCGCGACGGGGCTTCTCCACCGCCACCGACCTGGCCGACTACCTGGTGGGTAAAGATGTCGCCTTTCGCGACGCCCATGAAATCGTCGGCAGCGCGGTGGCCTACGGCATTGAGACCGGTAAAGACCTATCGGAAATGAGTCTCGGCGAACTGCAAAAATTTGGCGACACGATCGCCGATGATGTGTTTGACGTATTAACCCTTGAAGGCTCGGTTGCTGCGCGCAATCACATTGGCGGCACCGCACCCGAACAGGTCGGTAAAGCTGTCGTTCGCGCACACCAACAGCTCGAGGCACAGGCGGGGTCTTTCTGAGCCGCTGACAATCCCGGCTCGACTCACTAACATTGAGAGCAAGTACAGTGAACCGCTATACTTGCTCTCACGCTGACTGGACGAACTATTACCGATGACTGCCACCACCTACCGCCGAATATTTTTCGTTTTACCCCTGCTGTTATTGGCAGTTTCTACACTCAATGCCTGTGGCAATAAGGGCGCGCTGTATATTCCGCCGCCACCTATCGAGCAGCAAAGTGAAGTGATCAGCCCCGCTGTGGAAAATGCTAGCGAATGAGCCATTTTTCACGCCGTGATGGCCAGCTCCATATTGACAATGTCGCCCTCGCCACACTGGTTGCCGAACACGGCACTCCCGCTTATGTCTATTCAAAACAGGCCATTAGCGAGCAGTTTCTGGCCTATCAACAGGGCATGGGCGAGCAGCCTCACCTGATTTGTTATGCGGTAAAAGCCAATTGCAGCCTGGCCATTCTCAATACTTTAGCAAAGCTGGGAGCGGGCTTTGACATTGTTTCCGGCGGCGAGCTGGAGCGCGTACTGGCCGCTGGCGGACAGCCCGAAAAAATTGTTTTTTCGGGTGTCGGCAAGAGCCACGCAGAAATTACCCTGGCCCTGCAAACCGGTATTCACTGTTTCAATGTGGAGTCCACTGCCGAGCTCGAGCGCATCCAGCACATCGCCCAGCAGCTCGACATTGTCGCGCCCATTTCTATTCGCGTTAACCCCGATGTTGACGCCGGCACCCACCCCTATATTTCCACCGGACTCAAAGAAAACAAGTTCGGCATTGAAATCGATGCTGTGGTCGAGGTCTATCGACGTGCAGCATCCCTCTCCCACCTCAGCATTAAAGGCGTCGACTGTCACATCGGCTCACAGCTGACCGAGGTTGCCCCCTTTATCGATGCCCTGGATAGAGTCCTGCTACTCATCGACCGCCTTGCCGAAGCTGGCATTGCCATTGAACACCTCGACCTCGGTGGCGGCCTCGGGGTGCGCTATCAAGACGAACAGCCCCCCGCCATCGGCGACTATATTCAGGCCCTACGCCAGCGACTGGGCAGCCGCGATTTGCGGCTGATACTCGAACCCGGACGCTCCATCGTCGCCAATGCCGGCGTTCTACTCACCAGGGTCGAATACCTAAAAGCAGCCGGCAACAAAAACTTTGCCATTGTCGATGCCGCCATGAATGACATGCTGCGCCCCGCCCTGTATCAGGCCTGGCTCGATATTGAGCCGGTGAGCGACAACCCGCAGGCCGAGGCCGCTGTGTATGACATCGTTGGCCCGGTCTGCGAAACCGGTGACTTCCTTGGCAAGCAGCGCTCTCTGGCTATCGCCGAGGGCGACATCCTCTGCATCCACTCCTGTGGTGCCTACGGTATGTCGATGAGTTCGAATTACAACAGCCGCCCTCGCGCGGTGGAAATTATGGTCGACGACAACGAGGCTCATGTTATTCGAGCCCGGGAATCGAAGGCCGACTTAATGCGCGGTGAATCCCTGCTGCCGGATCCCGCCTGAATGTATATTCGTTTCACTAAAATGCACGGCCTCGGCAATGATTTCGTGGTCATTGATGCCGTGACTCAGGCCGTAACCATGACGGACCAAATTGCCCGTCGACTCGCCGATCGTCACACTGGCATTGGTTGTGATCAAATTTTACTGGTTGAGCCACCCAGTCGCCCCGATGTCGATTTCAAATATCGCATTTTTAATGCCGATGGTAGTGAAGTCGCCCAGTGTGGCAATGGCGCGCGCTGCTTTGCCAAATTTGTGCGTGATCGGCGGCTCACCGGCAAGAGTTTGCTCGAGGTCGAAACTTACGCCGGCACCCTGCAACTGAGTATTGATGACCAGCAAAACTATAGCGCCACGCTAGGCATTCCCAATTTCGAACCCGCGCAAGTCCCTTTCGAGGCCGAACAGCGCGCGCAGACTTATGCCATTGAGGCCGCCGGACAAAGCGTCGACATCGCCACGCTATCCCTGGGCAACCCCCATGCCGTACTGCAAGTTGCCGATGTTCAACAGGCACTGATCGGCGAACTCGGGCCACTGCTCGAGAGCCATCCCCGCTTCCCGGAGCGCGTCAATGTCGGCTTTATGGCCGTCGTCTCGCGCCATGAAATCAATTTGCGCGTCTACGAACGCGGCGCGGGTGAAACCCAGGCCTGTGGCAGCGGCGCCTGTGCCGCGGCGGTAGCTGGCATCGCGCAAGATCTGCTAGACTCACCCGTCAAAGTAAACCTACCGGGCGGTAGTCTCAGTATCGCCTGGCAGGGTGAAGATCAGCCGGTATCAGTAACAGGCCCGGCGACCACCGTTTATCAGGGGCGTATTCGTCTATGAGCAGCAAAGACAAATCTGGCAAACAGGACGCGCCATTGATTAGCGAAGCACAAGTTTGCGAATTCCTCAGTGCAAAAACGGACTTTTTTGAGCGCCATCCCGAACTGCTTGAATCCCTCGAGCTGCCCCACGAAAGTGGCAAGGCCGTGTCCTTAATCGAGCGCCAAATCAGCGTCTTGCGCGAGCGCAATCTTGAAATGCGCTCGCGTTTGAACAATCTGCTCGAAACGGCGCGAGCCAACGACACCTTATTTGAAAAAACCAAGCGCCTGGTACTGACCTTGCTCGAAACCGACAGTTTGGCCAAGGCCGTCGACACCCTCTACGCCAGCCTGAAAAATGATTTTCAGATTGAACACTACCAACTGATTTTATTCGGCGCCGAAAACAGCCTGGTGAGCCAGGCCAGAAGTGTCAGCCTCGACCAGGGCAGCCAGGCAATCGGTGGGCTACTGCGCAGCAATCGCGCCACCTGTGGCGTTCTCCGCGATGAAGAGCTCAGCTTCCTGTTCGAGGCACAGGCTAGCGCCATTAAATCCGTCGCCGTGGTGCCCCTCAACAATGGCAACACCTTTGGCGTTCTCGCCATTGGTAGCTCAGATCCCCTGTATTACAAAAGCAGTATGGGCACGCTATTTCTCAGCTATATTGCTGAAGTACTGAATCGCGTTTTGCCACCGATGATGACCCAGATTGCCTCGGTACAAGCGCTGACAGCCCCACAAAAAATGAGCTGATATTGCCATGGCAAGGGTTCCCGATGACGCGCAACTTGCCAGCTTTGCCCAGCACACCGGTCACCGAAACCTCTCGCCATTGACCACCAAGAGCTACCTACGCGACCTCTCGAGCCTGCAAGTCCTGCTAAATGACCAGGCCGTAGCAAGTCTCAGCGACATTGACACCCAGCACATTCGCAGCGCACTGGCGACTCTACATAAAAGCGGCCTCTCGAATGCCAGTCTGCAACGCTGGCTATCATCGGTGCGCACTTTTTTTCGCTACGGCCTGCAAAAGCAATGGCTGCGCCATAACCCGGCCGACGGACTGCAGGCACCGAAAAAAGCAAACAAACTACCGAAACTGATGGATGCCGACCAGGCCATTCAGTTGGTGAGTATTGAGGGAAGTGACTGGCTCGCCTTGCGCGACCGCGCCCTGCTTGAACTGCTCTACTCTTCAGGGCTGCGACTGGCGGAAATCGCCAATGTTGATATTGGCGACATTCACTTCGGTGAAGCCACGGTGACCGTAACCGGCAAGGGCGATAAAACACGTCTTATTCCCGTGGGTAGCTGTGCGCTGGAGGCCATTGAGCGCTGGTTAAAGGTACGCGGTGAACGAGCGCTCGACAATGAAAAGGCACTGTTTGTCAGTCAGCGGGGCAAGCGCATCAGTCATCGCGCCATTCAGCAGCGCGTCAAACAAATGGGCCAGCAACAGGGCATCAGCCAACCGCTTCATCCCCATATGCTGCGCCATTCCTTCGCCAGCCATATGTTGGAATCCAGCGGTGATTTACGCGGGGTTCAGGAGTTACTCGGCCACGCTAACCTGTCGACTACCCAGGTTTATACCCATCTTGATTTTCAGCATCTGGCGAAGACCTACGACAGTGCCCACCCCCGCGCCCATTCTCGAGGCAAAAAAAAGCCCGGGACATAAACACCCGGGCTTTTTTTTGTAGCACTAACGCAAACGCGGCTAGACAGCCTCTGAACCGGTTTCACCGGTGCGAATACGGATGATTTCTTCCAGCGGCGATATAAAGATTTTGCCATCGCCAATTTTGCCGGTATTCGCAGACTTCAAAATAGCATCGACGACGTTATCAACCATCTCGTTATCGACCGCTATTTCGAGCTTCACTTTGGGCAGGAAGTCGACCACATACTCGGCGCCACGATAAAGTTCGGTATGGCCCTTCTGTCGTCCAAAGCCCTTCACCTCGGTTACCGTTATGCCCTGCACACCGACATCGGCCAGAGCCTGTCGAACATCATCCATTTTAAATGGCTTAATAATGGCGGTAATTAGCTTCATAGATACTCTCAGTTAGTGGTCTTTATTGCATCAACGATACACCTTTAACAGACAACAAAAAAGGGAGCCAGGCTCCCTTTTTTGTTGTGCAACACTTTTACAAGTGTTCTGTTACTTGGTGCCCGATACAAACTCTGGGTAGGCTTCCATACCGCATTCAGAGATATCAACGCCTTCGTATTCCTCTTCTTCACTGACGCGAATACCGATTACGGCCTTGAGGATAAACCACACTGCAAAGCTAGCGCCGAAGACCCAGGCGAAAATAACGCCGATGCCCATCAACTGAGCAGACAAGGTCGCATCTGGGTTGGAAAAACAAACAGCCAACAGGCCCCAGATACCAACGACACCGTGAACCGAAATAGCACCAACGGGATCATCGATTTTCAGCTTGTCGAAAGTGACAACAGAGAAGACCACGAGTACACCGCCGGCAATACCGATTAAGGTCGACAACATCGGGCCCGGCGTCAAGGGCTCAGCGGTAATCGCAACCAGACCCGCCAGTGCGCCGTTAATGGCCATGGTCAAATCGGCCTTACCAAACATTAGGCGCGCAGTAATCAGGGCCGCAATCAAGCCACCACAAGCGGCCGCATTGGTATTGACGAAGATATCGGCCACGGCATTGGCCTCACCAATATCGGAGATTTTCAACTCAGAGCCGCCGTTGAAACCAAACCAGCCAACCCAGAGAATGAACATTCCGAGGGCTGCCATCGGCATATTGGCACCGGGTATGGGGTTCACTGATCCGTCTTCCCGATACTTACCCTTACGGGCACCCAGCAGGATAACCGCCGCAAGCGCCGCAGCGGCACCCGTCATATGCACAACACCGGAACCGGCAAAATCGAGGAATCCAGCTGAATCAAGGAAACCGCCGCCCCACTTCCACATACCTTGTAGAGGATAAATAACACCCGTCATTACCACGGCAAAGGCGAGGAAGGACCAGAGCTTCATGCGCTCAGCAACGGCACCCGAGACAATCGACATCGCTGTTGCAACGAAGACCACCTGGAAGAAAAAGTCAGAGGCACCTGAATAGTAGGTGTAGTCGCTGGCATCGGCCGCCGCACCCGCCAATACTTCTTCTGCAGTGGCATTGGCAATGCTGTTACCAAACCAGCTATCGGGCAATATGCCGCCATCCGATCCGCCGTACATAATGGTGTAACCCATTAACAGGTACATCACACAGGACACGGCGTAGAGCGCCACGTTTTTGGTCAAAATTTCGGTGGTATTTTTCGATCTCACCAGGCCAGATTCGAGCATCGTAAAGCCCGCCGCCATCCACATCACTAACGCACCGCACACCAGAAAATAAAAGGTGTCTAGCGCGTACTTAATCTCAATAATATCGCTTTCCATTGTTTCTTCCCCTCAAAAGTCTCTTAGGCTAAATAGTTGCTTTTTAAACCGCGTCATCACCCGTTTCGCCAGTGCGAATACGGATAATTTCATTCAGGTCTGAAATAAAGATTTTGCCGTCGCCGATTTTGCCGGTTTGAGCAGCGTTCACTATCGCTTCAACCGTGCCATCCACCATTTCATCGGTAACCGCCACTTCTGCTTTTACCTTGGGTAGAAAATCAACGACATATTCTGCGCCACGGTAAAGCTCCGTGTGCCCCTTCTGTCGGCCAAAACCCTTAACTTCAGTTACAGTTAAGCCTTGCACGCCAATGTCAGCCAGCGCTTCACGAACATCGTCCAGCTTAAATGGCTTGATGACTGCAGTGATCATTTTCATTGTCATTCTCCTGCTTTGCCCGAATCTAATTAGCATCCGCGCACATTTAAAATTACCAGAGGATAAGGA
>MAAC01006675.1_pt1 | contig 17974 bp, 18 predicted proteins | sample 1115981 | NCBI WGS metagenome assembly MAAC01 (sample SAMN04961126, study PRJNA320927) | seawater metagenome | isolation source: sample BD02T64 sea water enriched with oil for 64 days | place: USA:Gulf of Mexico | collected 2013-07-27 | reverse complement strand
GCGTTGAGTTTACCAAAATAGTATTAATGTAGGCAGTAATTTTAATATATTTTAAAGAACGTAACTATTAATAATCTTTCAATAATTGATTTAAAGTTTCTAGCTTTTCTTCAACATCTTGACTAACTTCAATAGTATCAATATTTTTTTGTTCTACCTGGGTTGCAAATTGTAGCGCACACATGGCTAATACATCTTGCTTATCCCGTACGGCATAACTTTTTTCAAACCTTTTAATCATTTCTTCTATCTGTTTTGTTGCTTTTCTAAGTCCTTCTTCTTGTTCTGGATTAATAGTTAAAGGATAAACCCGATCTGCAATAGATAGTTTTATTTTTTGTTGGTTTGACATTTTTTAATTTATTCGGAAAGTTGGGTTATACATTTATCAATTTCCCGAACCAATTCATTTATCTTGAGTTTTGTATCTCGCTTATATTCTTCACTGCCTAGCATCGAATTTGCTAATTTTAAGGTGGTGCATTCTTCCTGCCATTTGTCAATTTCTTTTATATATTGACTTTGTTTTGATTTTAAAACAGTTAATTCTTCTTCTAAACTTAGTTTTGAAAGCTTCAGATTCTCATATTTCTGAAGCAATTTACCAACCCTATTTTCTAGAGAATCAACAATTTCTGAAAGATTGCTCATTAAAAAATTATTTCAATACTTCTTCTACAAAGTTAACAATCGAGAACAAAAAAGCCTACTTTTTTATTATTATTTTTGTAATATTGAATAAGTATCCTGTTAAAAAAGATTTCACTCCCCTTTATTTATAGAGCATTGTTATTTTTACCCTATGAAAAAAATTATTTTCCTACTTTTAATTTTTGGAGGAACTGTTTATAGCCAAAAAGACATGCCAACAGATTATTTTAAGAACCCTTTAGAAATTCCATTAGTTCTTTCTGGTAATTTTGGGGAATTAAGAAGCAATCATTTTCATAGTGGGCTAGATATTAAAACCCAGCAAAGAGAAGGGATTCCAATTTATGCTCCTGCAGATGGTTACGTAAGCCGGATTAAGATCTCTCTTTTTGGATATGGCAAAGCACTATACATAAAACACCCTAATGGCTACAGTACTGTTTATGCACATTTACAAAAATATGCTGGAGCTATTCAAGATCATGTAAAAGAATATCAATACCAAAAAGAAACCTTTACATTCGAACTTTTCCCAGAGGCAAATCAATTTTTAGTAAAAAAAGGAGACCTTATCGGTTATACAGGAAATAGTGGAAGTAGCGGTGGTCCGCATTTGCATTTTGAAATAAGAGATGCTTCTTCACGACCAATGAATCCAATGCTATTCGGAATTGAAATTTCAGATTCTATTAAACCTATCATCAATAGTGTTTTTGCTTACCCATTAAGTGAAGATGCTCAAATAAATCAATCTCAAAATCCATTAAAACTTAGACTCATCCTGCAAAAAGATGGATCTTATAAAACTGAAAACATTATTGCTTTTGGAAAAATTGGTTTTGGACTATCTGCTCACGATCAACAAAATGGAGCTTCCAATAAAAATGGGGTATACCAAATTAAAACTACTTACAATGGTGCTGAAAGGTTTAATGTACTTTTCGAAAAATTTTCTTTTGCCGAAACTCGCTATTTAAATAGGTATATTGACTATGCCTATTTTAAAACTAACCGTAGTCGAGTTCAAAAGCTATTTAGACAACCTAATAATCCATTGAGTATCATTAAAGGCGAAAATGAATTTGGATATATTAATGTCCAAGAAGATTACACTTCACTTTATACTATTGATGTTACAGACTTCAAAAACAATAGTGTTTCTATTTCTATACCAATTAAAGGGGAAAAACTTGATATTCTAAAATCTAGAGAGGATACAAAAACGGATGACTTTTTGTTTTCAGATCAAGCAAATTCATTTACTAAGGGGAAATTTAGTGTATATATCCCTGCCAATAGTCTTTATGAAAACACTTATTTAGATATAAAGGTAAAGGGAGATACTTTAAAATTACACAAAAATGTAATTCCGCTACATAAGAGTATGACGATTACTGCAGATATTTCCAATTATAAAGATATAGATAAAGACAAGTTATTTATTGGAAGGCTCAATTACAAAGGTGTTCCATATTATAACACCACCAATAGAAAAGGTGATAAACTTATAGCAAATACAAAAGTTTTTGGATCTTATGTTTTAGTCTCAGACACTACTGCCCCTATTATAAAACCCGTAAATTTTTCAAATAAAAAATGGATTAGCAAAAATAAAACACTAAAAATAAAAATTGAAGATAAGCTTAGCGGAGTTAGTACGTATAGAGCTACGATAAACGGAAAATTTATTTTAATGGAATATAATTATAAAAAGGACGTTCTAACTTATGATTTTGACGATAATATCATTTCTGAATCTGAAAATAATTTGAAACTAATTGTTGTTGATAATGTTGGAAATAATACTACATTTGAAGCAACATTTTTCAGAAAATAACCTTAATAAATTCATTTGAAGACTTCTACTTTTCTCCTGCTTTTCCTTTTTATTTTAACATCTGGTTCTCTCTTAGCCCAAAACGCTACAATTAAAGGTGTAGTTTTAGATGAAAACAATACCCCTATATCTGGGGCAAATGTTTCTACGAATGATAATGGCACAGAAACCGATTTTGATGGATACTTTTTATTAGAAGTCCCTTCCAATCAGGAAATTGTTTTAATTTTTTCGCATTTAAGTTTTAAAAACATCCAGATCACTATCCCCGAATTAAGCCCTAATTCAGATTTTGAGTTCAATCCTGTAATGAAAATCGATGTGGAACAAATTGGAGAGGTTGTTATTTCAAGAAAGAAAAGAAAACGAATTGAAGGTATTATAACCATAAGCCCAGAAACTATTAGAAAAATACCCGGTGCTAATGCAGGTGTTGAGAGCTTAATTAAATCGCTGCCAGGGGTAAATAGTAACAATGAATTAAGTACACAATACGCAGTAAGAGGTGGGAATTATGATGAGAATCTGGTCTATGTAAACGAAATTGAAGTGTACAGACCTTTCCTTATTAGAAGCGGACAACAAGAGGGATTTAGTTTTGTAAATACAGACCTTACCTCTAAAGTAGATTTTTCTGCTGGTGGATTTCAAGCAAAATACGGAGATAAATTATCTTCTGTTTTAGATATTAGTTATCGTAAGCCAGTAGCTTTTGAAGCTTCTGCAGATTTAAGTTTACTTGGAGCTAATATTGCAGCTGGAGGCGCTTCAAAAGATGGTAGATTTACAGGAATAGTTGGGATGCGTTACAGAGATAATAGTTTATTTGTGGATGCTAAAGAAACGGAAACAAACTTCAAGCCCATTTTTGTAGATGCCCAAGCCTACTTTACCTATAAATTTACAAATAAATTTGAATTAGGATTTTTAGGAAATATCTCTGTTAACGATTATACTTATGAACCTTTAACAAGACAAACAAATTTTGGGACAATTGCAGATCCTGTCGCTTTATTGGTATTTTATGATGGACAAGAAAAGGATAGATACGATACTTATTTTGGAGCATTAAAAGGGACCTATGTAGTTTCAGAAAATTATACTGCCAAGTTAATTGGATCCATTTATCATACTCAAGAACAAGAATATTTTGATATTTTAGCTGAATACCGTCTTGGAGAAGTAAATACAGATATTGGAAGCGAAGATTTGGGAGAAGTAGAGTTTACCGAAGGGATTGGCTCTCAACTTACTCATGCAAGAAACGACTTAGATGCACTTATTATAAATTTAGAACACAAAGGAAATTTAACTATTGGAGAGAATAGTATTGAATATGGAATAAAATATACTCACGAAGATATTCGTGACCGAATTCAAGAATTTGAGATCATAGATTCTGCTGGATTTTCAATTAGACCACCCATAGGAGATTATGGAAATAATCAACCCTACGATCCATTTGATGCTCCTTTAGTACCATACACTACAATTAGAGCTACAAACGATGTTCAAATAGATAGAATTTCTGGTTTTGCGCAATGGAGCCGAAGAACAGAATTAGGAGAAAATGATTTATGGTTAAATGCTGGGGTACGAGTTCATAATTGGACGGTAAGTGGAGAAGGCATTACCAGTAACACTCAAACTGTTTTTAGTCCAAGAGCACAGGTTTCTTTAAAACCAGATTGGGATGTAGATATGCTTTTTAGATTATCTGGTGGATGGTATCATCAACCTCCCTTTTATAGAGAATTAAGAGATTCTACAGGTACCGTTCAACCAAAAGTAAAAGCACAACAATCCATCCATATTGTTTTGGGTAATGATTATAGTTTTGATCTTTGGGAAAGGCCTTTTACATTAAACTCTGAAATTTATTATAAAACACTTACCGATGTTAATCCATATACCTTGGAGAATGTCCGCATTCGGTATCAAGCAAAAAACAATGCAATAGCCTATGCCTATGGTGTTGATGTAAGAATGGCAGGGGAATTTGTTCCTGGTACAGAAAGCTGGGTAAGTATTGGTTATCTTAAAACCGAAGAAAATATAGATGATCGAGGCTATATATTTAGACCTACCGATCAACGATTAAAATTTGCGGTATTATTTCAAGATTATATAAAAATTATTCCCGATTTAAAACTTTATCTAAGTTTAACTTATAATACTGGATTACCAGGCGGATCCCCAAGTTATGCAGACCCTTACGATTATCAAACACGGTTACCCGATTACAAAAGGGCTGATGTTGGATTTTCTTATGTAATTGTAGACGAACATAAATTAAGAGAAAGTGGCTGGTTAAAACCTTTTAAACAATTGAGTTTAGGACTTGAAATATTTAACATTTTTGATGTTCAAAATTCAATTACCAACACCTTTGTAAGAGACGTATATACAAAGGTTCAATATGCAATCCCTAATTATTTAACGCCAAGAGTATTTAATGTAAGAGCTACTATGAAATTTTAATAGCTAGTTAAATGTTAAAAGATTTTTATTTGTTAGTTAAGACGTAATAAACTCCTTCAAGATATCAATTACATAGTCAACTTCTTCCTTGGTATTAAAAGAAGAAAAAGAAAAACGAACGGAAGGTTTAGTTAAATCTTCATCCGAAAGTACTTCAGCAAGAACATGAGATCCTCCTGTACTACCACTTTGGCAGGCACTCCCTTTTGAACAAGCAATCCCTTTTAAATCTAATTGAAATAAAAGCATCGTCGCTTTATCTGCTGACACAGGCATCAATACATTTACAATTTTATAGGTGCTGTTTTTAGGGTCACTACAATATCCATTAAATTTAATGGCTGGAAATTCTTGAAGAATTCTTTCTATAAAATAGTCTTTTATCGATGTAATATAAACTTTCTCTTTCTCTATATTCTTATAGCACAGCTCTAAAGCTTTTGTCATTCCTGCAATTGCATAAACAGCTTCGGTACCCGCCCGCAATCCTCTTTCCTGCTCTCCACCTATTATTAACGGCCTTAACCCAGAATTTTTTCTGATAAACGCAAAACCTACTCCCTTCGGACCATGAAATTTATGTCCAGAAGCTGCAGCAAAATCAATAGGAATTTCAGAAAAATCTAAATGATAATACCCCATAGATTGTACGGTATCGCTATGAAATAAAGCATTGTATTTTTTACATAATTCTGCGATCAATGCTAAATTAATTTTATTACCTATTTCATTATTAATATGCATCAAACTTACCAAAGTTTTTTCGGATGAATTTTTAAGCAGAGATTCTAAATGCTTGTCATCTACCATCCCACGATCATCTAAATTCACATAATCAACTATTAAATTGGAAGAATTTTTTAAACTTTGAATGGTATGTAAAACTGCATGATGCTCAATTTTACTAGTGATTATTCTGGTAATATTTAAATCTCTAACACAACTATTGAGGATTAAATTATCTACTTCGGTTCCTCCTGAAGTAAATATAATTTCGGCCGCAGTTACATTAAAATGAGCAGCGATTTCTTTCCTGCAATTTTCTAATAACGATTTGGCTGATCTTCCAAATGAATGGGTAGAAGATGGATTTCCATAATCGTTTTTTAAAACTTCCGAAATACGTAATATCACTTCATCCCTAACTTGAGTGGTAGCGGCATTATCAAAATATACTTTCTTCATAGGTCAAAAATAAGATTAATTTTAGTTTCCTAATAAAGAAAATTGTTACTTTGTGATCATTCATTTTTCTATGAAAAAACTATTTATAATTTTTATCATCTCCTGTATTTTTTCTGCCTGTAATGATGGAGATATTATTGTTACCGAGTTTGATTTTGAAATGACTAATTTAAGCAATTGTGGTGCCCCAGGAGGCTATACTTTCTTCAACATTAATAATTCATCTGCAGCCGAAAGTATATCTTTAAATTTAACAACTACCGATATATTATTTTTAGAATCTAGTGTTCAAGAATTTCAACTTAACAGCAGTTCAAATATTGTAAATTACAGAAAATATAACGATGATGTTTCTAGTAACTATTTTTGCAGTAACATTCCTCCCATAAGTCCAGTTGTGACTCTAGAGTTTTTAGGAGAATCTGGAACTGCAGAATTAACAACAATTGTTTCAAAACTAGATAATGATGGTCTTGAAGAAGATATTACAAGCGATTTGGATACTGACAATGACAATTTGTTAAATTATTTTGATGAAGATGACGATGGGGATAATGTGATTACTATTATTGAATTAGGACTTGATTATGTTAACGGTGTCACTGAAAATCCGCAGGATACAGATGGGGATGGAATTTATGATTATTTAGATATAGATGATGATAATGATGGGGTTCTTACACGATATGAAGATGCAAATGGTGATTTAGACCCAACCAATGATGAAACCCAAGAAGGCGACGGTCCAGATTATCTAAACGGTTCAATTTCTAATACAAATACGATAGATCAATATCGTTTACATTCTTATAGTTTTATAAGTGATATTAGTCTCGTATTAATAGATCTTGTTTTAATTAGTAATGATGAGGAAATTATACAAGAGACATTAAATATGGGAAGTCAAAATAATGTCATCAATACCACGGTAACTGAGACTCCAGAGTTTTAGATTAAACTTTTTTATTCTGAAATATATAAACTTCAGTTGCTCCTAATCCATATTTTTGATAATCTGCATCGTAAAACTTTAAATTTTCATATCTTTTTAAGAGAAATTCCAATTCCATTCGCAACACCCCTTCTCCTACCCCGTGAATAAAGACAATTCGTTGTATTTTTTTCGAAATCGCAAAATTTAACTGCCGTTTAGCTTCATCAAGCTGAATGTTTAACATTTCAAAATTATTTAATCCCCTAGTTTTTGGTAATAATTGATGAATATGCAAATCTACAATCATTGGTGGGAGGTTTCTTACTTTTGGTTTCATTCGCTTTGAATTGACCATCTTTTTGCTTTGTTTTTCTGATAGTACTTCAGAAATATTATGTGGAATCATATCGTACTCTGAAACCCCATGACTATTCATTACCAGCTCTTTTTTAGCGTATTGCAGTTCGAAGCCATCGGAGTCTACAATAGTAATAATCTCTCCTAAAATTGCTATTACCCTTCCTGAAATATCTTCATCTAAAACAGATACTTTATCTCCAATTTTCATTTTTTTTATTAATAAATTAGCTCATAAAATTAACAAAATAAAATAAATACCAATACCTTTTAGATTAAGTCTTTTTACCTTAATATGAGCACTTTACAAGATTTTGTATGAAAAATCCATAAAAAATCACTAAGTTTGTTAATAATTAGAAGTGTTTTGCCCCTGAGATACTTCATAAATTTTAACGATTATGAAAAACCTACTACTTCTATTAGTCATGCTAATAACAAGCTCAACTGTGTTCTCACAGTTGTATGTAAAACCCAATGGGTCTACAGATTCCTATGTTTATGTTAAAGATGAGGTGCTATTTGTAGAAGATGATGTTAATCTTCAAGAAAATAATGCTGGTACAAAACAAGCAAGTATATATTTAAGAGAAGGATCTCAATTAATACAAGGTTCTGGTTCTACTCTCAACTCGGGAGATGGATACATTTCCATTTACCAAACAAATCCTGAGACAAGTAACTATCATTATAACTTTTGGCACTCTCCTGTTGGCAACCAAGACTTAGGAGGATCTGGGAATCAAAATGCCGGGCTTTCAAGATTATTTGATATTAATGATGTTACAGATTCAGATTTAGTTTCTACAACTAATAGTCTTAATGGTAGCTCTACAACCGATCCTATTACCATATCTACACGTTGGATTTATAAAAGAATAAGCTCTCCAGCAGGAGGGGAAGAAGCCAACTATATTCGTGTTAGAGGGGCAGATATTATTGAACCTGGTTATGGTTTTACCATGAAGGGTGTAAGTAATGGCGCCGAAACAATATCTCAAACTTATGATTTTAGAGGTCGTCCTAATAATGGAACGATAAATGTTCCTGTGCTTACTACTGGTGTTCCACAATGGACCATATCAGGTAACCCCTATCCTTCTGCAATGGATTTAGTATTATTTTATAATGATAATATAGCTAATGGGTTGACAGAAATATTATTTTGGGACGAACCAAAAAATAGTGAATACAGTCATTATTATTCACAGAAATCTGGAGGTTTTGGCACATGGGTTCCTGGGGTAATTGTTAATGAATTTAGTGCAGGGCTTTATGTACCTCCAACATTCAAAGACTATAGTTCTACAGGTGGCACAGGAAGTATTGGTTCTGTTGTTGGCCCTATTGTAGATAGAAGATATGCACCAGTTGGTCAAGGTTTTGTTATAGAAACAGATGGCGTTTCATCTACTAATATTACATTAAAAAATGACTATAGAATATTTAAAAAGATTGGAGAAGTTTCAGAATTTAGAAGCCCTGGAATGCAAAATGGTGAAAATGAAATGGATGGAGGCCCAACACCAATTTCTAATACTAGTACTTCAATAACCCCACAGTTACGTATTAATTGTCAAATTAATCAAATAAATGGTAATGGTAATGATAAAACACGACAACTTTTATTATCATTTCATGAAAACAGTACCGATGATTATGACGTGGGCTTAGATGCACATCACCCTATGGACATAGCTGGTTCTGATGTTTATTTTCCAGTAATTGAAGATGGTGAAGAAAAGCCTTTTGTAATTCAAACAAGACCATTTGTTAGAAACAAATTAATTCCAGTAAATTTTATATTAAACAATGAAACAAAATTAGCTGTAGAAATCATTGAAGAAATTAATTTTAACGAAACAGCTTATTTATATGATTCAGAAGAACAGATAGGAAGACAAATTTCTGGAGGAGGAATTGCAGAATTAATTCTAGAAGCAGGAAATTATAATGATAGATTTTTTATTGCATTTAAAAGTACTAGACAAATGACTAATGATTCTGAAGGTACCAAATCAATAGAAATTGCAAGATCTTCTGTTGACTTCTTCCAAAACAATCCATACAAACAAATGGAAGTATCTAATCCAGAAGGGTATGATATTAAATCTGCTTCAGTTTACGATATGACTGGAAAACTAGTAGCAACAAAACAAAATTTAGGAACTGCTTCTAATTTTAATATACCAACAGCTAATTTAGCAGATGGAGTTTATTTAATAAAATTAACAACTTCAGAAAATATAGATATCGATTATAAAATGATTATACAAAACGATTAATAATTATTGATCATTAATAAAAAAAGCGGCTAATTAGCCGCTTTTTTTATTCCAAAATATTTCCAAATAATTACTTTTTAAACTCAGAAAGTGTTTCAATAATAATGGATACACAGTCTAATAGTTGTTCTTCAGTCATTACTAAGGGTGGGGCAAAACGAATTATGTTTCCATGAGTAGGCTTTGCCAATAATCCATTATCTCTAAGCTTTAAACAAATGTTCCAAGCTGTATCACTATCTTCTGTATCGTTAATTAAAATAGCATTTAATAACCCTTTACCTCTAACACTTAAAACCAAGTCACTTGTTGATATAAATTCATTAATTTTGTCTCTAAATAGCTTACCTAGTCGTTCTGCATTTTCAGCAAGATTTTCATCTTCAACAACCTCTAAAGCAGCAATAGCAACTGCACAGGCTAACGGATTTCCTCCAAATGTAGACCCGTGTTGTCCTGGTTTTATAACATTCATTATTTCATTTTTAGCAAATACAGCAGATACAGGGTAAACTCCACCGCTTATAGCTTTACCCAAAATAAGTATATCAGGCTTAACCTCTTCATGATCAACAGCTAATAATTTTCCTGTTCTTGCAATTCCTGTTTGTACTTCATCTGCGATAAATAAAACGCCATAGGTAGCACATAACTCTTTAGCTTTTGTTAAATATCCTTCAGAAGGCACATATACTCCAGCTTCTCCTTGAATTGGCTCTACTAAAAACCCTGCAATATTTTTATTAGATTTTAGAACATTTTCTAAAGCTTCCAAATTATCGTATTCAATTTTTATAAACCCATCGGTAAAAGGACCAAAGTTTTTTCTCGCATCTTCATCATTCGAAAAAGAAATGATTGTTGTGGTTCTTCCGTGAAAATTGTTTTCACATACTATAATTTCAGCTTGGTTTTCTGCGATACCCTTTTTTTCGTAGGCATATTTTCTACAAAGTTTTATTGCCGTCTCAACTGCCTCAGCACCAGTGTTCATTGGTAAAACTTTATCAAACCCAAAATACTCACAAACATATTTTTCATATACACCTAAGGTGTCATTATGAAATGCTCTTGAGGTCAATGTTAATTTTTTAGCTTGGTTTGTTAAGGCATCCACTATTTTTGGATGACAATGCCCTTGATTTACTGCGGAATATGCAGAAAGAAAATCATAATATTTTTTCCCTTCTACATCCCATACATATACACCTTCTCCTTTCTCCAAAACTACAGGAAGTGGGTGGTAATTATGAGCGCCATTCTCGTTTTCTAAATCGATTGCTTTTTGTGATAAATTCTGGTCTACAATAGCCATAACATAAATTTTTAATTCTTGAATAAAATGTTATTCCTTCTATACCTTTATTCTTCCGATTGTCGAAAATTCAGCGGAGGAGAGAAATCACCCTTAGAGCCCGCAATTTACTAAATAAAAATTTCAGATTAATAAGATCATTTTGATAATTTTGAGGATAGCGTCGAAATCTGAAGCTCAATTCTTTTAATTTCTCTTTTTATACTATTCTTATCCATTTGCATCCAAAGAAACATTTTTAACATAGATATTATTAAAAGGAATGTGATGATTGCTAACGACCACCTTATCAATTCATTGGTCACCTCTGTATTAAAAAACTGAACTACACTATAAATAAGAAATCCGAATACTATGAGCATTACAAAATTCATTAAAAGCATAATCCATTTATTCTTCCCTTGAAACAATCCTCCCAACATCTGAAATACATTTTGTTCATCGAGATTGTCATAAAATTTTGATTCTTCTTCAGTTAATGCCTCTTTAATCAACTCATCAATTTTTTCAAATTCATTTTTCATAATTTCTATGTTTTATTATTGTTTTTAATTTTTCTCTTGCGTAAAATAATCTTGATTTTACAGTTCCTTTAGATAAGTTTAATATTTCACAAATTTCATTTAAGGAATACTCTTCCGTATAAAATAAGCGGATCACTATTTGCTGACCTTTAGGCAAACTTGCTATAGCATATTTTAATTTCTGAATTTCATCTAAATCCTGATCAACAATTTCTGTAATTGTTTTTTTAGATTCATAATACTCTTTTAAATTGTTGAAATTTCTTTTTTCCTTTCGCAACCAATCTATCGATTTTCGAGTCACTATAGCTAAACCCCAACTTCCAAACTTATTAGTATCTTCTAAAGTATTCATTTTATTTATTATCACTCGCCAACTATCTTGTGCAATATCTTTTGCTATATCGATGTCTTTTGCATAATAATAGGCTTGTTTACAAAATTTACTATGCCAACGTTTTACCAAGATTGCCAAAGATTTTTTATGTCCCGTTTGGTAGTTTAAAACCAACCAAGAATCTACTATTTTATTTACTCTTTCCATATTGACATCTATACTAAAGACGTTTTTAAACTAAAAAGGTTCATTTTAAATTGAATTTATTAAAGATAATTGAAATATCTTATTAAGTATTTTGAAGCTATTCTTATTTTTGCCACTATGGCAAGACGCAATAATAAAAAAGTATTTGAAGATTTAGAGGTGACCGATGCTGGTGCAAAGGGAAAAGCAATCGCACATGCCCCAGATGGCAAAGTTGTTTTTATAAGCAACGCAGTACCTGGAGATGTTTGTACAGTACAAACTACTAAAAAAAGAAAAAGTTATTATGAGGGAAAAGCGATCTCTTTTTCTAACTATTCCAACAAGAGAGTAGAACCAAAATGTGCTTACTTCGGAACCTGTGGAGGCTGTAAATGGCAATATATGGGCTACGAACATCAACTTTTTTATAAACAAAAAGAGGTTGAGAATAATTTAATAAGACTTGGTAAAATTGAGCTTCCCGAAATCTCTCCCATTTTAGGATCTAAAAACCAATACTTTTATCGAAACAAAATGGAATTTTCATTTAGCGACAGTAAATGGTTAACTTTAGAGCAGATTAAAAGTGATGAAATAATTGAAAACCGAAATGCTTTGGGTTTTCATATTCCGGGTATGTGGGATAAAATTCTAGATATTGATAACTGTCATTTACAACGTGACCCCAGTAATGCTATTCGAAATTTTATAAAAAACAAAGCCGAAGAGCTTCAGCTCACCTTTTATAATGCTCGAAAACAAGAAGGTCTTTTACGCACTTTAATGTTACGTACTTCAAGTACTGGCGATGTTATGGTTTTACTTCAGTTTTTTTATGAAGACAAAGAAAAAAGAGAGTTGCTTTTAGATGCTATTCATTCAGAATTCCCAGATATCACTTCTCTTTTATATGTTGTAAATTCTAAAGGAAACGATACCATTTACGATCAAGAGGTAATTTGTTATCAAGGTCAAGATCATATTTTTGAAGAAATGGAAGGACTCCGTTTTAAAATAAATGCAAAATCATTTTATCAAACAAATTCCGAACAAGCATACGAACTATATAAAGTCACTAGAAACTTTGCAGGGTTAACAGGTAAAGAATTGGTTTTCGATTTATATACAGGTACCGGTACAATTGCTCAGTTTGTAGCTGAAAAAGCTGCAAAAGTAATTGGTATTGAATCTGTTCCAGATGCAATTTTAGCAGCTAAGGAAAATGCAAAATTAAATAAGATAGATAAAGCTGAGTTTTATGTGGGGGACATGAAGAAAGTCTTTAATGACGCATTTATAAATCAACACGGAATTCCAGATGTAATTATCACCGATCCCCCTAGAGATGGAATGCATAAAGATGTTGTGGCTCAATTATTAAAAATTTCAGCAGAGAAGATTGTTTATGTAAGTTGTAATAGTGCAACTCAAGCGAGGGACCTAGCACTGTTGGATTCAGATTATAAAGTAACCAAAACACAAGCGGTAGACATGTTTCCACAAACACATCACGTAGAAAATGTTGTACTTTTGGAAAAAAGAGATCGCTAGGGGAAATTAATTATGATAAAAAAAATAGTTTTATTTGTATTCATCTTAACCGTAGTTAATAGTTGTACTAAAGATGACATCTGCTCTGAAGGAACCCCAACAACACCTCTCTTAATAATTACCTTTAAAAACTTTAACAACCCCTTATTTTCAAAATCTGTAAATAGTCTAACCGTCTCTACCATAAAAGATAGTGATACAATTCATTTAGTAAAATCAATAACAAAAGACTCTATTGCTATCCCTTTAAGAACTGGATTAGATATTACCGACTATCTGTTTGTTGAAAATGATCAAGATGAAACCCCTGGAAATACCGATGGTATAACTTTTAGTTATATTCGAGAAAGTGTCTATATAAACCGAGCTTGCGCATTTAAAGCAATTTACAAACAACTTTCTGCAGATAGAGAAACCGATACTGATAATTGGATACAAGAAATAATCGTTAATAAATTCACTGTTGAGAATGAAGAGGAAACTCACGTTACTATATACCATTAGTCTTTTACTTTTTTCAACCTTTTCTATTATGGCTCAGGAAGAAAACACAAAAGTTAATGATTCGATAATAAAAAATAATAAATACGGACTACGCTTGGGTGTAGATCTTTCTAAACCATTAATTTCATTAGTAGATAATGATTTTTCAGGTTTTGAAATCATGGGAGATTTCAGAATATCACATCGATTTTATATTGCTGCTGAATTAGGCAATGAAAAGGACAAGCAATCTGAAAGTAATTTAGAATCCTCTACTAAAGGGAGTTATTTTAAAGTAGGTGTCGATTTTAATGCATATAATAACTGGTTAGGAATGAATAATGCCATATTTACAGGATTGAGATATGGATTTTCAACTTTCGACCAAGGACTTATAAGTTATGGCATATATACTGGAGACACCACTTTTCCAGGAACAACTATTAACGAACCAATTGAATATTCAGGACTTTCGGCACATTGGGTAGAGTTTATATTTGGGGTTAAAACGGAGGTTTTTACCAACTTATTTTTATCGATACAACTGCAATTAAAACATTTGATTACAGAAGATAAACCCGAAAATTTCGATAACCTATACATTCCTGGTTTCAATAGAACCTATGACCATAGTGATTTTGGGGTAGGCTTTGGTTATGGAGTCTCGTACTTAATTCCAATTTATAAGAAATAATATTCTGAAATATTATTCTTAGATAAGACTACTGTTTTTTTGCTTTCCTACTCCCCTCATACATTTCATACTTCACCAACTTACTTTCTAATTTACCATTATAAAGTCGTATTCTTCTAGAAGGACGTAATCCTACATGTTTTAAAGCTTCCATATTGCTAGTAATCATCCAAGCCTGAGTTCCAGGATACCCATGTTTTAGGGTAGCCCCAATTGAAGTGTATAATTTCTCTGCATCTACTTGAATCCTTTCATCGTAAGGTGGGTTAAAAACAATAAATAAGGAGTTATCATTTTCCTTTTTACTTTCAAAGAAATCTTGTTTTCTAACAGAAATAAATTCCTGAAGATTAGCGCTATTAATATTTTCTTTAGCTTTATCTACGATATCAGCTTCTATATCGAATCCTTCAATTTTAAAATGAAAATCTTTAATCTTTTTTAAAGCAGCATTTTCTATTAATTCATATAAATCTACATCAAAATCTGGCCAATTTTCAAATCCAAATTCCTCTCTATTTAAATTTGGAGGAATATTACAAGCAATCATTGCTGCTTCCGTCAGCAAAGTTCCACTTCCACACATAGGATCTAAAAAATTACATTGCCCACTCCATCCAGAAAGCATAATCATTCCAGCGGCAAGCACTTCATTTATTGGAGCCATAGTGCTAGCAACCTTATACCCTCTTTTATGTAAGGATTGTCCAGAACTATCTAACGAAAGTGTACATATATTCCGGTCGATATGGATGTTTACACGTAAGGTGGGATGATCTAAATCTACATCGGGTCTTCTACCCTCTTTATCACGAAATCGATCTACAATAGCATCTTTTGTCTTTAATGCAATATATTTTAAATGTGTAAACTGTTCCGAAAAAACAGTAGCATCTACTGCAAGTGTTCCATCTACATCCATATAGTTTTCCCAGGGAATCTCATATACTTTTTTGTAAACATCTGCCTCAGTAAAGACATTAAAAGAACTTATGGGTTTTAATATTTTTATAGCGGTTCTACAGCATAGGTTTGCTTTATACATAAAACCCAAATCTCCCTCAAAAGTGACGTTTCTAGTGCCTATTTCTACACCAGACGCTCCTAACCTTCTTAATTCCTGCGCTAATAATTCTTCCAAACCAAATAAGGTTTTGGCCAACATCTTAAAATTTTTTCTCATAGTACTATCCTTCAATGAAGGGAGTCTTTTATATTATTTATAAAATCGAGATAAATAAAAATACTTCTATTTAAATAAAGGTACAAAAATACAGTAATTTTGTAGCGCAAATTATTTTTATGCGAAAAGATACAGAAAATTGGTATACCTCTTGGTTCGACACTTCGTTTTACCATATATTATATAAAAATCGTGACCATAAAGAAGCAGGTGATTTTATGGAAAACCTCACTTCTTTTTTAAAGCTTCCAAAGAATGCTGAAATTTTAGATTTAGCCTGCGGAAAAGGTCGTCATGCAAAATACCTTAACGATTTAGGTTATTGCGTAACTGGAGTAGATTTATCTCCTAAGAGTATTGCGTTTGCCAAGCAGTTCGAAAATTCTAGTTTACATTTTAAAGAACACGATATGAGTCTGCCCTATTCCAAAAAATTTGATGCCGTATTTAATCTGTTTACGAGTTTTGGATATTTTGAAAAAGAAGAAGACAACTTTAAAACTATTCAAGCTATTAAAACCGAACTAAAACCAAACGGGTATGCAGTTATCGATTTTTTAAATGCTGAATTTGTAAAAAGAAACCTAGTTCCTTCTGAAACTAAAACCATAGATGGAATTACATTTCATATCAATCGATCTATTGTGAATGGATATATCGTTAAAGAAATACGATTTCAATACGAAAATAAGAACTTTACCTTTGAAGAACGTGTAAAAGGGATAACACTTTCTAATTTTAAGGAGTTTTTTAAGCAAGCCGATATTAATTTATTACATTGTTTTGGTGATTATCAATTAAATAAATTTAAAGAAGATTCTTCAGAACGACTAATTTTAATTTTTAAATAATGAGTTATCTATTACTTTTTATATCTGTAGTTATCGGTTATGTTTTAGCTTTATTCTTAAAGGTAAAGGAAGTAAAGCAAATATCTATTTTTTTAGCTTTTAGTGGAGCTTTTTTATTGTCGGTTACGATATTTGAATTACTCCCCGAAGTATATGAAACTCCCTCAAAAGCCATCGGCGTGTATATTATTCTAGGAATTTTATTGCAAATTTTTCTAGAATTCTTCTCTAAAGGTGCAGAACACGGTCATGTTCATACTAATTCTGACAAACATGAATTCCCATGGTTACTTTTTATTAGTTTAAGTATTCACGCCTTATTAGAAGGTTTTCCAATAGATGAAGATAATAACTTAATAATTGGTGTTATTGTTCATAAAATTCCGATTGCTTTAATTTTATCCATGTTTTTTATAAAAGCAAATTATAATAAAACTATCACCATTGCTTTTTTATTTTTATTTGCTTTAATGACACCATTAGGAAACTGGATGTCTAATCAACTTCTATTCACACCAGAGCAAGAACTAAAAATAACTGCTATTACTATTGGAATATTTCTTCATGTTTCTACTACTATTTTATTTGAAAGTTCTAAGAACCATAAATTCAATCTTTCAAAAATGTCTGCGGTGATTATAGCAGTTGTTATTGCTTATTTTCTATAAACATAAGGTTTAAAATGAAACTTATATGTTTTAGTCTTTCAATTAAAACAATAGTAAATGAAACTAATTGCTATTTTAAATAATTGTAACATTATCCAGCCTTTATATTATAAAGCCTTCGTTTATGCAATAGTAAATTTATATGATAAAAATCGCTAAGTTCTTTTTAGGTTTTTAGTTAACAGTATCTGAAGTATACCCAAGTTTATTATATAAGACTATCATCAAATTATTGATAAAGGTTCTAAAGAGGGTAACTGTACAACGTTAACTTATAGTTGTGCGTTATTCAACCTTATAAAGGATCATTATTAGATAAAAGTATGAGGAAAAAGTCCCAACTCGTATGAGTTGAGATTTAAGGAAGGCGGCGACTCTACACTGACCCGTAGTAGTGCCTATTTATTTAAAACTTCATACTATTAACGATAACACAAATTAATTAGATT
>MAAC01010938.1_pt1 | contig 17977 bp, 16 predicted proteins | sample 1115981 | NCBI WGS metagenome assembly MAAC01 (sample SAMN04961126, study PRJNA320927) | seawater metagenome | isolation source: sample BD02T64 sea water enriched with oil for 64 days | place: USA:Gulf of Mexico | collected 2013-07-27 | reverse complement strand
CAGTCATTGGCCGAGATCGTTCCATCGCCAAAGTCCTCGATCTGTTGCAGTACAGGATCGGGGTTACGATTGGCGAAGACATCGCCGGGGAGCAGTAAAACGGGAATACGGTTGACGTGGGCCAGTGCTGCAGCGGTAACCATATTGGTCGCACCGGGACCGATAGAGGTCGTACAGACCATCATGCGACGCCGTTTGGAAGCTTTGGCAAAAGCAATGGCGGCATGGGCCATGCCTTGTTCATTATGTGCGCGGTAAGTTGGCAGGGTGTCCTGAACTTGATAGAGCGCTTCGCCGATCCCGGCAACGTTGCCATGGCCAAATATGGCCCACACGCCACCAAAGATTGGTAAGATCTCGCCATCAATTTCGGTTTTTTGAACTGAAAGGAATTTGGCGACGGACTGGGCCATTGTTAATCTGATTGTCTTCATTGGTTCATTCCTAATCTGGCCTAAATCTGGCCTACCCGACCACCCTTTTCTCTTGATCGGATGTTGTCTTTTGGTTTGGCCGCGTCGTGTTCTCGACTTCGAGCCAGGCATCGGTCAGGCGGCGAAAGCGGTTTTCCATATCGCTGATTGCTTCCTCATCACTGATTTCACCTTTAAGCCAGGCTTCAGCGGCTTTGGCAAAAATTGTGCGGCCAACGGCAAAGCCTTTGACCCAGGGGCAGGTGATGGCAGAAGCAAAAGCTGCTTTTAATTCTTCTTCTGGCGCTTCCAGTCCCAACAAGACAATGCCACGGCAATAGCTATCATTTCTTTCTATCACATTACCGATATTTTCCCAGGCCGTGTTACTGGTCTGAGGTTCCAGCTTCCACCAGTCGGGCTTGATGCCCAAATCATAGAAACGCTGCATGGCTGTTGAGATTGTCTCATCGTTCAAAGGACCGTTTTTGCCTGCGATGATCTCCACAAGGAGTTCCCGACCGACATTTCTTGCGGCTTCGTAAAGCCGGAGCAAGGATGTTTCCTGCTGTGCTCTGAGTTCTTCCGGATCATCCGGGTGGTAGAAGCAGAGACATTTGATGACATGGTCAACGGGCCATTCGTTTAAGTGTGATCCCAGATCTTTGATTTTGTCAAAATCAAGTGGTTTTGACCCCGGGAGTTCTACGGGGCGCCCAATCCACATGGGGTGTTTGGCTGCGTCATAGAGCGCTTTTACCCCGTAAGTGCTGTCGAGCAGCATGCCATAATTGGGGCGGCCATCAGCAACACGGACTGCTGCTTTAACCGCCAGTTGCTTCACGGCTGGAATACGGTCGTGAGAGACGCCAGCGCGGTCGGCCATTTTTTCCAGTTGGGAACGGTGATCAATTGCAAAGGCCATCAGGGTGTCATCCGAAGGGCGGCGTGTGGTCGTCCAGTGAATGTGGTTGATATGCTGATCTTTGCGAAGGGCGCGGTGTTCGCTTCCGTTGCTGAGGAAAAACTGGAGTTCATCCCACGTCGGAATTTCAGGGGAACAAAGCAGGCGGGAAACGGCGAAGGCGCCACAGGCATTGGCCCATTTTGCGCAGGTTTCAAAGCTTTCATCCTTCAGCCAGCCGCGAAGGAAGCCTGACATGAACGAATCGCCTGCGCCCAGAACATTGTAAACTTCGACGGGGAAGCCGGGGCCAGAGATACCGTCTTCGAGCTTGCTCGGGATGTCATCGGGATAAACAACGCACCCCATTGGCCCCCGTTTGAGGACAATAACCGCAGAAGTGAGGGAACGGATAGTATTGAGGGCTTCCAATGTGTCTTCAGATCCCCCGGCAATATGGACTTCCTCTTCGGTTCCGACGATTAAATCGCAGTCTGAAAGAATGGATTGGAGATGTTCTGTTACACGATCCGACTTGATAAAGCGCTCTTCTCCCGCTTCGTGACCCGCGAGGCCCCACAGGTTCGGGCGATAATCGATATCGAGAATTATTTTCTTGTTTGCGGTCTTGGCAATGGATACGGCTTTTTTGCTGGCAGCGGCAACAGTTGGCGTAGAGAGATGAGTGCCGCTGATCAGGATAGATCGGGATTTCTGGATATATTCTGGATCGATATCGCCTTCGCAAAGAGCCATATCGGCACAGTTCTCGCGATAGAAAATCAGAGGAAAGGTCTCGTCGTCCTGCACGCCCAGAAGTACGAGGGCGGTAAGTCGTTCCTTGTCCGTGGTGATACCTTCAATGGCGACGGTTTCGCGCTGCATCTGCTCGCGGATATACCTTCCCATCTGTTCGTCACCAACCCGGGTAATAAAGCCGGATTTCAATCCCAGTCGAGACGTGCCAATGGCAATGTTTGCAGGGCAGCCCCCGACAGATTTGGCAAAACTGCTCATGTCTTCTAATCGTCCGCCGATCTGCTGACCGTAGAGGTCGACAGAGGCGCGTCCAATAGTGATTACGTCGAGATCATGGTTTTGTGTCATGTGCTTTATCGTCTCTAATTGCAGTTTATTGCCCATCAAGTCGCTATTCGACACACTGGGTGCTCTATAAAAATACCTTGATGACTAAACCGTTATGGTTCGGGTTGTTACGGTTAAGGTGCAAAATTATAGAATTTATATGTATCTTGTTCTTGTAGTAATGAAACACATATTCTATATTAAAGTCAATTCAGAATATGTATTCCTTTTGGAGGTCGAGTTGATAGGTTTTGGAATGATTGGTGCTGGCCGTATTGGTCAGTTGCATGCTGATAATATTGTCGCAAATCCTCGAGCGAGACTGGTAACTGTCTCTGATGCTTTTCCCGAGGCCGCTGAGGCTCTGGCACAAAAAACGGGTGCTGAAGTTACCTCGGTCGAAGAAATGCTCTTGCGTGATGATGTCCATGCTGTTTTCGTGGCGTCTTCTACCGATACCCATGCTGATTTTATCGAAGCTGGCGCCCGCGCTGGCAAGGCCGTTTTTTGTGAGAAGCCGGTTGATATGGATGCGGAGCGTATTCGTCGCTGTCTCAAAGTGGTTGAAGAATGTAGCCAGCCTTTGATGATTGGCTTTAACCGTCGGTTTGATCCCAATTTTGCTGCTTTGCAAAAACGCTTGGCCAGTGGCGAAATTGGTGATGTTGAAATTGTCACTATTCAATCCCGTGATCCTTCGCCGCCACCTGTTTCCTATATCGAGCGTTCGGGTGGTTTGTTCCGCGATATGATGATCCACGATCTGGACATGGCGCGTTTCCTTCTGGGGGAAGAGCCTGTTTCGATCTACGCCACTGGTTCTGCTCTGGTTGATCCCGCAATCGGCGAGGCGGGCGATGTTGATACGGCGATAGCTGTTCTCAAAACCGCGAGCGGCAAGGTTTGCCAAATCTCCAACTCTCGTCGGGCGACCTATGGGTACGACCAGCGGGTTGAGGTTCATGGCTCCAAGGGAATGCTGCGCGCAGGAAATATTCACGAAACCACCGTTGAAGTCGCGACCTCTGCTGGTTTCTGTGCCGATCCGGTTCAGCATTTCTTCCTTGAACGCTATATGGCTGCCTATCGTCATGAACTGGATGCCTTCATTGATGTTGTCGAGAAAGGTGTTTTGCCAACACCAAGCGGCCATGACGGGCTTTTGGCGCAAGCACTTGCCGATGCTGCTACAGAATCTCTCAAAAAAGGTGTCCCTATCCTTCTTTAAGATCATGCCGGAGGGGTATTTAACAATCCTCTCCACAAAGCACCTTCGGGTGTCCTTCCTTGGAACTGAACGCGCCTGATCCCAAACTTGATCGTGCGCGTTCTTTTTTGTCTGGTCGTATGACTTGGCCATATGCCTTGGCCGTATGCCCTGGTCATATATGCTGGAACCGGGCCTTAAATTAAGCGAGGTCGGCCATTTGTCTGAGATCAGCAGCAACGCCACTGGCTGATGCCAGAATAGGATTACCTTTATTAAGGCCGTCTTGATCGAGGAAAGGGGATGACCAACCTCCGGCCTCCTTGATCAGAATGATACCTGCAAGACAATCCCAGGAGTTGATGTGCGGTTCAAAGTATCCAATCAACCGACCTGCTGCGACATAAGACATCATAAGGGCACAGGACCCGTTGCGAATAAACATGCCACCAGCTGAAAGCAGTTTGTCCATGAAGGGCAAGAGCATGGAAGGGGGAATGCGATGTGATGTTCCAATACCCATGACACCTTCTGTTACTGACGTGATATCGTAGGTCTTGATCGTTTTATCGTTGAGTTGAGATCCCTGCCCAGCAAGTGCAGAAAAGAGTTCATCGGTGTTGGGGTCATAGACGAAACCAGCGGCGATTTTATCGCCTTTCATAAGGGCAACAGAGATACACCAAGACCGCATTCCGGTGAGAAAGCACGCGGTCCCATCGATAGGGTCAATAACCCAGAGGTAATCGTTAGAGCCTTCTTCCTTGCCGTGCTCTTCACCCAGATAGCCATCACCGGGGAATACTTCTCTGGTCAGGTCTCTAATTATTTTCTCAACATTTTGATCCGCGATACTGACAACGTCCTGAGGATCAGTTTTGGTTTCCACGACCAGTTCATCACGTCTGTTGAAGTAATCGAGAGCCACTTCACCAGCTTGCTTTATCATTTTCTTGCCGTGAAGAAACCGGAGATTGATTTCAATTTTCGCGTCTGGGCTGAGGCTGTGAAGATCGAGTATCACAATGGTAATCCTTAAAAGAAATTATGATGCAATGAGGGACATGCCCCGCGTTGCGAAAGTCATGGAAATATCGCTACCCGCCGTAATGGCGTTGTCTATGCGGTAATCAACAACAAAGAGCTCCCCCAGCGGGCTTTCGACAGTGTAATGCATTTGATTACCCAGATATGTCGAATGGGTTACATTTCCCTTGATACCGACAAGGTTTGTGGAAGCGTGTTCGAGCATTATTGAATCTGGTCTGATTGCAACTTGTGCCGGCCCGCTTTGCATCCCCCGGCTTGGAAGCTGGCATTGTATTGTATCGATGCGCACTGTGGCTTCAGAGGCAGCGAGCTTCATGATCTCACCTTCCACCAGATTTGCATCGCCGATAAAATCAGCAATGAATGGAGATGCTGGTGCCTCGTAAAGTTCGCGCGGTGTTCCTTCCTGAGCAATCACAGATCTGTTCATGACGATAATACGGTCCGAAACCGCGAGAGCTTCTTCCTGATCGTGAGTTACATAGACGGCGGTCAACCCAAGTTTTTGCTGAAGATCGCGGATTTCCTCACGGACCTTGCGGCGTAATTTTGCATCCAGATTTGATAGAGGTTCATCGAGCAGAAGAACCTCTGGCTCAAGCACAAGGGCACGGGCGACAGCAACACGTTGTTGTTGGCCGCCCGAAAGTTCGCTGGGCAGGCGGGCGTCATAACCAGCAAGACCGACTAGCGCGAGACCTTCTTCTGCGCGTTCTGCTGCATCACGTTTGCTGAGTCCGCCAACTGAAAGGCCATAGGCAACATTTTCACCAACGGTCATGTGTGGAAAAAGAGCATAGGATTGAAAAACCATGCTGACATCACGGTCTGTTGCGGGAAGATTGGTGACGTCTTTTCCACCAATGAGTATTCGTCCCGATGTCGGATGTTCGAGGCCTGCGATCATGCGCAGTGTGGTAGTCTTGCCACAGCCGCTAGGGCCAAGAAGAGTGACAAGATGCCCAGGCTCAATTGAAAAGGATACGTTATCAATCGCTGTGACCGCACCATACATTTTGGTGACATTCTCGAAGACAACGGACCCTGCTTGTAATTGCAGACTCATGCTTGTTTCTCCTTAGGGGTGTGTGATGTGAGTGCGGATGATGTTTGAGGGTTCTGCGTGATGCGATTTTTACGTCGCAGTTTTCTTTCGCCGATGAGTTTTTGTACCACGATGATGACAAAAAGCATGACGAGTATAAGAACCGATGAATAGGCAATTGCGATGCCGTATTCGCCATTTTCAACAAGCCCGATAATGTAGGACGTCGCCATATTGTGATCTGCACTAACGAGGAATATGACAGCACTAACCGATGTGATTGCGCGAACAAAGCTATAGACCAGGGCGGCGACAATTGCAGGACGCAGGAGAGGCAGGATAACCCTTCTTAGGGTGGTCAGGCTGTTTGCGCCCAGTGTCAGGGATGCTTCGTCCAGGCTTTTGTCCAGCTGGCTCATGGCTGCGATGCCCCCGCGAACGCCGACGGGCATGTTGCGGAACATAAAGCAGAGAACAAGTATCGCGGCTGTTCCGGTTAACTCAAAGGGCGGTACGTTGAAGGCAAGGATGTAGCTGACGCCAATAACGGTTCCAGGAATGGCAAAGCTCAGCATGGTGCCAAACTCGAACAGAGACTTTCCCTTGAATTTTTGGCGTACCAAAAGGTAACTGGTGAGTAACCCCAAAGCGGCGGTCAGAGGCGCGGCAATGGCCGAGATTGTCATGGTCGTCCAAAAAGAATCCCACGCTGTTCCCTCCCAGTTAAACCCGTTTTCACCCCAACTTACGGCAAAGCCTTCGGCGTAGTGCATCAGGGTGAAACTGTGATCGCGACCCCAATTGACGACGAAACCGCCAAAAAGAACTGTGGCATATATGATGAGGGTGAAAACAGCCCAGGGAACGGTTACCCAAAGACAAACCCTTTGCAGGAGGGGATTCATACCGGCGTGCACACCGGAATCAGCCTTTCCGGCAACGGTTGTGTATGATTTTTTGCCGAGCCATACCCGTTGTGCGAAAAAGGCACTCAGGGTGAAGGTGAGAAGGACAATGGCGAGGACTGCGGCCATACTCTGATCATTTTGTGCGCCGACAATGGCAAAGAAGATCTCGGTGGACAGGACATCATAGTTCCCGCCGAGTACCATGGGGTTCCCGAAATCTGCCATACTTTCAATAAAGCCAATCAGAAAAGCATTGGCGATGCCGGGTCGCATCAGCGGCAGGGATACTTGTTTGAACGTTTGCCAGCGGCTTGCGCCCAAAGTCTGGGATGCTTCCTCCATAGAGGGGCTCACACCTTCGACCACGCCGATTAAAACAAGGAAGGCGATCGGGGTGAAGGAAAGGGTCTGCGCCAGCCAGACACCGGGCAACCCATAGAGCCATCTACTGGGTTCAAGTCCGAGTATGTCTGATACAAACTGTGTCACTGTACCTGAACGGCCAAGAAGCAGGATCAGAGAGAGGCCGATTACAAATGGAGGTGTTATAATTGGCAGGATGGTCAGGACACGCAGTGATTTTTTCCAACGAAAATCAGTTCTCGTTGCAACCAGAGCAAAGGCGAGGCCCAAGAGAGTTGTTGATGTGCCCGTAAGGATGGCAAGGAAAAGTGAGTTGAGACCAATGCCACAGGAAACAGAAGAGCTTAGGCAGCTAAGTCCCCAGATTTTTCTGGTGAAGAAACTATCCGTAAAGGTATTCAGGACGTAGTAGCCATTTTCATCGATGAAAGCCGAGACCAGAATCTTTCCAACGGGTAGAAAGACAAAGGTGGCGACCAGCGCAATGACAATGCCAATTGCAGAGGTGACAAAGACATCGCCGCGAAGGTTGCCAGCCGCAGCAAGGCCAGTTGTCAAAAGGATCAGAAATGATCCCGAGGTGAGCAGGGCGCCATAACCCAGACCGAACTGGCGTGTTTCCATCGGACCGAAAGTGGTCTCGAAAATGGCGTATTCCCAGCCGTCAATTCCAACGATAAAACCTTGGCCAAGCAGATAAGTCAGACCAAATCCACCTGAAATGATCAAGGCTTGAGCGTATTGCGGATCACTCTTTAGTTTCTTGAGGATCAAAAGAGGAACCAGAAGAGGGAAGATAAGGGGAAGTAACCATTCCTTACCAAGTGCGGACTGGATAATCGCTGGCGCGTAGTCACTATCAAAAGGATAGCCGTCCAAGAGCCACTCGAATGCCCAGAACCCGTCTTCGAGAGCGTACCATGGGAGGATGGCAAAGCCGATCCACCCCATGACAAGCCATGGAAAGAATGAAGTACGCACGAATTTTCCCTCTTCTGTCTCTAAATTTCCTGTTGAATCCTAACCCTGATGGATTTTAACGGGGAAGAGACTTGATTTCGTCATCCCAGCGTTTTAGCAGACGCTTGCGCGTATCGCTGGAGCCGTACTCGGCGAAATCATAGTTGATCAACTTGATCTCGGTCAGTTTTGGCGCACCTTCTGGAACAGTCGAGCCTGAATTGGAAGGTACCTGATAAGCTTTAGCTTGTTCTGCCATGGACTGGATGTCCGGGCGCAGAGCAAATTCGGCAAATTTTTGAGCGTTCTCAAGGTTGCGGGCACCCTTAATAATACTCATGGAACCAACTTCATAACCCGTGCCTTCACAAGGCGCGACAACTTTGATCGGGAAGCCTTTTTTGACCTGCTTGACCATGTCGTGCATGAAGGTAATCGCAAGGGTAGTTTCACCGCGCGCCGCAGCCTTGATCGGTGCGGACCCTGATTTGGTGTACTGGTTGATGTTGGCGTGTAGCCCGGCCATGAACTCAAAGCCTTTTTCTTCGCCGAAGACCTGAACCACTGTGGCGAGCGTTGTATAGGCTGTACCGGAGGAATTCGGGTTAGCCATCTGAACTTCGCCTTTGTAGACGGGATCGGTTAGATCCGCCCAGCATTTAGGAGCCGGAAGGCCTTTGGATTTGAGCAGTTCTTCATTGTAGCCGATGCCCAGAGCGCCAGCGTAGATGCCAACGGTTTTGTAGTTGCCTTCTTTGGCCTGGTTCTGTGCCCACTCAAGCAGAGCGTCGATCTGTTTGGACTTGTATTCTGTGGTGAGGCCTTCTGCAGCGGCCTGCAAATGCGGATCACCAGTGCCGCCCCACCAAATATCAACCTTGGGGTTACGCGCTTCAGCTTTTATGTGGGCAAAAATTTCGCCCGAGCTTTTGCGAACCATCGATACATCGACCCCGGATTCTTTTTCAAAGGTCGATTTCATCAGGTTGCACCACTCTTCATCCGCGGCGCAGAGTACGTTCAGTTTTTCTTTTGCCTGAGCTGGCGCTATAGAAACAGCGCAAGCTGTGGCAAGTGCAAAGCCGAGTGCTATATTTTTTTTCTTCATGCCTTTATGGCCTCCCGTGTCGGTCATTTAACGGGGTTGTTTCCCCGATTGAAATAATATTGTGCAAACGTGTGCACAAAAAGTGCAAAAAAAACCCGCTCAATACTATCGAGTTTTGATAATAGTAAGAGGGTATGATCAAAAACGAAAGAAATATTTCAAAAAAAATACAAATAGAATATATTTTTCATTAATTGTAGCGCCTTAGGAAATATTACGTCCGTTCAATCGGAGCAATTGTGGCTCTGTTGATGAGTTTCACAGGGATGGTTATTCGCTTTGGCTGTGTTGAAATGCCAATCGACTGGATGCAATCTGCTGTGGCTTGAGCAATGTCTTTTGGGCATTGGCGAATGGTTGAGAGGTTGTAGGATGCGCGCGCTGCAAGGGGAAGATCATCAAAGCCAATGATGGAGAAATCCTTCGGTATTTTCTTGCCCATTTCATATCTTGCCGCATCCATAAACCCACATGCCATGTTGTCTGTTGCGCAATAGAAAGCAGTAGGATGATCGGGATATCGCAAGATATCTAAAGCGGCCTCGTAACCACCTTCATAGCCAGTTTTGTCACTTTGTAGCTGTAGTAGGGTAATTTCCCCCGCATCGACCTGAAGGGTCAGTGCTTGTTCAAAGAACTCGCCTCTCGTGGATCCGCTATAGGTGCTTTTCTTGCTGTTAACAAAGGCAAGCTTTTTGTGGTTTGCCTTCAGGAGCGCTTTTGCTGCGAGTGTGCTGCCAGCTCGGTTATCGCAATTAACAAGGTTAGCCTGGTCGAGCTGCCCGGCGCGGTTGAGCAGGATAACGGGAATGTTGAGGCTGACAAATTGGGCGCCAATTGCCGAAGAGGGACTGCCTGACGTGATGATGATGCTTTTAACCTGATACTGGGCAAGTTTTTTAATCGATATTTCAAGCTGGGCTTCATTTGATGCATCAAGCAGTATGGGGTGTAACCCTAATTGCTGTAATGTTGTGATGAGTTGGTTTATCAACACAACCGCAAAGGGATCATGCAGGCCGGATGAGACCAAGCCGATCAAGTCGCTCTCCCGGGTAATCATAGAGCGCGCAAGTTTGTTGACCTGATAGCCAACCTGGTCTGCAATTTCGATAACCCGTTTGCGGGTGCGATCTGAAATCCGACTATCTGCCTTGAAACAGCGAGAGACAGTTGAGCGGGACACGCCAGCTAATCGGGCGACATCTGCTGATGTAATGTTCTTTGGTTTCATTGGTTACCCGCATGCTTAACTTTGAGGTAATCATGCCTTTTATGCTGCCTTTGTGCAATCGTTTGCATTGGTTGTCATGAAACTTTCAATTTTGGCAAAGTTCAGATGAAATAACAAAATTCACTCAAAAAAGATGATTTTGAAAACTTATTTATTCTCTTGGTAGAATTTTTATTCCATTTTTGCGTGGTTCTGATATCTACAAACAGGAAATCTATAAGAGGCATCGATGACTGCACCGGGTACTTACGAAGAATTACGCAATGAATTGGCAACGCGCCATGAGGATTTGAGCAAACGGCTCAAGCAAATCGCGGAATATGCACTGGATAATCCCAACGATATGGCGCTGGAAACGGTTTCCGGCATTGCGGAACGGGCATCGGTTCAGCCTTCAAGCCTGATCCGGTTTGCCAAAGCCTTTGGTTATAGTGGCTTTAGTGAAATGCAACGCGTATTCAGGACCCATTTGGTCGAAAGTGGTGCGAACTATAAAGAACGCATCCGATCATTTGGTCGCGGGGACGAAACGGTAAACGATACCCGTAACATCGTCCTGGATGATTTTATCGATGGCGGCATAGCGGCGCTGGATAATCTTCGCGAAGTTGTTGATCCGGAAAAGCTCGAAGCTGCGATCAAATATCTTGGCGAAGCAGATGTTATCTACCTTGCTGCACAACGGCGCTCTTTTCCCGTGGCGAGTTATCTGGCCTATGCTTTTGCCCAGTTGGATAAACGCTGTGTTCTGATTGATGGTAATGGGGGTATGTTTTTTGAGCAGGGGCGATCTATCAGAAAAGGCGACGCACTGCTCGCGATCAGCTTTAAAAGTTACTCGCCGGAAGTCGTTCAGCTGGTTAAGGAAACGCGAGAAAATGACATCCCCGTCGTATCGATCAGCGATGGCGTGCTCAGCCCATTGACGCAAAACTCAGATGTTTGTCTGGAAGTCGAAGAAATCGAAGTTCATGCTTTCCGCTCTCTTGCGGCGACCATGACGCTTGCCCTGACGCTGGTCGTGGCACTGGGGCGACAACTTCAAGAGTGATCTTGTCACCTGAATCCGTCGGCAAAAGAACACTCTTGATGTGAAGCTGGTGAAGTGAGGCTGGTGAAATGAGTCTGGATAAAACGGTCTAGTTCGTTTTGGCCCAACTACCTTGTTTGGCCGATTCCGTGACCCCGTGGATGACGCGCTCGATTTTCTGGCCCTCTTCGAAATTTGGCCAATTATCTTTTTTTCCTGCAATGGCATCAAGGAACTGAGCCGCTTCAATTATTTTCAGTTCATTGAACCCGATTTGATGACCGGCTGCGGGGCAGAAATCACCGTAAGGCAGATGTTCTGGACCGGTTAGAATACGCGTGAACCCTTGCGTAGAACGATCTCCTGTAGCCTGAAAAAGTTCGAGCTCATTCATGCGCTCCTGATCAAAGACAATCATGCCTTTGTCGCCGTGGATTTCTACGCGAAGCATGCTTTTCCGGCCCCAGGCGACACGACTTGAGCTTATCAGGCCACTGATCCCGCTTTTAAAACGGATGACGGCTTGGGCCATATCTTCATTTTCGACGATGGCCGTTTCACCTGATGTACTCTCGGGAAGGGAGCGTTCTTTGTGCACGGTGTCGATATCGGCCAAAACCTTGGCGATGTCCCCGACAAGATAGTGCGCCAGACTAACCAGATGGCATGCGAGATCGCCAAGAGTTCCCAAACCACCATTCTCTATTTTGCAACGCCAAGTCCAGGGGAGCTTGGCATCGGCCATATAATCTTCATCGACCTGACCGCGGAAATGAATAACCCTGCCAATAGCGCCTTCTTTAATCAGCTTTTGGGCATGCTTGATGATAGGGTTATGGACGTAATTGTATCCAAGTTGAGTATGAATGCCCTTTTTTGCTGCTTCCTGCGCAGCTGCAGCCATAGAGGCTGCGTGATCAAGTGTCAGTCCCATTGGCTTTTCGCACCAGACGTGTTTGCCCGCCTGAAGTGCTTCAATGGCCATTTCCGGGTGCAATCCGTTAGGGGTTGTTACGGAAATGACATCGATTGCAGGATTGCTAAGAAGATCGCGCCAGTTGGTGGAGTGGTTAGAGAAGCCAAAGGCTTGCGCGCAGTCTTTGGCGACGGTTGGATCGGCATCGCAAAGCATTTCCAATCTCGGTGTAATGACAGAGGCAAAGCGCGCTTTGACACTCCCCCAGGCCGTTGCATGGCATTTTCCCATATATCCCGTGCCAATAAGGCCAACACCAATACTGTCCATCATTTCTTCCTTAAAATGAACCAGGCTCATACTCTCTTTATCGAGAATGAGCCTGATCTGGTAATTTGTAATCTAGTAGTTTTGATAGGGGAGTACGTTTGCTCCCGGTAAGTTTACCTAGATTGTTCCGCCAAGCTCGTCAGAGAGCTGCTGAAGCTCTTTCCCGCCTGCCATAAGGTTTTGTAGGGCGTCAATCTCGATTTCATCCTTGCGATAAGTGCCAAGCGTTGCCCCCCGGTTCAAAATCGTAAAACGATCACCCACGGCGTAGGCATGGCGTACATTGTGGGTGATGAAGATAACGCCGAGACCTTTTTTACGAACCTGACTGATGTATTTCAAAACCATGGACGTTTGGGCAACACCAAGCGCAGAAGTCGGCTCATCAAGGATAAGTACCTTTGCCCCAAAATAAACCGCGCGGGCAATGGCAACGCATTGCCGTTCCCCGCCAGAGAGAGTCCCAACAGCCTGTTGAGGATCACGGATGTCGATGCCAATTTTCAACATCTCTTCGCGCGTGACTTTGTCTGCGTGATCGAAGTTGATGTATTTAAAGGGGCTAAATCCTTTTGTCGGCTCCCGACCCATGAAGAAGTTACGGGTGATCGACATCAGGGGGATCATAGCCAAATCTTGATAAACCGTGGCAATTCCTGCATCCAAAGCTTCTCGGGGAGAGTTGAAATTGACCGGACTTCCCTCAACGTTAAACTCACCATCGGTTGGTTTATGTACCCCGGCGAGGGTTTTGATCAGGGTGGATTTTCCGGCGCCGTTATCCCCGAGCAGACACATCACTTCCCCCGGATTGACCGAGATTGAGACGCCGTTAAGGGCAATAACCAGACCGTAATGTTTTACGAGATCGTTGACTTCAATCAGTGGAGTGGCTTTGGTCATTTTATCTCTCCCCTGTGACGCGTTTACGAACAAAATTGTTAAACAGAACAGCGGTCAACAACATACCGCCGAGGAATACGAGGTACCAGTCCTGATCAATATTGGTGTAGGCCAGTCCAATGAGAACCATGCCAAAGATAATGGCGCCAAAGAACGCACCAATGGCTGAGCCGTATCCTCCCGTCAGGAGACTTCCGCCTATTACAGCGGCGATAATTGCCTCAAATTCCTTTTGAAAGCCTCGGCGAGCATCGGTCGATCCGGCATCCAGAACAGTAATGATCGCAACCAGTGCTGCAGCGCAGGCGGTGAAGATAAAGAGGATCGTTTTAACGCGGTTTACGGGAACACCGGAATTACGGGCTGAGTTTGGATCTCCTCCAGCTGCGAAAATCCAGTTACCGAACTGGGTGCGGACCAAAAGCCATGTCGCAACCCCTGCCAGCAGAATAAACCACAGAATTTCGACGGGAATACCAGATACTTTCGGCAGGCCATTTTTGAAAGTTTCAATCATGTCATTTTGAGCGAGCCAGGCGAAAAGGCCTTCCAGAGCATCACCAGAAAAGATTTCGGCGAGAGACGAATCTTCAACTGCTTTTTTTACCCCGCGAAGCTGTGTTGATCCACCCGTTGCAGCCTTGAGGCCAACAAGTGTCAATCCCCTGAGAATAAAGAGGAACGCGAGTGTGACGATAAAGGAGGGAAGTCCTGTCTTGAGGACAATCTGGCCGTTTATTGCCCCCATGGCTGCAGCGGCAGCAAAGGTAATGATAATGGCGATACCGAGCGGGAGTTCAAAAACAACGAGAACCGTGGCGAAGATCAAACCCGCAAAGGCAACCATGGAGCCAACGGACAGGTCAAATTCACCACCGATCATAAGAAGGGAGGCCGCAATAGCCAGAATGCCAAGCTGTGATGCCGGAACAAGGAAGTTCATGATCCCGGCAAGGGTGAACATGGAAGATTTACCCACAATCATGAAGAAGATTGTGACAAGGATCAAACCTGCGAGTGCGCCAAGTTCTGGGCGGCGCATCAGGCGTGTGATCAGACTTGTGTGAATAACGCGTTCGTCAGATGGTGAATTTGGTGGTGCTTGATTAACATCTTGTTCGAGGCTGGACATCGACTGTTCCTCCTGCGTGTGCTCATGAATGAGAGCACAGATACAGATAATTAAAAGGGGCCGTAAAAAGACGGCCCCTCATTTCAAAAAGCTTATGATCTAGCGGATACCAATAGCACTTAGATCCACAACCTGAGCTGCTTTTTCTTTTGTGATAAGGTTGGGACCAGATGGGACATTACCACCAGGCATAAGGCCAAACCGTGCATTCAGAGCAAGGAATGAAACCGGCAGATATCCCTGAAGGAACTGTTGTTGATCGATTGCAAAGGTGGCTTTGCCCTCAGAAATGTACTGAAGGAAACCCGGAGACATATCGAAAGTTCCGACGTTGATCTTGTCAAGCTTGCCTGCTTCTTCAACGGCGAGCAGTGATGGCTCACCAGCAGTGGCTGCCCCCAGAGCAAGGATAGTGTCGATGGCATCATCTGAATCAATAGCGGCACGTACTTTTGCGGCGATCTCTGATGGCTCATTCGATGTTGGAAGGATACTTACATTCCCGCCAAAGCCTTCGGTGAAACCTGCACAACGTTGATCAAGAGAAACGTTACCGACTTCCTGATTTACGCAGATACCTTTTTTCCCGCCGAGGCTTGCAAGTTTTTCTCCAGCCGCTTTACCCGCATCAAACTCGTCTTGGCCGACATGAAGCAAAGCGCCGAGCGATTTGGAAACATCAGATCCGGAGTTCATGGAAATAACCGGGATACCAGCTGCAACAGCCTTTCTGATCGCATCACCAAGTGCATCAGCATCTGGAATGGAGACAATCAACCCATCTGGCTCCTGGTTGATTGCTGCTTCGATAAGCTGGCTCATGGCAACCATATCAAAAGTTTCCGGCGCGCGGTAATCAACGTTTACGTCCATGTCCTCTCCAGCCTTGGAGACACCGTTTTTTACCACAGACCAGAAGGGGTCATTAGCCTGCCCGTGGCTGACAACAATGATATTAATGTCGTCTGCTAACACAGCCGATGAGGCTACGCCGAGGAAAGCAGAGGCAACGAGAATTTTTTTGAGTGACTTAAACATTTCTTTCTCCCTGTTGGGTGAGTGTAATTTGGTAAATCCGAGCAAGCTTAATTTTGTTTTTCCTGCTCTTTAACTGAAGTTTATTCAGGCAGCTTGTTCTCTTGCATAGGTGTTCAAGAACGCAACACCTTCTGAAAGTTGGGAAATAACGTTTTCCCTAAAACCCAATCCTTTATCTGGTGAAAAGGGATTGGGACCAGGAGCATTAATCTCCAGTATGATCGGGTCTTGATAATTGATGCTATCGAGAGCCTTTAGTTGGGAGGCAAAATTGATATGGCCGTGTCCGGGTGCCTCCCGGTTGGAATCGGCTATATGATAGAGACCCAAGTGTTTTCCCGCGAAGTGTATTGCATCGACAGAATTGGTCTCTTCAATATTCATGTGATAGCTATCAAGCAAAACCGATAGGTTTGGCTGGTTGATCTTGGTCACGAGATCGACAGCTTCGCGAGAGGTTCTTATTTGGTGAGTTTCGTACCTATTCAGGACCTCGAATACGACGTTAATACCGGACTCTTTTGCCCGCTTTGTTATGACATCAACTGATTCCAGCAGATGTTGGTCCTCTTCCGCTTGCGATGTAATCGGGGCTATCCGACCGACTTGTCCGTGGCAGGAAACAATCGGTGAGCCAACAGCGCGGGCAAAATCGATCAACCAGTAATAGATATCTACGGCTGCTTTTCTTATGCTTTTGTCTGGGGAAGAGAGGTCCGCATCAGGCGGAGTGAGAGAGAAAACGGACAGGCCGTGATCAGCAAAGATTTTTTTTGTGTCGGCGGCATCACTTCCATGTCGAGACGGATTGTATTCGACACCATCCAGCCCAGCAGCTTGCCAGCCCTCAGCAATCTGTTGATCGCTAGCGGAACCGAGTATCCAGCTGCATGCCCCAATCTTTCTTTGCATTTCCTAAATTCCGCTGCTCGTATCAACGTATAATGGAATGTTGATTTTCATTTTTAAAAATATGGAATATTTATTCTATAGTGGCGGTTTCATTTAAGAAGTCAAGTTTTTTACTCGAATCGATCCCTTATAAGTTTACGAATTTTAGCTAAGTCTGATTTGGCACGCGAAGTGTTACGCAGGACAACGTTGTTCTGGGGATAGGAGAGAGGATTTTTGTGTTTGAGCTGGAACAGATTTTTTACTGAAATCCGATGTGACACGCGCGCGTGTCGGCTTGCCAAGATTTAGAACCAGTCCCTCTGGCAGGACTGGTCCTGATTGTTACAGCCCATGCTGTCGGGCAGCCCAGTTTGCCGTAGTTTTTCTGGTAACCATGGCTTCCTTCTGCTTGTTCTTTGAACAAGACTAAAGGTCTGATTGAACAGCTAAATTCAATCCACAAAATTTCGGGACTGGATATCTCGTCAAAGGACAAAATAGTTAGAGTGCAAAAATCGCTTCGATTTCAATTTTGAGTTCTGGAGCAAAAAGTGACTCAATTTTGATCAGGGAGCTGGCGGGAGTGAAGTCACCATAAATTTCCACCAAGGTATCTCTAAGGGCAATCATATCGCTCAGGTCCGTGACAAAAACGGTTACCTTGATTAGGTCCTCCATTGAGGTGCCTTGGGCGTTGGCAATTACTTCTAGTTGGTCGAAAATTTCCTTGGCTTGTTCGGCGATTGAGCTTTCCTGTGCTTTGGTACCAAAGGCGGTGAAACCGGAGGTATAGAGTGTCTTGCCTTGGACCACAGCGTGGGTGTAAGGGCCAACTGGCAAACCGAGTTCGGGGTAGTTGATACGTTCTACAGTCATGGTGTGATCCTTTTAACTTCAGGGAATAAGTCTGATAATCCGCTGCGTTGTGTTCTGGATGAAAGGACCCAGAGCAAAGGCAATTAGGGCAGCCGCAGGCCAGGCGAGACGGAAGGCTGTTATCCATTTTTCGACGAATTCAGGCCCCAAACCCAGATTGAGCCAGGTAACCCAGCAGGTCATGAGCAAGGACAGGATGAAGGACATCAGGATGGAAAATACCAAGCGGTGTTTCATTTATTTACCTTTATTTGGAGGCGTTTATTCACTGGTATTTAGCTGCAGGCGTTCGATGTAATTTACCTTGGTAAAGTTCTGTGCCAGATAGGCTTTGGTGTGCGGGGCGGCAAAGTGGGCTTTTAAAGCGTCGTCGTCAGTCCAGCATTCCCAAAGGGTAAAGCACTGTGGTTTATCCTGTTGCTGGAGGATTTCAAATCGGATGCAGCCCGGTTCCTTCAGGGTATCTTCAACCAGTTGGCTCAAGGCATTTTTGGTTTTCTGAAGGTCGGCACCATCCTGTAATTCAATACCTGCACTGATCCATAAGTTACTCATAGCTATCTCCGTATTTGGTTGGCCC
>MAAC01014847.1_pt1 | contig 17999 bp, 15 predicted proteins | sample 1115981 | NCBI WGS metagenome assembly MAAC01 (sample SAMN04961126, study PRJNA320927) | seawater metagenome | isolation source: sample BD02T64 sea water enriched with oil for 64 days | place: USA:Gulf of Mexico | collected 2013-07-27 | reverse complement strand
GGCGGCTCATCAATAAAAACAACACCTGCCCCATAAAATTGCCACAACTCAGTATCACTTTGTTGTAGGTCAACAATCAGCGTTACTTTCTGATGCGGTTCAAGTTCTTTTTGTATACCGCTGGGGCTATCAACCGACTCAAATTGAAATAATAAAGATGGTGCTGGCGATGTTGTCGCAGTGGAAGTATTAACTAATTCAGTAACCCAATCCTCACCACTTTGAGTAGGTTGAACTTTAAAGAAAGTTACCACTGAACCAACTAAATCATCATCGATATTGGACGTGAAGGGCACGGTAATGGTTTGCGTATCAAGTGTCAGGTTTTCCGGTGCATTCATAACTCTTTCCTTTTTTTAATTTAAATTTCAACTGCATAAAAACAAGTCACGACATTATAGGCATAGGAAGATTAAAAGTAATAGTGGCTGTAATACGATGTAATATTTATACAAACCTTCTCATTGCTTAATCAAACACCTTGCTCTTGAAAATTTATCCTCACTGCTTATTTTAAAGTGAAAGCTGTAGCCTTATTTAATGTAAATGGTAGTGATTTTACAGAACTCCAATACAGAATATCGGTTAGAAAATCTAACCTCAGGCGATTGGCTATTATTGACAGTACTTTTGCCTGCACTATTACCAATGACATGGTAAAATAATCACCTATATTTTTCCTATCCCCTATTGAGAAAGCTGTGAGTCTTGAAGAAAAAAATGTCCTGTTATTCGACCTCGATGGTACCTTAGTAGACAGCGGGCCAGATCTTGCTTTAGCTGTTAATAGAACGCTTAAAGAGTTAAACAAAACGACTTTCGACCAAGACACAATTCACCATTGGGTAGGTAATGGTGCCAAGGTATTAATTGAACGCGCATTATCAGGCTCATCAACCATTGATAAACAATTAGAAGAATCATTGGTTCAGGAGGCGTTAGCCATTTTTCTTAAGCATTACCAGCAGTGCTTATGCATAGAATCAGTACTGTATGACGATGTACAACAAGGATTATTTACCTTAAAAGCGGCAGGCTTTCGCCTTGCTATTATTACCAACAAACCGGCCATTTTCATTCAACCGATATTAACGGGTTTAGGTATTGATAATGTATTTGAGTTATTGATTGGTGGTGATACGTTAGCTGAGAAAAAACCCCATCCAGCACCTTTATATTATGCCTTGGAGCAGCTTAACGTGACGGCTGAACAGTGTGTGATGATTGGAGATTCTAAAAATGATATCTTAGCGGCAAAAGCAGCCAACATTGATAGTATCGGCTTAACCTATGGTTATAACTACGGTGAAGATATCAATCAATATCAGCCGCATTGGTGCTTTGATACTTTTGCTGAGCTACTGACAGCACTAAAGCATTAATTATAGCGTGCTAGCAATAACGCACTAAACATAGTGCGCTAATAATAGCGGGGAATTTACAGATTTTTTGCTAACGCTATTGGATAATCACGCTGTTTGGCTAATATCATCGCCCGGTCTGTTACTTCTTTTTCGCAACACTGTTGGCTTACTGGGAAGTAATGTTCCGTCAGATAGCGTCCTAATTGTAAGGTGTCTATTAAGCCGCAATCGACTAAGTTATTTAATATCGCATCGGCCGCAGCTAAAGCTGACGATGCTTTAACTATTTCTGTACGCGCATAGTGTTGGCCATAAAATGACACATCGGCAGCACGTAAATCCGCATTTTCACCTGGAATTTGCTGCGCACCAAATAACGGCTTGGCTGCGACCTCAGCCGAGCTAAAAGCCGAGATAAACTGAGCTATATGCTCAATAGAACCTAAGGTTCTATTCTTCACCAATTGCTCAGGCCATTTTTTATCAATCTTTTCAATAAAGCGTTGTGCTAATTGCGGCTGCGCACTTTCTAAAGAACTAGCAACTAATCCTTGGTCAAATAAGGTGATGTCTTGCGTCATGCCATGCAGCTGAAAATAACCATCAGGATAAGGCGTTAATTGCGCCATACCTTGAGGAGTACCTCGCTCGCCGTAAAAAACAATCTCAGGCCATAAACCTTGGCATTGAGGCCAATGTGCTACATAAGCCGCTTTGAATTCCACCATACGTTTACGTTTAGCACTGACCATGTCGTCAATTTCACCACTTTTAAAACCACAGGCATTAATAACATAGTCAAAGTGCTGATCAATTTTAGTGTGGCTTTGCTGATGTTGAGTTGATACTTGAGTGGATACTTGCCAACCTAAGGTATTTTCATTTTGAGCAATCGCAACTACTTGGCTATCTGTTTGAAGGTGACAACTAGGTAACTTCTCTATCGCTAAACTCGCTATAGCAGCAAAGCGAAATGCTGATAAACCATACTCTTGCACTAGCAACACAGGAAATTTAAGACTTTCTAAATCAACGTGTTGTGCAAAAGCGATTAACCAATCAGTATCATTTTGTGCCGTTTTGGGTAAAGGTAAATCCAGCAAAGCATCAAGTTGTTCTCGTGAATAAAAACGAAAATAATTTTCCGGCTCACCGAGTACCTTGTTACGACTATCTTGAGTGACAAGTTCACTATACTTGGCGCGTAACTTCTTTAATCGAGGTAATAAATCTTCAGGCTGGCCATTATCCGTTTTAGGCAAAGCAATAACCGTTGGCCGAATATTAACGCTCTGAGGATAAACTTTAACTGTGTCTATCGATTGCTGTAATAGAGTAAGGCATTGCTCATCACATATTTCACGATACAAGTTACCGCCAGCATGCAAATGACATATAGGCGGGCCATTAACTAAGCTCGGGCCCTTTTCTATCAGCGTGGTATCTAAACCTAATTCAGCAAAACGCAACGCAATAGTTGAGCCTGCAACGCCACCACCAATAATGGCAATTTTTGCATTTGAGTTGAGTAATGGCTGATAAGCAGCTGATGTTTTATTCATAACGATTTCGAGAAAATACATTCATAGGTGATATGTTACTTGGATGCGCACAATTTGCGTAGAGGTAGAGACTAAAAAAAATTTACACCAATGTGCTTTTATTTTTACGCTTTGCAAAATCGCCATCAAAAAATCAAACTATTCTACGCTAGTCTTTAAACCTTGTTGGCGCTGATAATTTGTAATACAAGCATTACACACACAGCTAACACCTCTAAGATGCGCGGGTATTTTTGCTAACAGCGCCTCTGGAACTGGAGTATTCATACACCAACAATTACTAGCTGCTTTAACATCGCAGCGATTCTTTTGCTGGCATAAGGGACAAATACTGTCATCATTTTTATTAGTCATATGCAGTCAGTAACGTTTACTGGGTAAAGCGATTAGTGATGAGCATGTTAACAGCTTTATCTGCATGAGTAACATATGTTTTATCAGACCAAAAAGTACAAACTATGCTGGCATATAGTATGGTTAACAATGAATAGACTTCAGACAATGATCATTACGGTATCCCTTTTCCAGGTGTAGTGGTCATTGACAACAAAGGTAATGTGATTCATAAGCACTTTTTCAAAGGTTACAAAAGCGCGTTAGATTTGCCGATCTGTATTTGCAGTTAGAAAATGGCTTTTAGGAAATAATCAAGCTAGTTAATTGATGGCTGATTAGGATGACTGGTAGTGCATTATGTGTATAAACCACTATCAACAAAAGCTTGAGTCAGCTGCTGATATAGTTTTTCTGTTGTCGGTCGCTCGGTAATATTTTCAAAAAGCGTAGTATGTACCTGCGCTTGTACCCGCTCCGTTTTATCAGAGAGTTGATAACATAAGTTAACCGGCTTTACGATCTCATCAAGTATCACATCAATAAGAATAAAGGCTTGTGCTAATACTATCTTACCGCCACCTTTTTTTAAGATCACTCGCTGAGCAGTACCAACAATTTTTTTACCGTTTAAGTTGATATTGTAGTCGCCATCGCAATAGGAAAACTCTGTAGCATGCGCTTGGCTAATTAAGTTAAATTGACCAAAGAAGCCATGCAAAACAGTGCATAGGTTTTTATAAGCTTGGGGGATTGAGTAAGGTGTGTCATTTGGCCAAAGATACAGGTGAGATAAGTTAATAACACCCGGACATTGGGGCACCGGTGCTCCACCAGTTTTCCTTGAATGCAATAACCAACGTTCGGTTGATAAAGCCAGAGTGAGATCATCAGTTTCTGGCCACTTTTTACCTGCCGGCAACACCAACGTTGCTTCTTTGGCTTGCCAGAGCATTAGACATTGCTTGAGTTGACCAGATTGTATTTGGGCAATAAGCTGGGTTTCTTTATCAAAGACATTAGCAACAGAAACCTGCTTATAACGTAGTAATTTATCACGACTCATCTTCATTTCTTACGCTATGTTTACCCATATTTTCGTTGATATCTTTAGGAGTCTTCTTCGTGCATTTGACCGTCAATTAGCATCATTAGCTCAGCAGACTTTTCATCATGTTTAGTCAAGCTATAACTGCCATCAAACATACTCTCTAAAAAGATAGTTTCCCCTTCACTGGTTTGCAATTGTTTTAGCACTTCTGGTGGTAGTTCTACTCCTACTCCCGCGCCAACTGCCTGTATTTTCAGTTCAATCATAATAATACTCCTAATTAAATGCCAGACATATCAGATAATGTTTTTATGTCTGCAACTATTAAAATTATAGCTGGCTATTTTTCACTCACAACATTGATTGTTTATCCGTATTAGCGATATATACCCGCTATCAACTATTACCAATCCCATAACATCATACATTACAGTAATTACAATTTTTAACATATTAGGTGGTTTATAACAGGATAGTGCTAGTGTCTAATATCACGTTTTGCTGTAGCATACTTAGCCATTAACTTATGATGAAAAGCAATAAAAAACAAAGCCTAACATTGTTTAACTGTGCAATTTCACCAATAAAGATGACTTGTAGTTTTATCATTTAGCAGCTATATAATAAAAGCGCAGAATAGCTTTGTTTTCATATGATAATCCGTAAAACTACTGTCTATATTGGCTTAGGAATGTAGAAAATACTTAAATAGTGCTATTCGCCGTAAGTAACCAGTTAATCAACAACCTTAAGGGTAAAACATGAAGACAAATATTATTGCATTGGCTATCGCCACTATACTAGTACCATTGACAGCTTGTGCCGGTGGTGGTCACGATAACGTTTCTGATAACGTCATTGCCAAGCAACGTGCAATGCTAGAAAAAAATACTGATGGTAAAGGTTTTGGTCCCCAATCACCACGAGATATTGATTCAATCAAAGGTACCAATGCCCGAATTTTCGGTGCTGCTCCTACATACACAGATATGAACCTTTGTAATATTCACTTTCATAAAAATGCTGAACATAAAGGTGGCGAGTTTAGTAAATACGCCGGCAATGGCGATGGCCATGGTTTTCAAAGTGGTTATGTTTATTCTGGCAAGTTGAGTTCAAGTGAAAAGAAAGCGACCAAATCAGCAGTATGCCCAAGCAAGCACGGTGCTTTAAATGCCGGAGATACTATTGAAGTACATTATGTCCATTCAACCGCACAAATAATGCCTGGCCCGACTTTAGGTGCATGCTTAAGCGATTCAATTGGTAACCCACAATTGCGTGTTGAAACGCAAGTTTATGTTTTAGTGAATGATGGTAAGGCTTTAGACTTTAATGAATTAACTAAACACGGCGTTAAAGGTGGTTATCAACAGGCATTAAACATTCCGAGTAATACTGGCTCTCCTGTTCAATACACAGGTTCAACCACTGGCCCTGGTTATAATGAAAAAGGCTCGCCATTTCAAGTTTCATGGAGCGTTCGTCCAAAAGTGGCGAAAGTAAATATCGAATCCGTTGGTCAGTGGTGTAAAGGTAATGTCTTTAAAGAAGATCACGCCCACGGTGTTAGAAACTTAGTGGTTAATCCAAGACTATTATCTGCAATGTAAAACTCTATCGGGTATAAATGATTAAGAACGAAAAAAGGGGGAAATACTACATTGTATCTCCCCCTTTTTTACTCGTAATAAGCAATATTATTTTCTTAACTTCGGCTAGTATTCGTTATATGTAGTCATTATAACCAAGGGCGAACCTTTGCTTTATAGTCTGTAAATTCTTCTTTGAATAATATTGTTAACGCTCTTTCTTCAGGGATTATCTGAAAACGTTGAATATAAGCTATATACAACGGAATTAGAATAAGTCCCCACGCCGATCCTAAAAAGCTTGCCCAAGCCAATAAAAAAGCAACAAAGCCTACATACATGGGATTACGGGTAACTTGATAAATACCTGATGTTACTAAGGAGCTTGCTGTATTAGGTTTTAGCGGATTCACCGTCGTTTTAGCCATTCGAAAAGATATAACTCCTGCAAGATCAAAGAAAACACCGATAGAAATAAAACCAGTAACTAACGCTATTTTTACTGTATTTGTTAATAAGATAACTGGCGTTACTGTACTTACCCACCACATCCCTAACGCGATCAATAAGGCCACTAAAGGCGGCGGTATTTTATTTTCTAAAAGCTTCATTATTATCCTTAACCAATATTTATCAATGACATCATATACCCGTTCCACTCGAATATGCATGATTCAGCTGGAATTAGAAACGCCTTTAGGCAAGGCATTGATAGAAGAGAATAGTTATTCTATTGTCTAAATCAATAACGCAGCATAAAGCGTCTCTAAACCAGCCCCTTGGGGACGGCTGAGCAAATCATACTCTGCGTTACATTTCTTTTTAAGGACGCTACATGGATGGTGTTATTAGAGAATGCAGGAGCATATTCTCCTGAATGACCCTTAATAAAAAAATGCGCCTTGATCATGAAGCGCTCAGACTTCCTGAAACGAGCATCTTCAAGTGGAGTGGGTATATACCCAAGCAATTTGAACATGTATGTAATTTCGCTATTATACTATGTCTTGCAATCGAGTGACTGCCTGCTCAGGAGAAATGCCATGTGAGCACTCAGCTTCAGTTATTGCAGTAACGACAGCAATACTTTCTACGCCTGTTGCGATAACTTCTGCTGCACGTTCTAGAGTAATACCGCCAATAGCAACCACAGGAATTTGTTGTTGCTTATTTTCAGGGCGCAAACCTAATACTTGTCTTAAATTATCCAACCCTTGAATTTGCCCGGTCATGTCTTTGGTTTTAGTTGGAAATATTGCTCCAATGGCTAAATAAGACGGCTGTAACTGTTGTGCTAATAAAAATTCATAACAACCGTGAGTACTTATGCCTAAACGTATTCCCGACTGCTGAATTGCAGTTAGATCTGCATCTTGTAGATCTTCTTGGCCAATATGAACACCATAAGCACCGTGCTTAATTGCTAGTTGCCAATAATCATTAATAAACAAACGAGTATCGTATTCTTTTGCCAGCGCTACTGCTTCAATAATGACATGTTCTAATTCCCTTTCAGTTAAGTTTTTCACGCGTAACTGAATAATTTCTAAGCCTAACGGTAATAATCGCTTTAGCCAGTATAATGAATCAATGACAGGATAAAGGCCAAGTTTTTTCTCTGCTAAATCTAACGAGTTAAAAGCCGGTAACTTTTGATATTGTTTGCTAAGCACATCAATAACTTCAGGAAAGAATTCAGCGTTACGTGGCCAACCTTGCTGTTCAAATGCACCATAATATTGATGACCGTGTAATTCACTTATTTGCTCATTAGCGCTTAAACCTTGGCTGATAAATGTTTTTGCTAAAGTGAAAGCATCACGTACTAAGTAACCTTGGGCAAGAAAACTCGTTAATGCAGTGGCAAAACTACAGCCGCCGCCATGACTATAATGGCTTTCAATACGTTTAGCACTTAACTGGTAGCTCATCGCTGTTTGGGTTTTATCTTGGTTATCTTGCTTGCCATGCAGCTGATTTAATTGATGATAACAGTAATCAATTGAGTGTTTATCATCATCTTGATTATGTCCACCTTTAACAATAATGGTGTTAATAGCAAAGTCTTGATAGATTTTTTTAGCAAGGGTTTCAGCATTATTTTCACCGACTAACTTATCTAATTTCGCTAAGCTTTTTGCTTCCATCAAGTTTGGTGTAATGACATCAATTTGCTCTAATAAGGGCGCTAACTGCGCTAAAGTAAGCGTATTAAAACTGCCACCGACACTTGCTTGGCCGACAGGATCATAAACGCTAATGACATTGGGTATGATTTGTTTAGTTTGCTCGAGAAATCGGGCTAACCACTGTACTTGCTCTGCGTTAGCCACTAAACCAATTTTGATGACCGATGGCGGTTTGTCATCCATTAGTATCGCTGCTTGTTGCTGCAATAGTTCAACCGAAATAGCATTTACCGATAGCAGTTGACGCGAGTTCTGTACCGTATTGGCAGTAATAAGGTGGCAAACTTCAACCCCCAAACCATGCCCCGTTTTAATATCGGCTGCAATACCTGCTCCACCAGAGCAATCACTGCCCGAAATAGTCCAGATTATCGTTTTTTTCTTAATCATATCAGTCATCAATGTCACTTTTTACTGCGTTTAATATTACATAATTCAAAGAAATAAATAGCTTAAAGGCTAAGTTAGTTGGTTTTAATGCAAGGCGAATACGCGGAGCCTAGTTTACTAGGTGAGCATTTTCAACGAAGCAGTAAAGCCAGCTAATGACGTATTTATTAGCTATTTTGGTGCCAGAATGGAGTATCAAGTGTCGGCGTGGATGGATGAGCAGTTTGCCTTTCCTGCATAACCCCCGCCACATACCCTTGTTCACCTGCTTGCAATGCTTGCCCAAACGCTTTTGCCATCAATACTGGGTTATCTGCCAGTGCCACGGCACTATTGAGTAAAATACCGTCATAACCCATTTCCATCGCCAAACAAGCATCTGAGGGTTTGCCAATCCCGGCATCTAATATCAAAGTTGCATCGGGTAAACGTAAGCGAATAGTTTCTAAGTTATAAGGATTCATCAACCCCTTGCCTGTGCCAATTGGCGATGCCCACGGCATGATCACTTCACAACCTAAATCATATAAACGCTGACAAAGTACTAAATCATCGGTACAGTACGGTAATACTTTAAAACCATCCTTTATTAACTCTTCGGCTGCATGAAGTAACTCAATAGGATCAGGCTGTAAATTATAATCATCGCCAATCACTTCTAATTTCAGCCAGTTAGTTTGAAAAATTTCACGGCTCAGCTTAGCTAAAGTCACTGCTTCTTTCGCTGTTTTACAGCCTGCAGTATTTGGTAGTAAGTGACCGTTCACTTCGGTTACGACTTCTTGTAAGTAATGCCATATTTGTTGACCTGCTTGTTCTGCCGGATTTTGACGTTTCAACGATAGGGTTACCACTTGTGAGCCACTGGCCAAAATCGCTTGTTTCATCACTTGTGGTGAAGGGTACAACGCGCTGCCAATAAGCAAACGGCTATCTAAATTTTGTCCGTAGATATTCAATGACATTAAAGTTAGCCTCCCTGAATAGGTTGTAAGACATCAAGGCTATCGCCATTTTTTACCATGGTAGTGTCGTAATCTGTTTTACCGACAAAGTCACCATTAAGCGCCACGGCAAACGTACTCTGTTGCGGTTCGATAAAATGCAAGGTTAACGCTGAGCTAACACTAATATGTGTTTCATTGCCTAAAGGGTAGGCTTTTCCGTTAATATGAATGTTCATAAGATGACCCTCTTAAATTGCTGTCTGGTTGACTTTTCTACCTAACGTAACCACGGGTAATAAATCAGTATAAGGTAAAGTGTTATTGGTATAGTTTAGTTGATTGGCAATAACCGCAAGGGTTTGTTTCAATACCACCGGCGCAATTAAAAAACCGTGGCGAAATAAACCATTTACTTGAATAAGTGAATCTTGCACGGTAATTTTAGGCTGATTGTCACTAAAAGCTGGCCGACATTGACTCACGTGTTGACGGATATTTGCTTCAGCAAAACCCGGGTGTACGCTATACGCAGCACTGAGTAACTCCATTGCTGAGCGAACTGTCATCGGTGAGTCATCATCACTTTCAATTTCAGTGGCACCAACCACATAAAAGCCTTTGCCTTTTGGCGCTATGTAAAGCTGATATCTTGGATGCATTAATCGTATTGGCCTTGAAATATTGACATCAGGTGCGTACAACTGAAATAGCTCGCCCCTGACCGATCGTAAATCTGCCAACGGAGCACAAATACTCGCACTATTTTTACTACTCGCCCCTGTGCCGCGACAATCAATCACTAAATCAAATTGCTGTCTGTGCTGCTTATTGTCTTGGCGGAACGTCACCTTACTCTCATGCTCGGTGGTATTAATCTCCTCCACCTGACATTCACTCAACCAATTAAGTTTATTACCGAAAGCTGCCTGATGACTTTCTTTTTCCAGCTGCTTACGCAGTGCAACTAACAAACGGCGATTACCCAACTGCCCTTCTTGTGGCAGGTACAAACCCTGATTGAAACTTCGGCCTATTTCTGGCTCTAATGCCAATAACGCTTGTCGATCTAACTTGTGTAGCTCTTGCTCTGGGTAATTGTTTTTTAAGTGCCTAACAAAACGTTGATAGTCACCTTTATCTTGCTCATGACTTACCATGATGGCGCCAGTTTGTTGAAAAATAGTATGTTCATCTAAACTGTCGAGCAAAGTCGGCCATAAACGTAATGACTCAAAACCCATGTTAACGATATTAGGCTCACAATGAAGTGATTCACCCAATGGTGTTAGCAACCCCGCGGCAGCATAAGCTGCACTGTTGTGGGCGAGTTTATTATCCTTATCAAATAAAGTAATACTTACACTTTGGAGCTGTTTTTGACTCAGCTGTTCATTGCGAAGTAAGGATAAAGCAAGTAATCGCCCCATCAATCCAGCGCCAACAATGGCAATATTCATGTTTATCCGCCTAAAACCATAATATTGGCCCCCAAATTTTCTTATCGGGGAGCCAATGTATAACCCGCTAAAAATGCGAGAGTGACTAGATAAAACTAATCTGCAAGTTGGTAGATTTCACTACCCGTAGCTTTAAACTCAGCAGACTTTTCTTGCATCGCTTTTTCAATAGCTTCGTCAGACGTTATCGTTACGGTTTCATCAAGCAATTGAATTTTGATAGCATTTTTATCAAGGTTAGCGGCATACTCTCGAACTTCTTGTGAGATTTTCATTGAGCAGAATTTAGGTCCACACATAGAACAGAAGTGCGCTACTTTACCTGATTCTTGTGGCAAAGTTTCGTCGTGGTAAGTACGGGCTGTTTCTGGGTCTAAACCAATGTTAAATTGATCGTACCAACGGAATTCAAAACGCGCTTTAGACATAGCATTATCACGAATTTGTGCTCCTGGATGACCTTTAGCTAAATCGCCAGCATGAGCGGCAATTTTATAAGTCATCAAACCTTCTTTTACGTCTTCTTTATTTGGTAAACCTAAATGCTCTTTTGGTGTTACATAACAAAGCATGGCACAACCGTACCAACCAATATTAGCCGCACCTATGCCAGAGGTAATATGGTCATAACCTGGGGCGATATCAGTGGTTAATGGACCTAATGTGTAAAAAGGTGCTTCACCACAGTGCTCAATTTGCTCTTCCATATTTTCTTTAATCATATGAAGTGGCACGTGACCTGGGCCCTCAATGATAGTTTGAACATCATGCTTCCAAGCAATTTTAGTTAACTCACCTAGCGTATGTAATTCAGCAAATTGTGCTTCATCGTTTGCATCAGCTACTGAGCCTGGACGTAAACCATCACCTAAAGAGAATGACACATCATACTGCTTTAAGATTTCACAAATATCTTCAAAATGGGTGTATAGGAAGTTTTCTTTATGATGCGCTAAGCACCATTTCGCCATAATTGAACCACCACGCGAAACAATACCAGTGACACGTTTCGCAGTCATTGGCACATAACGTAAAAGTACACCTGCATGAATGGTGAAATAATCAACACCCTGCTCTGCTTGCTCAATTAAGGTATCGCGGAAAATTTCCCATGTTAGGTCTTCTGCTACGCCATTTACTTTTTCAAGTGCTTGGTAAATTGGTACCGTACCGATAGGAACTGGCGAGTTACGCATAATCCATTCACGAGTTTCATGGATATTACGACCAGTAGATAAATCCATTACCGTATCAGCGCCCCATTTTGCTGACCACACTAACTTCTCTACTTCTTCTTCAATAGAAGACGTTACTGCTGAGTTACCAATGTTGGCGTTAACTTTAATTAAAAAGTTACGACCAATGATCATAGGCTCACATTCTGGATGGTTAATGTTTACTGGGATGATAGCGCGACCGCGAGCCACTTCATCACGGACAAATTCAGCGGTGATTTGCTCTGGAATGCTAGCACCAAAAGATTGGCCTTTATGTTGTAGTAGTAAGGTTGCATCTTTCACTTCTTCGCGTTTCAGGTTTTCACGGATGGCAATGTATTCCATCTCAGGGGTGATAATACCTTGTCGAGCGTAATGCCTTTGCGTAACATTTTTGCCTTTTTTGGCGATACGCATTTGAGGTAAGTGTTCAAAACGAATACTGTCAACACCTTCATCGGCCAAACGTTGTTGGGCGTATTCAGAGCTATTTGAAGTTAAAGGCTCTACATCACCTCGAGCATCGATCCACGTTTCACGTAAGCGTGGAATACCTTTATGCACATCAATTTCAACATTTTCGTCAGTGTAAAATCCTGAAGTATCATAAACACATAAAGGTTCATTTTTCTCATAAACGGCGCTTTCTTTACTACCACTAATCAAGGTATCGGATAAAGTAATTTCACGCATACCTACTTTGATATCGTGGATTTTACCTGATACATAAACTTTTTTGGAATTTGGAAAAGATTGGTCGGAAACATTTTTTAAAAATGCTTCTGCCGCTTCACGTTTTTCACGTCGTGTTTGTGGCTTTTTCACGGGATTAACAGCGTCAGTTGAGTTGTTCATGGTCGCACCTTGTTTTTGGTTTTTCTTGTTTTATTGATATAAAAGTAAGAAAAAAATAAAAATAGGCGGAGTTTTTTAACTAATTTTTTAGTTAAAAATAGGCAAAAAGAGGTTGATTAAAAGCTAAGCACAAGGGCTTAATCACTCTTTCTTGTTTCCTACGCAGATATTAATCTGATCAGGTTTTACGGATCCCGCTTTCGCGATCTCAGCCTTGGGCACTCCGACAAGTGTTGTGGTAGTTAATGCTTAATTTGAAAGTATTAACTATTCACGCTTTTAATTCTAACGTGAGCGCAGAACGCATAGCAAGTACTAATACCAACTGGACTAATAAAACTTATCCGTTTGGTCTAATACCAGTTTAATTAAGTTTGTGATCTTGTTGTACGTAGGAAAAATATTTCAGGACAAGGCGCTCGATTGAGTAATAGCTGGCTATTAGGAGTGAGAGCAACGCCGACATGAACTATTTTAACCAGTACAAGTGAGCAATAATTTAATCAAATTGGTATAATGTAATTATCAAAATAAAGCGACACATAAATAACCTTGCCTATAAAGATAAACTAAGTAATATGGCAAAAAATTACGCTGAAGGTCATCTATGCATACTGTATTCACTCCTGAAAATTTTAACACTATTCCATGGAAAAATGGTTTAGGCCACACTACTGAATTAGCCATTAGCGAGGGTGGTAATTTGGATGATTTTGATTGGCGTTTAAGTATTGCCAGTGTGGTCAATGACGGTGACTTCTCTAATTTTTCAGGTTATCAACGTAATTTAGTACTCATTGATGGTGAGGGTTTAACACTCGAACATCGAAATGGCGATATTGATGAATTAACTAACTTACTGGATATCGCTCGCTTTGATGGCAGTAGTAAAACCCATGGTTGTTTAATTAATGGCGCTATTAAAGATTTTAATATTATGACTAATCAACTGTCATTCTCACCAGAGGTTAACTGTTATATTGAGCAACAAGGAGTCACTATTGAACTGTTAGCAGATAACTTATTGTTTGCTTATAGCTTAACTGACAACATGATTGTAAATACATCTGAAAATGAAGACTGTACGGTACCTGTTGGCCACCTCATCAAGTATCAACCTACCCCCCCCTTACCAAGCAATCACTTATCAGTTATCACTATTACCGGTAAGAATATGATTATTATAGAACTTATACCTATCCACATAAAGAAGTGAGCACTTTCTTATAGCCATTGATATTTAAGTAAAAGCTTGCCTTTAAAATTAACCTGTATATACTGCCAGTAATACTGTGTAAATTTACAGGCTAAAGCTATGATAGATTCAACTACCGAATTACGCCCGCTGACTAAACGACAGCAACAGATTTATGATTTAATCAAAGCAAAAATTCAAGATACAGGCATGCCACCTACACGTGCCGAAATCGCTAATTTTTTTGGCTTTAAATCAGCTAATGCCGCCGAAGAACACTTAAAAGCCTTAGCAAAAAAAGGCTACATTGAAATGCTTGCAGGCACTTCTCGTGGCATTCGTTTAGTTGAAGAGATGCTTGAAGCAGAAGGTTTACCACTTATAGGGCGAGTTGCCGCAGGTGAACCAATTTTGGCGCAAGAACATATTGAAGAACATTATAAAATGGATGGTAATTTATTTCATCCTGCTGCCGATTACCTCTTGCGTGTTAATGGCGAAAGCATGAAAGATATTGGTATTCTAGATGGTGATTTACTTGCTGTGCATCAAACTACTGAAGTACAAAATGGTCAGGTTGTTGTTGCCCGTGTTGAAAGTGATGTCACCGTAAAGCGCTTTAAACGTGAAGGAAATATTGTCTATTTGCATGCAGAAAATGAAGACTTCTCTCCTATTAAAGTCGACTTAACTAATCAAGAATTTACTATTGAGGGTATCGCCGTCGGCATTATTCGAAGCGGCCGTTGGATGTAATCCATCCTAGCCACTGTTACAGCATTCGCCATATTTATTACCTAATTGCTGCGTAAGAAATATGGCGTTTTTATTTATCTCCAATATTTTTCCCTTCTAAATTTTCACATAATTTTTTGCACTTTTTAAATCCCTTTATTAAATTTAATCAAAGCTAGTCCTAGTATAGCTCACACTCTCTTTAGAGCTATTACTCCATTGAATTAAATGGTTTTTTTATAATTCCTCTGTTATAAAATATTTGACCTAGATCAATTTTTAGCGTAATTCTATAAGTAGTAACGCATACAAAACGAACATAAAAAGAATAAAAAGGCGTCTGTTTGCTAATCCTGTCACACTAATTCACTAGTGCTATGACTGATTACTATTTCACGTCGATAATTAACTTGATCTCTAGATTATGTATATTCGTCATGAACCGTTCTACATAGCGCAACCGTGGCTAAACCGAGCTCTTGTTAGTTGATAAAATAATAACAACAACAGATATTCAGTTCAGTGAGTTATGAAGTACATTGCTGCACATCTGTTCTCTATCATTGAAAAGAGGAGATGCCGTGTGGGGAAACATAAGCTAACTTGGCTAGTGTTGGTCAGCCTATTTGCCAATTCAGCCTGGGCAGAGACGCAGTTAAACCTGACTAAAGGGGTTACTGCCGTTAGTAGAGACGTATATGATTTACATATGCTAGTGCTCTATATCTGTACTACTATTGGTGTTTTAGTTTTTGGCGCAATGTTTTGGTCGATTGCTTTTCACCGAAAATCTAAAGGTGCAAAACCTGCTGATTTTCATGAAAGTACTAAAGTAGAAGTTTTATGGACGGCAATACCCATTGTTATTTTAATCGCCATGGCAGTGCCTGCTACACAAACACTGATAGCAATGGAGGACAATGAGAACTCTGATGTTACGATTCAAATCACGGGTTCACAATGGAAATGGCATTACAAATACTTTGATCAAGATATTGAATATTATTCTGTCCTTTCAACCCCACGCAAACAATACCAAAACCAACAAGAAACTAATGTCGTCAAAGGTAAAAACTATTTACTTGAGGTTGATAAGCCGCTTGTTATTCCTGTCAATAAAAAAGTTAGATTTTTAATAACATCTGATGATGTTATTCATTCATGGTGGGTGCCTGCTTTTGCCGTTAAACAAGATGCTAACCCAGGATTCATCAATGAAGCCTGGACTAGAGTTGAAGAACCTGGTGTTTACCGCGGTCAATGTGCCGAATTGTGCGGCAAAGATCATGGCTTTATGCCCATTGTTGTTGAGGTAAAGTCCGCTGAAGATTATGACACTTGGTTGAATGAACAACAGCAACGTATCGCCGCAGCAGCGAGTGCCGAACAAGCTTCATTAAGCGCTTCTATGTCAAAAGAAGAACTGATGCAATTAGGCGAAACAACTTACACCGCTCACTGCTCAGCTTGCCATCAACCCACAGGTTTAGGCTTGCCACCGGCCTTTCCTGCCTTAAAAGGTAGCCCTGTAGCCACAACCGGCTCGATAAAAGATCACCTCGATATTGTCTTTAACGGTAAAGCGGGCACAGGTATGCAAGCCTACGGCAAACAATTGAGTTTAAAAGAGATAGCCGCAGTAGTCACCTATGAGCGAAATGCTTGGGGCAATGATACTGGTGATTTAGTGCAAAGTGCTGATGTAAAAGCCGTGAGTGGAGAAGAATAATGACAACAGATACATTAGATAATGCAAGTACTGCTGATTCACACCATGACTCTTTTGGTGATAATCACGACCATAAAATGACGGGGATTAAACGTTGGCTTTATACCACTAACCATAAAGACATCGGTACCCTATATTTATGGTTTGCTTTTATTATGTTTTTAACCGGTGGCGCTTTAGCTATGGTGATCCGGGCTGAGTTATTTCAGCCAGGCCTGCAATTAGTTGAGCCTGACTTTTTTAACCAATTAACAACAGTCCACGGGTTAGTTATGGTATTTGGTGCCATCATGCCTGCCTTTACCGGCTTCGCTAACTGGATGTTACCTATGATGTTAGGTGCACCCGATATGGCGCTACCTCGTATGAATAACTGGAGCTTTTGGATCCTTCCATTTGCCTTTGCTATTTTACTTGGCTCTTTCTTTATGGAAAGTGGTGCACCTAACTTTGGTTGGACTTTTTACGCCCCTCTATCAACGACTTACTCTAATGGCAGTACTGCTTTCTTCGTTTTTGCCGTTCATATCATGGGAATTTCTTCCATCATGGGGGCGATTAATATTGTGGTCACCATCATGAATATGCGTGCTCCTGGCATGACGTATATGAAAATGCCTTTATTTGTTTGGACCTTTTTTATCACCGCCTATTTATTGATTGCCGTCATGCCTGTGCTCGCAGGCGTAGTGACCATGTTACTTACCGATACTTATTTTGGTACCAGTTTCTTTGATGCTGCTGGTGGCGGTGATCCAGTTATGTTCCAGCATATTTTTTGGTTCTTTGGTCACCCTGAGGTTTATATCATGATTTTGCCAGCCTTTGGCATTGTCTCTACCACTATTCCAGCTTTCTCACGTAAACGATTATTTGGTTATAGCTCAATGGTTTATGCTACATCATCCATTGCCTTATTGTCATTTATCGTATGGGCACATCATATGTTCACCACGGGCATGCCATTATTTGGTGAGCTGTTCTTTATGTATTGCACCATGCTAATTGCCGTACCTACTGGGGTTAAAGTATTTAACTGGGTCGCTACTATGTGGCGCGGTTCACTAACCTTTGAAACACCGATGCTATTTTCAATCGCCTTTGTTATTTTATTCACCATTGGTGGTTTCTCAGGATTGATGTTGGCGATGACACCGGTCGATTTCCAATATCACGACACCTACTTTGTTGTTGCTCACTTTCATTATGTACTAGTAACCGGTTCACTGTTCTCAATTTATGCCGGCGCATATTTCTGGCTACCTAAATGGACAGGTCACATGTACAACGATACGTTGAGCAAGTGGCATTTTTGGTGTTCGCTAATCTCAGTGAACTTACTGTTTTTCCCTATGCACTTTTTAGGTTTAGCAGGCATGCCAC
>MAAC01006673.1_pt1 | contig 18008 bp, 14 predicted proteins | sample 1115981 | NCBI WGS metagenome assembly MAAC01 (sample SAMN04961126, study PRJNA320927) | seawater metagenome | isolation source: sample BD02T64 sea water enriched with oil for 64 days | place: USA:Gulf of Mexico | collected 2013-07-27 | reverse complement strand
GACCCAAGTGACACGCTTCGCACGTGCCAGGGGAAACGACACTTCAACTGCTTCCGGATGGCAATTCACAACAGTGAAGTTCTGCGACGAGCCCCATTACGGCATCTTTGCAAAGTTGGTCCCAGGGACGCGCCGCATGGCGCGAACGGCCCTAACCGGACTCTCGCCGCTGTTCTTGATGCCGCAGTGCGGCTTGCGCATTGCTGACATTCACGAACTGCGCAGCATTTTGAAGCGCTCTAGGCCCACCTTGGCACATCGATGCCGTTGGGCGGCGGTTACATCATTAGAGCCCGTCAACGGCTTCTGCGGCACGCCACCAACCAGCCTAGCTATTCTTGCAAAAATCTAAAAAATGTGTAAAATTCTGTGCCACGCAGAAAGCTAAGATTCAGGCACGTTATTGGTCCTGAAGGACCGACAAATAGAAGCGGTCCCGATAGCGACCAGCCCATCGTAGTCTCTAGGAGGAGACACTACGTGACTTGGTGCGGCCTCATATTACGATATGGAATCTGCGCGCTTATTGCGACGCACTTTAGTTCTGCCGAGGCATCGATTGGGAAGGTGCTTGAGGTCAAAAACGGCGCAAATATTACGAGCGACGGGCGAAGACAGCGCATTTCAGCTGGCATGTCGGTGGATACCGGAGACGTCATCAAAACCAACAAAACCGGTATCGTTCAACTACTTTTCAATGATGGCACAAAAATTGCAGTGGGCCCAAATTCCACGATGACCGTTGACGCCTCTTTCAATCGTAGAAGCAATCGGGCAAGCCAGTTTAACATTAACGCTATTGGAGGATCATTCCGTTTTGTATCAGGAAATAGCAGGCGCAAAGCATACACTGTAACCACCCCAACTGCCACGATGGGTGTTCGAGGGACAATATTCGATTTTTGGGTTTTGTCAGATCGCCAAACTTCAATGGCAATTCTTAACGGCTCAGTGCGCATGTGTGGGAGTAGTGGGAGTTGTTCGTTGGTGAGAGGGTCCTGCAAAATTGCAGCGACTACACCTCGCGGAACCATCGGCGTCCCGAACGGACCGGAACAAGCAAGCGCTTTACTTTCTTTAGGATTCCCCTTCATCTTGTCTCAGAGGGCGCTCAATGAACAATTGCACGCACCAACAGCCGGTTGCAGGCGGCACCAAGTTCCACCAAATCAAGCAATTTTTAATCCCCTAATCACCCCCCCACAACCTTTGCTTCCCTTTGTGCAGCCTCCGGTGCCTGCCCCACGGCCTGAGCCAGATCCTCCTTCGACACCGGATGAACCAGAACTTCCTTCGACACCAGATGAACCAGAACCACCCGACGAAAGGACTGGTTTCCCAGGTCAAAGTGGCGATGACGGTCCTAGCCAAGGACGAGGTGGCGGTGTTAGCGAAGGCCAAAACGGTTTTGGCACAGGAAATGGCCAGGGCGCTGCAACAAGAGAAGAAAATTCAAATAACAATGGTGGAAAGGGCCGGGACAACGCTGGAGGTAAAAACCGAGGCAACGCAAATGGTCACGGAAATTCTGCGGAAAATGGAGGTAGAGGGAAGGATCGTTAGGTTTGTTTTTCAGGTTCTTACGCCGAAGCCATGCAGAAAAAGCCCTAAAGTGGCGCAGTCGTTGGCTTCTTCGAATTGGCGGATTAATCTTAATCTGCTTGGGCGTTTATGTGCGGATCTTGGATCCATATCCTGTTATTGCCACACGGCTCATCTATTTCGACTATTTGCAACGTCTCTCCCCTCGATTGTTTGAACCAGATTTGCCGGTTCGTGTCGTCGACATTGACGAGACTTCGCTGTCAATCCTTGGGCAGTGGCCTTGGCCACGAGAAAAAGTGTCCGAGCTGATGGCTATCGCCGAAGAAAAGGGCGTTGGTATGCTGATTTTCGACATGGTTTTTCCAGCTAAAAAAGCGGGGGACGACAAGTTAGCTCAGTTAATGGGCCGCGTGCCCACCACGTTGGCCCAGATATTGGCAATTAATGCAGATGACGCAACCCAAATGGGTCAGCTAACAGGTGGCTCATTAGCGGAAGACTGTGGAGCGGTTTACCCAATAGCGAACGCCATAATAGCGAACAATAAAGAACTTGTGACTGCCGCGGCGTCGGCCGGGCACATTGTGCCTAATATAGATTCAGACGGCGTGGTGAGAAGCCTTCCATCGCTTATCTGTTACCAAGGGCAATCGTATCCGGCGTTAGCGTTATCAGCATTGGCTGAGGGTTATGGGGAGCAGCCAACGTTCAAGATGATTGAACGCAACCAATGGTGGGGTTCGCGTTACTTACTAAAGCATCAAAACAATGCAATGCTAAAGGTACCGGTCAACTCGCAAGGTGATATCCGCTTGCCTTGGTGGTTGTCAAAACGTTCAATTGTCTCCATTTCAGCGTTAGATTTAATAGAAGGCAATGTTCCCAGCGATGTTTTGCAAGGAAAATGGGCGCTAATGGGCTCTACCGCGTTTGGCGCAGGCGATGCCATAGCAACGCCGCAAGCAGGTATTGCCGACGGCTTAGAAGTGCACGTTCAGCTAATCAGTGCCTTGCTTGATAACAACGTGCCTTTCGTTCCGCGCATAGCCAATGTGCTGGAAATATTGATGATTTTTGTAATGGCTGGCTTGCTTTACCTGTCCGGCCGAGTCAAAGGCTTAAAAGTTGTTTATACGCCATTATTAGTGGGGGTATTGTTGTCGATATCCGCGTTTTCTATTCATGTGTTAGCACTAGGGTTAAATGCCATGTTGCTCCCATGGTTGAGCGGCGTGATCTTTGCCATCACATCAAGCGTGTTAATGGCGTTATTAGGTTATGCGGCTAGCCGACGAGAAACGGATCAGTTGTACCTAAACCTATCTAGCTATATACCGCCACACGCGGCCAAATGGATAGCCTTTCAGCAGCCGGTTGATGTGTTGGATGCAAAGCACGAAAAGGTGTTGGTGTTGCATGCTGGGTTAAGAAATTTCTCGGCGTGGTGCAACAACCTGCCCGCTCAGCAAGCCGGTGCGATGTTGCATGCGTTTTACACCCTAACGGGAGAGATAATACGAAGCAACGGCGGCGACGTAGAAGAATATGTGGGTGATGCTGTAACAGCCGTTTGGCGTGGAAAATCAGCGGATAAACGTGCCTTATTTGCCGCACAAGAGATCATTAACCGCAGTGAAAAACTACTGAGTAATGAAACAAGAAACGACAAGGTTCCGCCATTGGCGATTGGTGTCGGTATTGAATACGGCGACGTATTGGCTGGGGCATTTGGGGCGTCGAAACGACGAACCTATACCATCATAGGGAAAACGGTAACAACAGCCATGCAACTTCAAGCGTTAACAGCAGATATTGCAGAACCTATACTGATTGGAGAAAAAGCGGCAGAACCGTGGGGGCAGGAAAACCAGCAAAATAAAGTGGAATTAGAGTCATTAGGCTCTTTTTTATTGAAGGATGCGCAACACCCCATCGATGTTTTTACCATAGCGAAGGCCATTAACAAAGGTGCTTAAGTTGAGTGCTGGGCCGTCCTTAAAAAGGACGGCTATACTGGTATTGTTCAGTTTAATACTGGCGGTGCCCACAAGCCAAGCAGCTGAAATTGATCACCGGCTATCGCCAAAGGAATTGGTCGCGCTCGCACAAGCGTTTAATGAGCAGTTGCGTTTTACAGAAGCGGCCGATTTATTAGAAAGAGCGTTAATGATAAACCCTAACGTGGCAAATGGGCTGAGTGCCTACCAAAAAGCACTGCAAGGAATACAGAACAATAAAAAAACAGATGAAAACAGTCGCGGCTCTAAGTTGCGTGCCAGTTGGCAAGTTAGCAAGCAGCTAAGTGTTAAAGTCGGCTCGTCTAGCAACCTTAATAGAGCGCCTTCCAGTTCAGTTATCCCCCTTACCGTCGGCAGCCAAATCGTTGATGTCGCGTTAGCAGACGATGAAACAGCGAAGCAAGGCCAAGCTATTGAATTGGGTGTCTCCATAGCGGCGCAAACGCAGTTAGGCGCAAAAGACGCGGTCGTGTTGTCAGCGCAGTTGCAACAACGCAAAGCCATGCAAACAGGGTTCACAAATTATCAGTGGGGAACCTTGGCGGCAATGTGGGCGCGCGAGCTACCCAAGAATCATCAAATTATTGGCGGGGTGTCGATCGATATACTCAATTATCAGCAACAAGCGCCATACTATATTGTGCAAGCAGCGTTGCGTTACAAATCACCGCTGTGGCAGCAATGTTCACAACAATACGGCGTGGAGATAGAAAGCCAAGGGCAGCAAAATAACAAGGCGCTGGATGGTCGCTATTTAGGCGCGGTGCTAGCGTTCAGTTGCCGCAAACAAAACATGCTTTATACGGCGCAGTTATCGGCAGGCCAAGATTGGGCTGTGGGTAAACGTCTTGGTGGTGATCAACAGGTAAAAAAAATTCAGTTTAGCCACGTCTGGGCTATAGGGGAAAACACCCGGCAAGCGAGTATAAGAACCACAATAGACTATTATCAGCAGCAAGACCAAAGTGGCTATAACGACCTACTTAATGCGGGCAGCAATAGAGAGGTTAAGCGCATTAATCTCGCGCTAGAATACGAACGCCCATTAACGAGATTAGGGAAGCACTGGCTTGGCTTTATTAATATAGAGTGGACGAAGCAACGCAGTAATATTGCCTTATTTGAAACAAATACAAAAGAGCTGTGGCTGGGCCTGAAAAGAAACTGGTAATTAAATAACATTAAAATTTGTTTTTTAATAAAGATGTACTATATTTAATTGAATTGCCTGTGCAGAGCCATGAGGTGTGCGCGCTAAGCTTATGATAAATAAGCAAACAGTTAAAATGTATTCGGGATGTGATGCTGGTCACATGGGGTGGTAAGCCGCAACGGTACTATTAGCACTTATCGTTAGTTTGTATTGCGCCGAGGCCGTATAAAACGGTTTCGGCAGAATGCAAACCTATCGCAAGATAGAGTTGGGTTCTAAACGAAAATAGTTTAGTCGACTGAACTTTTAAATTAAATAATTGGAGATATAACAATGGCTTTATCAGATTTTTCAGCAGCGGATCAACAAATTATCCGTACTGTAATTGGTGCAGAAGGTGCGGCACCATCAAACGAAGAGTTAGTACAGTTTCAAGCATATGTTGCTGCAAACAGTATTAACGCATTATCTAACTTACTAATAGCAGAAGATGCTGCATTGTTAACAACAGAAGCATTAGCAGATCAAATCGTTGCAAACTTTGGTGTTCCAGCAGATGTTCTTGACCAAGCTACTGCATACGTACTTGGCCGCTTAAACAAGGAAGGTGCGGATGTAGGTGCGATTATCGCGCAAATTGCTACCGTATTAGGTGACCCTGAGCTATCAGGCAACCTTAACCCAATTTATTTGCCTTTAGCGACAAGCTTTCAAGCGACTCTTCTTACAGGCTTAGAAACATCAGCTGAAGTTTTGGTTCCATTTAGTTTGACTACTGGTTTGGCTGATGTAGCAGCTGCGGAAGCAGCAGAAACAGCTAAAGAAGAAGAATTAGCTGATTTTCTAGAGTCTGCTTTTTCAAATGAAGATGTTGCAGGTTTCGTATTAGATGGTGCTGATGCAGGTACAGACATATCATCAGCAGATGTTATTGAAGCAGATATTGATCAAGCTGTTCAAGATACAGCTACTGCCGTTGTTGCAAGTGGTGAAGATGAAGCAACTTTTAATGGTTTAACAGCTGCTCAACAAGATGCTCGTATTGCTGCAGCTGTGGTTGATCTTGAAGCTGATATCGCAAGTGATCAAGCAGATGTTGATGCCGCTGCCGAAGATTTGGCAACAGGCGTTGCAGCTAAGCAAACAATAGCTACAGCAGCTGGAGTTACTTTAACAGCAGCATTAGACGCTGCAGCCGCTGCAGAAGCTGCAGCTGACAACTCTGCTTTAGCGGCAGGTGTGGTTACTTCCTCAACAGAAGCCGATTTTGTAGACGTTACATTTACGTATGCAGATGGTGTCATTAACGCGGCTCTTGATGCTACTGCTGATAGTAATGCTGATATTACTTCAATAGTTAATGGTGTAGTTACGTTAACAGCTGCAGTAACTTTAGATGCTGATACAGGTGTTTATACTATCGATGACGGCACTGGGACATCAACATTGACTCAATCATACCTTGATGCTCTAGTAGTTGCTGTACAAGCTGAATATGATGCTGCTGACGATACTTCTACCACGGTTTCAGATGCTGAAACTGCTTTAGCTGCAGCGATCAATGCTGTATATAATGCTCAAGATACAGATGGTTATGATGACGATGCTGATGCAGCTACTGCTAACATAGATTATGCGGTAACGTATGCTGAAATGACTGCTGATGGAACAGGTGATATTATTTCTATAGATGGCAATAATGTAGTTACACTTGATTATGATGGCATAACAAATGTTGCAAACCTTGATACAGCTTTAACTGCGGTATCAATAGATGCTCTTAACGTTTCTGATGCAGCACTTGCTGCTTTAGTTGGATCAGAAAAAGCGTTGAGTGATTATCAAGAAGCTGTTGCTACTTGGGAAGCTACTGATGCTTTGGTTGATTCACTAGCTGATATCAATACAGAATTAGGCACTCTTGGTACAGCGGTAACTGATGCTGAAGCTCTTGTAGAAGCATTTGCACCTACTTACACTATCGATAATGCAGCTGATGATTTAGCAAGTGTTAATGGTACAAATGACATTCACATGGCTAATGAATTAACAACTGCAATTGGTGATCAAGACTTGGCAACATTTGGTAATGCTGGTGATGCTGACGTGATTTACTTTGGTGAAGCAGTATTAAACACAGGTGCAATTGCAACTGATGGTGATAATGCAGTGCTTGAGTTCTTCATGACTGATGATGGTACTGATACAACTATCGTATTAGAAACATCAGTAGTTGGTTCAAACTCAAGTAACTTAGTTGATACAGTTGAGATTGAAGTAACAGGTGTATTGGTTAGTGAACTATCTGTTGATGGTGGTTTCGTAACATTAGCGTAAGTTGTAGATACAAAGGCAAACACACTCTAGCAATAGAATGTAAGTAACCTTACTGCTTGATTTAAAGTAGTGAAAGAATAAGAAACCCTAGTTCAGTAATGGACTGGGGTTTTTTTATGTTTGTTTAAAAGTTAGTTAAACGTTGAAGTCTTTGGCAAACGATTCATCAATAGTATTTTGCATGCTGAACGCTAAATATTGCTTAAGTTGACCTTTGTTAATAGCATCAACTAATTTGTCATCTAGATGAGTTGTTATCGAACCGCCTTCACCAAACTGAACGTGTACGCCAAGATCACTAAAAACTTGTCTAAGGTTAAGCACAGTTTTATAACGTGAAATCAAGGGGTCAGCCAGCTTGATATTAAGAAGTGGTTTGGAGCAGGTTAAGCTTTCTGAATTTAACTTTTTGTTGGGCTTCCTCCGTCAGCGCCAACCTACCATTTTTTGAAAAATCAAGGAAATCAAGGGGCAGCCAGCTTGATATTAAGAAGTGGTTTGGAGCAGGTTAAGCTTTCTGAGTTTAACTTTTTTATTGGGCTTTCTCCGTCAGCGTCAACCTACCATTTTTTGAAGAAATCAAGGGGTCAGCCAGCTTGATATTAAGAAGTGGTTTGGAGCAGGTTAAGCTTTCTGAATTTAATTTTTTAAGAATCAAGTGTCAGCCGTAGTTACGTTATTAGACACGCGATATTTTTATCGCTTAAGGGATAGACACTGTAATAAGCAAATAAACGCTTTAAACATAGTTTGAGCAAAAGAATGAGTTTCAAAACAAGTGAACAGGCGAAGGCACTGGCGTAGCTATTGATTACGAGTCTACGTGAGTGCTAGCACAATTATTTTATAATAAAGGTGAAACTAGATTACAATTTACTAAAGAGTAATAAGGAAGAAAAATGCGTCCATCAGTAGCGTTACAAACATACAGAGAGCAGATTAAGATAATTGTGAAGGCGCATCGTGCCAGTAACGTACGCGTGTTTGGTTCTGTTATACGTGGTGAAGATACAGATGACAGCGATTTAGACTTATTGATTGAGCCAACCCCTGAAACATCGTTGATGGACATCGGCGCAATTCGGCATGAATTAAAAAGCTTGCTGGGCGTAAATGTTGATGTGTTAACACCTAATGCATTGCCTGACTCTTTTCGTGAAAAAGTGCTAACTGAATCTGTGCCTGTATGAGCAAGGACAAACAGCGCCTTCTTGACTATCTAGATCATATTTTACAAGCCATTTCTCGTATTGAGAGTTATATCGAAGAAATAGATGGAGTGGCACTTTCCTAGAAAGTGAACTCATTCAAGATGCAGTTATACGTAACCTTGAAGTGATTGGTGAGGCAAGTCGTAATATTGAAAAGCATTACCCGGATTATGCAGAGCAGCATGCAGCGCTTCCGCTTTCAAGTGCATATGAAATGCGAAACTCTTTAGCGCATGGTTACTTTAAGGTGGATTTTGATATTGTTTGGAAAACAATCGAGCGGGATTTACCAGAATTTTAAATAATGGTTAATTCTTTATTCACTGAGCTAAAGAAATAGCGTCAGCATTTAATACTTAATAATCAACTTACAATAATCAACAGGTTAAGCCTTCTGAATTTAACTTTTTTGTTGGGCTTTCTCCGTCAGCGTCAACCTACCATTTTTTGTGGTGATCAGAATTAAAAGACCTGAAATAAGCTAAGGACTTGGATTGCTAGGCCTGATAATAAAGTATTGATGTTGGCACGGGTGTGTGGAATGAAATAGCTTTAGGAGGAAGGTAAAAACCCCATAATACAAGAGACTATGGGGTTTGGATGGTTTGTGAGGTATTTAAATGAGTGTGTCTGAGCCTGAATCAATGACCCCAATTACTTCTGTTTCAGTTCCCTCACCAAGCTCTTGAGAAAGGTCTGTTAATAGTGATGCTAAATCACTATCCAGTTCAGTATCTAATAAGCTATTAATTAAAACAATCAGCTCATCGGGAGATAAGTCGTCTCCATGTTTTTCGTGGCCGTAGCCGTGCCCTGCACCATGGCTGTCATGGCCTTGTCCATCGTCTTCTTCGCTAGAATCGTCTTCTTCGTCAGAATCGTCTTCTTCGTCAGAATCGTCTTCTTCGTCAGAATCGTCTTCTTCGTCAGAATCGTCTTCTTCGTCAGAATCGTCAGAAGACAAGTTGCCGCCGTGCTTTTCGTGGCCGTAGCCGTGCCCTTCGCCATGGCTTTCATGGCCTTGTCCGTCGCTGTCGTCACTGTCAGGTGAGTATTCTTCTTGTAGCTCTTCTAATAAAGCAACAAGATCTGGGTCAAGTTCATACCCGGACTTTAAAATGCTCTTTATCAAGCTGGCAACGTCGCCATCTTCTGGCATGATGGACTGGGCAAAGTCGTCGGTTAGCTGATTAAACGCTCTTGCAAGAGCGCCAAATACGGGATTTTCTGTTAACGTGCTAAAAAGTTCTACCGTGTTGTAAACAACAGAGCCTCTGTTATCTGGGTTTTCTGCAAACTTATCGACTAAATGATTAATGGCGGTTTCGGCTGCTTGGTCAGTTAAACCTAAGTTAGTGGAAATACGTTCCGCCAGTTCCAAGTCGGTTAAAAATGATAAGGAGTCGGCCATCTCATCGGCTAGTTGATATAAGCCGGCTTCGTTTGATGAGTCTATGTCTCCTTTAGCAAATAATTTAGCATATTGCCCGACACCTTTAGAGTTTGCTTCATGCTCATATACAACATGGTATAGCCTAACCATTGATGAGAATAATTTACCGTTTGACATTTTAATGCTCCTTGATTAAGTGGGATCCTGAGGTAATAGTAGCAGCTTGATGGCATTGAAAATTTAAGTTATTACTATATTGCGAGGGTTGTCACAAAAAAAGGGGAAAAGCTGGCCTGGTACTCTTCTTTATAGAAAGGGTTAATATTTTTTTGCCAGCCATGAAATAATCATTCCAAACCTAACGTTGCACATTGTGAGTGGTGTAAGTGCCAAGCATGGCCTGTGCGCGGTAGGGTGTAATTTTTGTTAAAATGAAGGGGCGTATCATGGATTGTCACCCAATACTGGGCGCTCTTTACGTGTGACCAATGACGGCTGATATGCTGCATATTCCAACGTAAGGTCCTAACGAGCCGGTACAATATAGGAGGCTTGTAATTCTTGTTATTAGTAGCAAGAGTGATCTGGTTTTCGGGCCGCAAAATTGGCGATACTAGGGTGAAGTAAAGCTAGTCGTTTTTTTTAAGCTTATAAACTGCCGGAACCCATGCGAGAGCGGGCACCGGGTCGGGTTGGTGAGTCAAGATAGTTAGATTAAGGGTTTAATGATCATGTTAATCTTTTAAGGCGGAACAGTTTGTAACTTACGGGGTTTTATTAATGGCTGATATCGACATTACGGTAATTGTTGTAAATTATAATGCTGGACACTTTCTGAAGACCTGTTTGCATAGTGTGTTACCTCAAGTAAATCAAGTGGTGGTGGTAGATAATGCGTCTGCAGATAAGAGTATTGCTGAATGTATGAAATGCTTCCAGCAAGAAAAGAAGGTTCAGTTTATTCTGAATAAAGGTAATTTAGGGTTTGCTAGCGCATGTAATATTGGTTTAAAAGAGGTAACTGGCACGCACGTTCTTTTCTTAAACCCTGATTGCTACCTAGAAAAAGACACGGTGGCTTCATTGATGAAACAGTTGTTGGTAGATGAAACTGTTGGCATGGTCGGTGGGCGCTTGGTGAATACAGATGGAACCGAGCAGGCAGGGGGGCGTCGTGCAATACCGACTCCATGGCGCGCTTTTACACGGGCATTTGGTTTGTATAAACTCTCTAGCCGTTGGCCGCGATTGTTTTTTGATTATAATTTGCATGAGCAAGCCTTACCGCTTAAGCCAGTGGCGGTGGAAGCAATTTCAGGCGCTTGTATGTTGGTCAGTACGGAAGCGATTAGTGATGTGGGTTTATGGGATGAGCAGTATTTTTTGCATTGCGAAGATTTAGATTGGTGTATGCGTTTTAGGCAAAAAGGCTGGAAAATTATGTTTGCCCCCTCTGTGCAAATTACGCATGCTTTGGGGGTTTGCAGTAAAGCTCGTCCGGTTTTTGTTGAGTGGCATAAACATAAGGGCATGATTCGTTTTTATAGAAAGTTCTTCCGTCAGCAGTATTCTGGTGTGCTAATGCTATTGATTACTCTGGGTGTATGGCTGCACTTTTGCTTGGCCGCCTCGTATCGTACTGTGAAACAATTAGGCAGCTAAGCGTGGTTTTTGAGAATGACGTGGGTGTGCTTGGTGCGACAAGTTTGGTTGGCTCGTGTTTGTTGCCTCAGTTATTAGCGGCTGGTTATCATGCTGATGCATTTTCTCGTCAGCCCGCTATTGAGCATTCAGTGGGTGTTATGTGGCACCAGCTGTCACTAGAACCGATTGATTTTGATGAAAAGCCAGTCAATATCCCGTTTTGGATTTGCGCGCTCCCGATATGGGTGTTGCCAGACTATTTTCCTTTTTTAGAGTCATTAGGTGTGAGTCGCATTATTGTGCTGTCGTCGACGAGCCGGTTCACTAAAAGCGGGTCCTCTAATTTGGAGGAGTGCCTTGTTGTTAAGCGTCTGACAGAAGCAGAAGCCTGTATAAAGAAGTGGGCGGTGGCTAATAATATTGAGTGCATTATTTTAAGACCTACTTTGATCTATGGCTTAGGCCGTGATAAGAATATTGGCGAAATCGCACGGATTATTAGCCGGTTTGGCTTTTTTCCATTATTTGGCCAAGCGAAGGGCCTTAGGCAGCCCATTCATGCGAATGATGTGGCACGCGCATGTGTTTCTGCTCTTCGGTGCCATAATATTAAGCATCATGAATACAATATTTCTGGTGGCGAAATATTGAATTACCGCGAGATGGTGGGAAGGGTTTTTTCTGCGCTGCAGAAGAGGCCTTTTTTTATTTCAGTGCCATTAAGTTTATTTAAAATAATTGTGTTTTTTATGAGGTTTATTCCTAGGTACCGACATTGGACGGCTGCGATGGCTGAACGAATGAATGATGACTTGCTGTTTGAGCACAGCGATGCGTTAAGAGACTTAGGTTTTAAGCCGGGCTTATTCGAACTAAGCGAAGATGATGTTTGCTAACCTAAGCGCTATGCAGACAATCAATAATTAAATGTGTGGCTGCTATGCGGTATTGTCGTTCATCAGGCGATATTTGCTTAAAGAGGAGTAATTTTTATGCGTTATTTAAAAAAATCGAAAGTTTTTCTTAAGTGAAAAGGTTATTTGACTTGTTTTTTGCGCTCACAGCGACCGCTATCTTGTTTATTCCCCTTTGTATTCTAGCCGCGGTGGTGGGCTTTACATCCAAAGGTCCGGTATTGTTTTGGTCAGACCGTGTAGGTAGGAATAATGTGATTTTTAGGATGCCCAAGTTCCGCAGTATGAAGGTGGGTACTCCTGCTGTTGCGACACATCTATTGCAAGACCCTAGCAGTGTTTTAACTCCTGCTGGTGCGTTTTTACGTAAATCAAGTTTAGATGAGCTGCCTCAGCTGTGGTCTATATTAAAAGGTGATATGAGTTTTGTTGGCCCTAGGCCAGCGTTGTTTAATCAAGATGATTTAATTACGCTTCGAACAGATAATGCTGTACATAAGCTGCTACCTGGGCTAACCGGCTGGGCGCAGGTGAATGGGCGAGATGATTTGTCGATTGGCAACAAAGTTGAGCTAGACATTGAGTATTTGCAGCGAAAATCTATCTTATTTGACATAAGAATTATAGTGATGACTGCTTTAAAGCTTATACGGTATCATGATGTTAGCCACTAAGCATGTGGTGAATATTTAACGTATTTCAAGATCGGCAAGCGATGAAGCATACGTGTTGTATACGGGTGTTTTATAGATAAGGTAATTGAGGTAACAACAATTGAAACAGACTACTGTGAATGAGAGTGTTTTTTTACTGTCGAAGTGGCTACTGGCGCGTACTCGAGGAGAAAAGCGAGTTATTACCTTGTTGGCTGATGTAGTGATGATAGTCTCGGCGTTGTGGTTTGCATTTTCATTGCGTTTAGGTCAGTTTTATTGGCCTACAGCAGAGGTATTTTGGTTGTTTCTTATAGCGCCGGTCGTCGCAATTCCAATCTATATTCGCTTAGGTTTGTATCGTGCGATTATTCGCTATATTGGGTTTTATTCTTTATGGGTCGTTGTAAAAGCGGTGTCGTTGTATGCTTTGTTGTTGGCATTTTGTGTGTTGATACTCGGTATAGAAGGTGTGCCGCGTTCAGCTCATATTTTAAATTGGATTTTGGTGCTGCTCATTACCGGCGGTAGTCGGATGATTGCTCGGTGGTGGTTTGCTGGTCTGATCGTTAATGTAAAGAACCAAACTGGCGGACACAAAATGGCTATATACGGTGCGGGAGCATCGGGAGTTCAATTAGCAGATCAACTTTCTTTGCGAAATGATATGGAGGTAGTTGCTTTTATTGATGATGACGTGTCTTTACAGCGACGCCAAATTCATGATCTTCGAGTTTATCCTTTTTTGCACCTAAGTCGTTTAATTGAGAGCTATGGGGTCACAGATATATTGCTTGCGATGCCCTCAGTGTCAAGATACCGGAGACAGCAACTTATAGCATTACTTGAGCCGTATCCAGTTCAGGTGAAGACGTTGCCGACCTTGGCTGAAATTGCTAAGGGAGAAGTAACGGTTGATGATATTCGCGATGTGGATATTGAGGATTTGCTCGGCCGTGACCCGGTTGCCCCGAATGAGCAACTCATGAGTAAAAACATTACAGGTAAAGCTGTATTGGTGACAGGGGCGGGTGGGTCAATTGGTTCTGAATTGTGCCGGCAAATTTTACGTTTACAGCCGCGAGAATTAATTCTGTTTGAAAATAGCGAATATGCACTCTACGCCTTAGAGAAAGAGCTTGCTCAACTGAATGAAACTTTAGATTACGATGAGTCTATTAATGTTTTGCCGGTTTTAGGCTCGGTCTTTAATAAAAATAGGATTGAGAGGGTTTGCTTAGACTGTAGTGTGGAAACTGTTTACCATGCGGCTGCTTATAAGCATGTGCCGTTGGTGGAGCAGAACCCAAGCGAAGCGATTCAAAATAATGTACTAGGTACTTTGTACACTGCGAAGGCTGCGATTGCGGCAAAGGTGGCATCCTTTATTTTAATTTCAACAGATAAAGCGGTTCGCCCAACTAATACGATGGGTGCGTCTAAACGTATGGCAGAATTAGTGTTGCAAGCCTTAGAGAAGGAAGGTGGTGAAACACGGTTCAGCATGGTGCGCTTTGGTAATGTATTGGGTTCGTCAGGATCAGTTATCCCTTTGTTTAAGAAGCAAATAAAACGGGGTGGGCCAGTGACGGTAACAGACCCTAAAGTGATTCGTTATTTTATGACAATATCTGAGGCAGCTCAGCTAGTTATTCAAGCCGGCGCTATGATGAAAGGTGGTGATGTGTTTGTGTTAGACATGGGTGAGCCGGTTAACATTTCTGAGTTAGCACGCAAGATGATTCATCTCAGTGGTTTGGTGATACGAGACGAGAGCCAGCCAACTGGTGATATAGACATTGTCTATACCGGGCTTAGGCCGGGTGAAAAACTATATGAAGAATTATTAATTGGCGACAATGTGTCGTTAACAAAGCATCCTAAAATTATGCGTGCCGAGGAGGATGTTGTGCCTTGGAACAGGTTAGAAGGGGTTGTGGAAAGTCTTAAGTATGCTGTGGAAGAAGATGATATTGAAAAGGTGAGGGCTATTTTGGTGGAAACGGTTGTAGGCTTTAAACCACAGTGCGGTATTCAAGATGCCGTGGAAAAGAAAGGGCGGCAAAAAACAGCTTCTTTGTCTGCTGATAATGTAATTAAAATCGATGGTCGAAATGGATAGTGCGGGTACTCAAGTAAAGAAGGTGGTAATACCCGTTGCTGGTTTAGGGACGCGTGTATTGCCTGCCAGTAAGGCGATTCCTAAAGAGATGATGCCGGTGGTGGATAAGCCCCTTATTCAACACGTTGTTGAGGAGGCGGTAGCCGCCGGTATTAAAGAAATTATTCTGGTGACGCGCGGCGGTAAGTCTTCAATAGAAGATCACTTTGATGCGCATTATGAGTTAGAGGCTGAGTTAGCGAAGAAGGGCAAAACGGCGTTGTTGAGTGCTATTCAGAACATCGTGCCACCAGATGTGTCTATTGTTTCTATTCGCCAGCCAGAGGCTAGAGGCTTAGGGCATGCGGTTTATTGCGCGGCGAGTTTGGTAAATCAAGAACCGTTTGCAGTTATTTTGCCAGATGTCTTGGTCCATAACGCGGCTGAGGAAAGTAATGATTTAGCTAAAATGATCGGCGAATTCGAAAGAGCTCAGTCAGCCCAGATTATGGTGGGTGAAGTGCCGACGGATAAAGTGCATTTATACGGTATTGCTGATTGTAGTAATGTTATGCCGAACGCAGGCGAATCGACCGCTATTAGAGGGTTGGTTGAAAAGCCGAACCAGGCCGAAGCGCCTTCAAACCTTGCGGTAATAGGGCGCTATATATTACCTGCGCGGGTGATGGACTTGTTGGCTGAGGGTAAGCCTGGTGCGGGTGGTGAAATTCAACTGACAGATGCGATCGATGCGCTGCTGACTGAGCAATCGGTTGAGGCATATAAAATGACGGGCAAAACTTACGACTGTGGTGAAAAGCTTGGTTATCTAAAGGCCAACATTGCCTACGGGTTACAGCACGCGGAAACGTCTGAGGGTTTGAAGGCCTATATTAAAAGTTTGAGTTGAGCGATGAGTAACCGAGAGGGGAAGGCGTGGATTGATTTGGTGCTGCATGCCGAAGAGATGAAGGGTGTGCACCTTAAGGACTTGTTTCAGTCGGACTCGGCTAGGTTTGATGCGCTGAGCGTGTCTACCGAGCACTTTTTATTGGACTTTTCCAAGCAACGAGTTACAACGAAAACGTTAGATAAATTGTTTGCTTTAGCTCAAGAACATGAGCTTCAATCGTGGATAGAAAAGCTATTCATGGGTGCAAAGGTTAACGTATCAGAAAACCGACCTGCCTTGCACACTGCGCTGAGGTTGCCCGAGCATGAAACATTGTGCGTAGACGGGAAGGACGTGGTGGCTGACGTACATGCATCGTTGGCTAAAATGGAATTATTGGTTAAGCAGCTTCAGAACGCCCAGTGGCGTGGTTACGACGGTAGTCCTATAACGAATATTGTTAATATCGGTGTGGGTGGTTCAAACCTTGGGCCGCTAATGGCTTGTGATGCCTTAGAGCAGTATGCGTCACCTGAAATGGGAGGGCTTGATGTGCACTTTGTGTCATCAATGGATGGCAGTGAGCTAGAGAAATTGCTGCCAACCCTTGATCCGGCAACAACGCTATTTATTATATCCTCAAAAACATTTTCTACGATTGATACCTTGGCAAATGCCAATACGGCGCGCGAGTGGTTGCTACAAGCAAGCCAAATAAGTGCCGAGATTATTAATCAGCATCACTTTATTATTGCAACGGGTAATACATCGGCTGCCCTCGCCTGGGGCGTGCCAGAGAAGAACCAGTTGCTGTTTTGGGATTGGGTGGGCGGTAGATATTCATTTTGGTCGGTGATCGGCATGCCGATTGCTTTGACAATTGGCATGGATAATTTCCGAGCAATGCTGAAAGGTGCGCACGATATGGATGTGCACTTTAGAGAAATGCCATTTGAAAGAAACTTACCGGTATTGTTAGGACTTCTGGGTGTTTGGAATATTAATTTTCTCGATATTCACGCGCACGCCATTTTGCCATACGATGGGCGGCTTGCTAAATTACCGGCCTACCTTGAGCAATTAGAAATGGAAAGTAATGGTAAAAGTATCAATCGTGAGGGTGAGCGAATTCATTATCGAACTTGCCCTGTACTGTGGGGTGAGGTGGGTTCAAATGCGCAACACGCCTTCTATCAGTTGCTTCACCAAGGAACGGAGCCGGTGATGTGTGACTTTATTGCGCCTGCAGTACGATATGAAAATGGCGGTAAAGAATTACAGCAGCAGCACCGCCTATCACTAACAAACTGTTTCGCACAATCGAGCTTGTTGGCCTTGGGTGATGGTGAACAAGGGAATAATAGTAGTACTAACGGTTATCAACATTACGATGGTAATCAACCCAGTACCAGTATTATGCTGGATGAATTAACGCCAGAAACATTTGGTGGGCTGATTGCTTTATATGAACACAAGGTGTTCGTGCAATCTGTGATTTGGGAGGTCAACCCGTTTGATCAATGGGGGGTTGAAAAAGGCAAGCAAGTAGCGACGTCACTTTTGGCCGAGCTAGATCAAATCAGCAATGGTGATTTAGATTCATCCACAAAAGGGCTGTTGCGCTATACGCAACAGCTAGGCAAGGAAAATAGCGATGAAAATTAATGTCTATGGCTCGAATCTTTCTGCTTGGGTAGCGGCAGCTAGCTTAGCAAAGGTGGGGAATGATGTTGCTATAGATGACATGGGCGAGGGTGCTTTAAAAGACCTAAAGGATATGTCGATTATAAGAGATGAGCCGGGCTTGTTGAATGAGTTGCAGCTACAAGTGGGAGCCGGCAGGTTGATACGGCGCCGACAATTATCAGCGGTCGAAGCAGGTGTTCACTGGTTGGCCTTGCAATCGAATGAGCAAGCGGTGGCGTCAGAGGTGGTTGATAATCTAGGGAAAAGCCAGCTAGGGACTCCCTTAGTCGTTAACCAATGTAATTTTTCGGTGGGGGCAACGGAAGGTCTGCAGTCTAGATTGGGCAAAGTGGGCGACGTTGTTTATATGCCCGATAATTTACAGGAAGGCGTGGCGCTACAGGGCTTCAGTCGACCGAAAAGGGTTATTTTAGGCATGGATAGCGATAAGGTTTTGATGA
>MAAC01020184.1_pt1 | contig 18011 bp, 11 predicted proteins | sample 1115981 | NCBI WGS metagenome assembly MAAC01 (sample SAMN04961126, study PRJNA320927) | seawater metagenome | isolation source: sample BD02T64 sea water enriched with oil for 64 days | place: USA:Gulf of Mexico | collected 2013-07-27 | reverse complement strand
GAGCTGCGATCCAAACGTAATCTTTCATTCTATCAAGTGTTTTCGACGTAATGGCGTTGAACGGGCATCCATGCCCTACATCGCCTTGTTCATCATCCATGATGAAAATACGTGAACACCTTCTTTCATTTCAGCGTTTGTTCACGCAGACAGGAAGTTGGTGTCACTGTTTGAGTATATATTACCTTTTAAAAAGAACAGTACTAACTCCTGGTTAGTTTTTTAGCAAAGCTATTAGCATGATAAAAACCAATGCTAGTATTACGGGCCATTTTGGTGAAAACCAAATAACACCAAGGCACTAAAAACAAACTCGTGATGGTAGAGAACGTTAAACCACCAATAATTGCAATGGCCAAAGGTGAGTATGATGGACCATCGCCGCCTATTTGGGTTGAGCCTAACGCGAGTGGGATCATACCTAGCACTGTGGTTGCTACCGTCATTAATACTGGCCGTAAACGCGTGATGCAAATATCACTGATCACGTGTTCTAAATCGGCAACGTTGGGCGACATTTGATTAATTTGATCGATTAACACTATGCCATTGTTTACCACTATGCCCATGAGGATCAAAATACCTATCATACCCATCACAGACATGCTGGTGCCAGTGATAAAAAAGAACCAGAACACCCCAACAATAGAATAAATAATTGAGCTAATAATCGCAGCAGGCAGCAGTAACGACTCAAACAGTGCTGCCATTACGATGTAAATCATCGCCAATGCCAATATCATATTGGTGATCATAATTTGCTGATCAGCTTGTTGGTTATCAAAGCCTTGGCCTAATTTCCAGCTATAACCTGCTGGCAGCTCAATTGCATTCATCGCCGCGGTAATACTATCTTGTGCTTGCTCCATAGTAACATCATTTAAGTTTGCCCCTATGGTCAGCGCTGTTTGGCGATTTTCGCGATAAATGGCCGTTAATCTGGGTTGTACTTTAAAGTGTGCGACATTTTCTAAGGTGATGGTTTGGCCATCTATTTGTGCTATGGGTAATTTTCTTAATTGGCTTAAGGAATATTTAAGGCGTTCATCATAAAGCAAGCGTATTTTTACTTCACCATTGGGATCATGTCTAAAACTTCTTAGCTCTAAACCACGTAATGCGGTCCCCACTATTTGAGCAACTTCATTAGAGTTCAAACCGATCTGGCTCGCTTTAACTCGATCAATGATTAAAACCATTTCTTTTTGATGTTGTGAAACATCGCTACGCACATCAGTCAAACCTTTAATATGATTGAGCACAGGTACTACTTGCTTGGATAACTCAACTAATAAATCGGTTGATGGGCCTAGCAAGGTCATACTAACTCCGCCACTTTTTGCACTTTGCCAGCCAAAGTCAGGCTTAGCTTCAGCAAAGTTAGGCATATTTTTACGAATGCGCGCTTTTAACTCGGTCATAGAAATATCGCGATCTTCTTTTAATAGCAAGGTAGAGGAAGCGCGCTCACCGTTGTAATAGCTATATACTGACTCAATGTAAAACTCGTCTTGGTTTTTGTATAAGTACTCTTCAAAGCGATCAACCATTGACTCCACATGCTCTAGCGGGAATTGTCCTTCAACATGATAGCGCATAAACAAACGAGTACCGTCTTGATTATCCATATTGTCTGAGGTGATAGCTTCCATGGGAATAGCGGCACTGGCTAAAATGAGTAATGCTATTATTCCGGTGATTTTGGGGTGGGCTAGCACCCAAACTAAGCTGGTTTTATAACGAGCTTGTAAACGACTAGGCTGCTTTTTAGCTTGTTCATTTTTGCCATTGATTAGCTTGTCCAGTGATATTTTACTTAAAAGCAAGGGCAATAAGGTTTTGGCAATTAATAATGATGCCGCTAAAGATATGCATATCGCGATAGCAACATGCTCTAAAAATACTGTTAATTGTACTTTTTCACCAATAATGTTGGGTAAAAAGACAATCATAGTGGTTAAAGTACCCGTCATCACTGCAAGAGAAACTTTATCAACCCCTTGTATAATATTTTGCACTTTACCTGATTGACTCGTGCTGGGTGTTTTTTGATGCTGCGCCGAAATAGACTCAGTGATCACCACTGAATTATCTACCAACATGCCCACGGCAAGTAACAAGCCCATCATCGATAAAACATTAAGAGAATAACCCAGCAAATACATGATGGCTAAGGTGATACAAATTGAAAATGGCACTGAAGCAACAACCAGTAGTGTTGCCGTGGTGTTGCGCATAAATAAATACAATACGGTAAAAGAGAGTAGGGCGCCAATGCCGCCAGCCGTTAATAAATCAGCTAAAGAGTCGGTAACTCCTTTCGCTTGATCTTCCATCATAAAAATATTCACGCCAGTAAATTGTCGGCTATCACGAATACTTTCTACTGATTTTACTACCCGTCCTGCCACTTCCACTAAATTGGCGCTCGACTCTTTAAACACGTTAACCCCAATAGCGTAGTTTCTATCGAGATGACGACCATCTACTTGCTCGGGTTGTTCAAAGGCTATGTGGGCAATATCGCCAAGGTAAACATGATCATTTACTTTTAAGGCACGAATGTCGCTTAGTTTGGCAAACTCACCTTTAGGACTAATGCGAATGCTGGCTTGCTCAGATTTTAGTGAACCAGCATTGATGGTGAAATTCTCTTTTTGCAGCATCATGGTTAGCGCGCCAATATCAATATTATGGCTAGCCATTCTGTCGCTTTGTAAGCGAATTGAAATTTGGCGAGGATCAACGCCATAAAGCTCAACTTTAGAAACACCGCTTAAGCGCTCAAGTGGTTTTTTCAGGTAATTATTTAATAACTGATAACTATTTTTCAGCTCACGCTCGCTAGAAATTCTTAGTGTTAAAATAGGTAAGTCTGCGGTGGAAAATTGATAAACAAATATCCGTTGTAAATCTTCGGGTAACAGATGACGAATAGCGTCTATTTTTTCTCTGGCCTCGATAGCTTTACCCGTTAAACTGCTTTCCCATTCCACTTCAATACCTATTTCTGCACCATGCTCTGTTGAGTTAGAATTAAGGCGTAATATTCCCCCCATAGTTGACAAGGCTTCTTCTAAAGGTTTGGTGACTAAACGCTCTACTTCTGCAGGTGTTGATGCTTGGTAAGGGGCACTGATCATCATTTCAGGAATATCAATGCCTGGCCATTTTTCTAACGGCAATAATTGTGTGGCAGCAAAGCCTGTTAACAGCATAGTTAAACACAGCATAAACGTAGTCACAGGCTTTTTTAATGCCAGCATGGTTAAGTTCATTTTGGCGGATTTTTTATTGGCTTGCTCAGGCGTATGCTCAGGAGTTAGCTCAGACATTAGTCGCCTCCACAAACTTACTCTCTTTAGGCGCTTTATTTTCGGCTATCTCGTCGGCATTGTCGGCAAACGCTTTAGAATCAAAGTTTTTATAGTCGAACAACTGATATAAAACAGGAATAACCACTAACGTTAATAATGTTGATGATAACAAGCCGCTGATCACCGTAATGGCCATTGGCGCTCTTAGCTCTGCCCCTTCACCTAAGCCTATTGCCATAGGCACCAAACCGAGAGTGGTGGTTAATGTCGTCATTACAATAGGGCGTAAGCGTGATATTGCCGCCTCTTTAATAGCGTCAATTTTATCACTACCTTGTACGCGTAATTGATTAATTCTATCAACTAATACGATGGCATTGTTAACCACAATGCCTGCAAGCATAATTAAACCAATAAAGACGATAACGCTGATATTAGTACCCGTAAAGAATAAACCATAAATAGAGCCAACAGCAGCAAGCGGTACGCTAAATAAGATTAATAGCGGGTGTAATAGCGACTCAAATTGAGAAGCCATGACCAAATAGACTAAAAATATCGCTAAGGTGAGCGCCATCAACATAGAATTAAACGAGTTTTGCATTTCCTCACTTTGTCCGCCAAAGGTTGCGACCACAGAAAAAGGTAGGTTAAGTGCTTCAAGGTGCTTGGTAGCACTGACAAGTGCAGTGCTTTGATCGCCGATGGCAATATTGGCACTTATCACCGCCACCCGTTGCTGATTTATGCGGTTAATTTGTGCAGGACCTACCGTTGCAACAATGTCGCTAATGCTGGCGAGGGTAATAGGGTAGTCGCTGCTTGGGTTGACAACTAACTCTTGTAAGTCATTAATTGAATCGCGCTCGCTGAGGTTACTGCGAACTAAAATATCAATTTTTCTATCTAGCAAGGTGTATTTACTAGCGACATTACCGCCTACTTTTATTGCCAGTAAACGGGCAATATCGGGCGCATTTAACCCAAGTTGAGCAATTTTTTGCTGGTTAAAGTGAATAGCCAATTCAGGCTGACCTTTACGTTGGCTATTAGCCACATCAACAAACTGTTTATCTTGCGCCATTGCTTTAGTTAACTGCTGAGAATATTTTTTAAGCTCATCTAAATCATAACCCGCAAGCTCGATACTAATAGGCTTACTAAAGGTAAATAACTCGGGACGATTAAGTGACGTTGTGCCGCCAACAATGCTGCGGGCGTATTTTCTTATTTTATCCATCACCGCTGGTTCATCGGCGCTATCATGAAGAATAACTTGTAACCGAGCTTGGTGCTCGCCACCTTTATCTGCGCTACTGGTCATTAAACTGCCGCGACCCGTTAATGAATAAGTACTTTTAACTCTGTCATCATTTTGCAGCTGTTGGGCGACTAAATTTATTGCCTGATCGGTTTTTATTAGTGGTGTGCCAGGGGCTAGCTCTACATCAAAGTAAAATTCACCTTGGGATAATGGTGGTAATAATTCAACGCCTATTTTGGGCAGAATTAAACTTGCCGAGCTTGCGAATACTAAGCTAACAACTAAGGTTTTTATACTATGCTTTAGCGCTAAGTTAAGCAGTTTTTGATAAGCGAGAGCAAGTGAGTCAAAAAGTTTATTAAAGCCTGCTGTTATCGGCTGCATAATAAAAGCCAGTGCTTTTTTCAGGGCATGAAAGAGGATTAAAAGTAAACGCATGGTGAACATAGGTAGGTAAATAAAGACGGCTTTTAAAGGCCAAGTTAATAGCCAAGCCATTTTTTTCATAAGAGATAATTGCTTAAAAGGCATACTCTCTACTTTATCGGCACTATCGTCTTGCCTTGGTGGTGTTATTTGTCTTGATGCCAACATAGGGATTAAGGTTAGTGCTACTGCTAAAGACGCAATGAGTGCAAAAGCAACGGTCATTGCTTGGTCAGCAAATAATTGCCCCGCCACACCTTCAATGAAAATAAGCGGTACAAAAACGGCTAGCGTGGTTAGCGTTGAGGCAATAATAGCGCCGCTGACTTCTTTGGTGCCTTTTCTGGCGGCTTCAACAACGTTTAAACCTTGCTCTTTGTAACGTGAAATATTCTCCAGCACAACAATGGCGTTATCCACTAATAAACCTGTTGCTAGCGCAATACCGCCAAGCGACATAATGTTTAAGCTGATGCCATTGCCATACATCATATTAAATGTGGCGATAACTGACACAGGAATAGATAAGGAAATGATCAGCGTTGGTACTATAGCGCGTAAAAATAAATACAGCACCAACATAGCCAGTAAACCACCAATAATAGCGGCTGATTTTACTTCACTAATGGCATTGCTGATAAAAGTAGATTGATCATAAACCACAGTAAGTTGGTACTTGTCGCCAGATTTTTCGCTAATACTAGCCAGTTCATCATTAATTAATTTTGCCACTTGTACCGTATTGGCATCGCCTTCTTTATAAATAGCTAATTCAACCGCTTCGCCTGAGTTGATGCGAGTAACGTCAGTGCGCTCTTTATAGCCGTCTACTATGCGGGCAATATCATTTAGATAGATAATTTTGTCATTTTCACGATAGACAACCAACTGACCAATTTGCTTGATATCGGTAAATTGATTAAGGGTGCGCACTAAATATTGGGTATTGCCATCAATAAGCTTACCGGCCGAAATATTGATGTTTTCGGCATTAATGCGATTAATAATATCTTGGCTAGAAAGGTTTAATTGCGCAAGCTTATGTTGATCTATAATGACTTGATATTCTTGCTCTAAACCGCCGCCTAGTTTTACTGAGGCAACGCCTAATAAAGACTCAAGTTGACGTTTTATATCATACTCGCCATAAGTTCTTAACTTGGTTAAGCCTAACACTGACGTATCTTTGCTTTGTAAACCAAGACGAATAATGGGATCTAGCGAGGGATTAAACTTGAGAATAAGGGGTTTTTCAACATCTAAGGGCAGGGTGATCAAGTCAAGTTTTTCACGCACCTCTAAGCTCGTAATATCCATAGCGGTTTGCCATTCAAATTCTAATAACACATCAGATTGACCCGCTTTAGAAATTGAACTGATCTTTCTTAAACCTTTAACAACACCAACAGCTTCTTCGATAGGTTTAGTGATTAGCTGTTCAATTTCACCAGGCGCTGCGCCCGTGTAGTTAGTACGAACGGTGAGTGTTGGGTAGGTTAATTCAGGCAGTAAATTTACCGCTAAACGCGATAGGCCAACTAAGCCAAATAAAATCACCGCAAAGGTAAACATCCAAACAGTTACTGGGCGTTTTATCGCAGTATCAACTAAATTCATGGGAAATCCTTCAGAAATTTATTATTAGTGCGCTTTTACAATGGCGGTTTCATTATTTGACCGTGCATCATCACTGTCATCGCTATTGTCACTATTAAGCACTTCAACTAAAGCATCGGCCTTAAGGTTATGCTGACCATTAACAACCACTATATCGCCTTCATTGATTTCCCCGACAACACTGCTAATAACCTCTGTTAGTTGCTCTTCAACAAAACCTTTAGTCACCATAATTTCGACCGCTTTATTATCTCTAACCAAGTAAATTTTGCTGGTATTATCTAAGGTGATAATGGCGTCACTGGCAATGGTAAAGGTATTGTTATGGGTATCAAAAGTTAGGGCAATTTGGGCAAACATGCCAGGTTTCAATTGCTGGTTTTCATTATCAATTGATAAAATGACTTTAAAGGTACCTGTGCGTTGGTCAATTACTGGTGAGATTGAACGAACTTTCGCTTGAAATATTTGGTTTTTACGGGCGCTAAAACCAAGCAGTGCTTGCTGGTTTAATTCAACATTACTGAGTTGATGCTCAGGTAAATAAACAACGGCTTGCAAGCTTACAGGGTCAACAATGTGAAATAATTTTTGATAACCTTGGGTAAAGTGGCCGGGTTTTACATAACGGTGAGAAACATAACCTGAAATAGGCGCAATAATTTGGCTATCTTGTAAATCAAGCTCAGCTAATTTACGGGCAGCAACGGCTGCTTGATATTGATATTTAAGCTTGTCTGAGGCTTGAGCGCTAACGAGTTTTTTTTCTGCCATTAAAGATAAACGTTGTAGCTCTTGGTTAATGCCTGCGAGCTCTGCATCTGCCTTATCAAGGGTTAGTTGGTAACGGCGCGGGTCTATTTTTGCTAACACTTGCCCTTTTTCTACATAATCACCTTCTTCGACATCAAGCTGCTCAATAATACCCGTCACTCGCGTAATAATGTCTGCTTCTGTACGTGACTCTACTATTGCTGTGGTATGAAAATTAGCAGAAATACTACCGCGCTCAATACTGGCTACGGTAACAGGAATGGCAAATGCTGCTTCCTTTTCTTCTTCTGTCTTGGCTGTGGTATCGCTACAGGCACTTAGTAATAAGGAGTTCATTATTAAGGTGATGATAAATGCTTTTTTTGTATTAATTGTTAGCATGGGGTTTGTCCGTAAAGTTAGGCTATTTTATATTGCTCTTATGATAAAAAATAGCACAGGTTATGCCAACAAGTGTTAACACTTATGTAACAAGGAGTTACATAAGTAGTAGTTGTTTAATAGGAAAAGTAAGTTGGTGAAATAACTGATTATTTGGTGAATTTACTCAAATATTAGTAGGAAGTTTTAGTAGGTGAGGTTTTAATCGCGCGAATACGCGAATAACTACACATTCATAACAAATTTTCTGTGTAGGCTCGAAGAGCCCTCTGTGGATCATTGTGGTTCGGTGGTGACAATTTACCAAGGTTTTAGTTTTTTAAGTGCTTTTTAAGCGCTATTACTCGCTATTGTGGCGGCGCTGTTATGGTGACCGCATTGATATCTTGTTCGATCAGGTGTGCATAGAGGTGAACGGTGCGAGCGCTGTTATTATTACTTTCTCTAGGACCTTTAATGACCGTGCCTGTCTTTGCATTGGCTGCATAGGAGGCAGCTGAGTAACTCGCTCTTTGAGCAGCAAAAGCGATCATCATAGTTTGATCTTCAGTCATGGGTCTATTTAATAGTGACATCATCAATTGATGATCAGAGTTTAAGTCCTTTTTTACCGTTTGTTGATTAACGATAGTGAATTGAGTGTGCTTATAATTGTCACTGACAAAACCTTGGGCATAGCCATTGTCTGAAAATTGCTTATTGCTGACTTGCTCAGTAGAGCTGCAAGCAAAAAGTGATAAACAACATAATAAGCAAATAATGGTTTTGACAGAGTACATAACAAGCCTTCACAATAAAAATATCTTCTATATGAGTGAAAAGGCAAGTGTTATGCCAACTGATTTTTTGACGCGGTAGTTAAAGGTTGTTTTTTATCTAGTACTATGAAAGTAAAGTATAAATAAATTTTCTATGAAGTTAAAAAAAAGCAAAGTTTAGCAATGAAAAAGGTTGGTTTTACTCAAAGCCGATTAAATAACAACCGTCAATTTTTTGCTATTTACGTTTTTTTCATTCTCGAGGGTTTCTGCTAACCATGTTTTAAAAGCAATGGCAGGGGCATAAGCTTGTTTATCATTAGGGGTAACAAGATAATAGCCATTATGAGTGCTTAGTGGCTGGTTACAAATAACAATTAGCTCACCTCGCTCCAGCTCACTTTCAATTAAAAACTTAGGTAATAATGCTACACCAAGCCCGGCAATAGCGGCATTGGTGGCAATAGAAAATTGCTCGAAATGCATGCCTTGGTTAGCGTTATGTTGCGCATCTGCATTTTCTGTTTCAATAAAATGCTCGGTAAACCATTGCTGCCAAGCATCAGGTCGGGTGGAAATATGTAATAGTGGCTGGTGCAGTAAATTAGCACAAACATTATCTGCTTGTGCTAATCCCGCTGCTTTGAAAAATTGCGGTGAGCAAACAGGCACCGCCTTTTCAGCCATTAAAAAGCAGCAATTAGCATCAGTCCAGCTTTCTCTACCAAAATGTATCGCACAATGGATATCTTCAAGACTAAAATCAAAAGGTGAAAGTTTACTAACGGTATTAATGGTAATTTGTGGATTTTTAGCTAAAAAATCAGGCAGTCTTGGCATTAACCAACGAGAGCCAAACATAGGTAAAGTTGCTAAATTAAGTACGCCACCCATAGGGTTAGTCATGATGTTTAAGGTGGCTGAGCGAATTTGACTTAAAGCACGCTGAATTTCTTTAGCGTATACTTTTCCCGCTTCCGTTAAACAAATGGTTTGTTTATGTCGTTGAAACAAATGTATTGAAATTTGCTGCTCTAACGCGGTTATTTGTCGGCTAATTGCCCCTTGGGTTAATGCTAACTCTTTAGCCGCAGCAGTAAAACTGCCTGTTCTTGCAGCTGCGTCAAAAGCAGCCAGCATACTGATACTCGGTAGTAGGCGTTTAGAGCTTGGTATGGTTAGCGTCGTTGGCATTGAAGGCGTAGTCATCTAGTTAAAATTAATTGTTGCTGTCAGTTTACCTGAGTATAACGATTAATTACCTGTTGTGTCATTACAAAAGGTAATGAACTAATGAAATAATATCGTTTGAAAGTTATTTGTATTTGCTTGATTATGTCATCATGTTTTTACACTGTAATTGATAAATCAATAGTTAAAGCAAGAGTTAAAACACCAGAAAAGATAATCAATTATTAAGGTTTTGTGTTTTTATTCGCTATTTTTGCATATTTTTAAGTGGTTTTAGCAGTGAGTTCAGGTAATGCCATAAAAAGCGAATGGCTATGCAAAAGCAACCATACCAACAAACGGAGACAAATTATGTCAGACACGAATGCAGAGCAACCAATAGACGTTGCTGTTGTTGATCCCAAAGCGCTTGAAACAGCAGCTTGCCAACCAAATGGCACTGTCCATGCTCGCCAGCAAGGTATAAATGATGTCACTGCCCTTGATATTGAGCAAATGCAGGGAATTTATGGTTACAGTGATGAAGCTCGTCAAATTATTAAAAATGAAAATTTGTTACCAGCAGGTTTATTAAGCCGTTTACATGCCTCTTATCCGCAACACTCTGGTTTAATGGCTAAAGAAACGCACATGTTTGCTGAGAAAGATCAATACACTGGGCTTTCGGGTTTTAGAAAAGTGGTTGAAATTTTACAAGCAAATAATATCGATATTGGAGATATTGAAGAGCGTGAATTATTTGTTGAGGTGTATCGTTTTTTAGCGACCAAACACAGCTTGAATAGCATTGACTGGACTAATTTTTATGAAGATTCTGTTTTTCAATTAGTCATGCCACAACCTGATATGATCAACAAACAAACCGTTGCTGAGTATATGGGCGCAAGTTTGGCAGAAAAGAAAAAAATTGTCAGTGATTATCAAGAGAAAACTAGCCCACATGATGGTAATCAACAATTAAACAAGCCTTGGTTTGAAAATGAACAAGGTGAAATTGAGTTTCTTGACGGTTCTCAACATAAATATCCGCAGTGCCAGTTAATTTTTGATAAAACCACTCAGAACTGTTTCTCTTTTTGTACTTATTGTTTCCGTCACGCGCAAGTGCGTGGTGATGAAGATATGTTTATCCAAAAAGAAATTGCTCAAATTCACCGTTACTTAAAAGTTCATCAAGAAGTTACTGATTTGCTTATTACCGGTGGTGACGGTGGTTATATGCCAGCGAGTCGCTTAGAGCAATATGTTACGCCTTTGATGGAAGATAGAGAGTTATTGCACATTAAAACGGTGCGTTTAGCAACGCGCTCGTTAACTTTCCAGCCAGAAATGATTTTAAGCGCTAAATACGACAAAATGTTAGCGGTATTTGATAAGCTGCATGAAAACGGTATTCAACTCGCATGGATGGCACATTTTTCAACGCCGCGTGAATTGTTAAACCCAACCACTATAGCTGCCATTCGTCGTTTGCAGCGCCATGGTGTGGTTATTCGTAGCCAAAGCCCAATGATGAATCACATCAGCTTATTTGAAAATAAAGATGGCAGTATTGATATTGATAGAAGTGCGCAAAACTGGATTGACTTAGCTAACATTATTGGCACTATGCACATTAGTTTCCATTCAATGTACTGTGCGCGTCCAACGGGTGAGCATCATTATTTCACCGCCCCATTAAGCGCGGTAAGTAAAATATTTGATAAAATTTATCGTGCTTTACCATCCATTAATCGCCCTTCTCGTCATATTTCAATGACGACCTCGGCAGGCAAAATATCTATTATGGGTGAATGTGACGTACGTGGTGAACGGGCTTTTGCTTTAATGTTTACCGAAGGCAGAAATATGGCATGGTTAGATAAAGTATTTTTAGCCAAATACGATGAAACCACCAATGATGTGAAATTGTTAAAACCACTTGCAGGAGATACTTTCTTCTTTGAAGAAGAGTTAGCACAAATTGAGCATGACTTAGCAGCCGCGTTGAATAATCGCCTTAAAGCCTAATCAATTTAAAGAATATCAACATATAAAAAAACCAGTCAATTGACTGGTTTTTTTATTTTCACTTGAACTTACTAGAAACTGTTAACTCGGTGCTGCTATTACTGCTGATTTTACCCAAGCCATTGAGCAAATAACTGCTTGATATAATCCATCAACTTAGCAAAGAAACTGCCTTCATTTACTTCTTCTAGCGCAACCAATGGATATTGGGCAATATCTTCACCATCAAGTTGTAAAAATAATGTACCTACCACAGTGCCTTTTGCTAATGGTGCTTCAAGTTCTTGATTTAACTCAAAGTTAGCTTTTAAATTTTTACGTTGACCACGCGGGATAGTAATAGGTGTATCAACTAAAATACCTAAATCGACTTGTGGTTTATCACCAAACCAAATGCGATTGCTGGCAAATTTTTCACCCGCTTTATAAGGGGTGATAGTTTCAAAAAAGCGGAAGCCATAATTTAGCAACTTTTTACTTTCAACTTTACGCGCTCGTTCGCTTTCTGTGCCCATCACTACGGTAACTAAGCGCATATCGCCCTTGGTTGCCGAGGTAACTAAACTGTAGCCAGCATTTGAGGTATGGCCAGTTTTCATGCCATCAACATTTAAGCTTTTATCCCACAGTAATGAGTTACGGTTATATTGCTTAATGTTGTTATAAGTAAAAGATTTTTGCTTATAAATGGCATACTCTTGCGGTACTTCACGAATAATAGCGCTAGCAAGTGTTGCCATATCACGTGGTGTTGTCATGTGCGATGAACTGTCTAGGCCGTGACTATTTTCAAAAAATGAGCTCGACATACCTAGCTGTTCAGCATGGGCATTCATTAAATCGGCAAAAGCACTTTCACTACCAGCAATATGCTCTGCCATGGCGACACAGGCATCATTACCTGAGGCAACAATAATCCCTTGGTTTAATAAGTTAACAGGTACTTCGGTGCCTACTTCAATAAACATTTTTGATGATTCAGGGAAGTTTTTCGCCCAAGCATTTTCGCTGATCATCACTTTGTCGTTGTTGGTAATATTACCGTTTTCTAACTCTTTACCTATGATATAACTCGTCATCATTTTGGTTAAACTAGCAGGTGCTAACTGCATGTCTGCATTACCTTCGGCGATAACTTTACCTGTGGTGTAATCTATTAAAATAAAGCCTTTGGCGTTAATTTTTGGTGCATCGGGGATTATCGTCACACCATGGCTTAAAGGTGATACTAGTAACGCAGCGCTAAGCGTTGCACTAAATACTAGGCCACTGAAGAAGTTGGTAACTTTGTTTACCAGTTTGTTAACGGGCTTGTTTATTTTTCTAGGTGTTTTTTTAGGCATTTTATTAAGCATAAGTGATATTAATTAAGTGGAAAATTATTGGATGAAGACCATATATTTAGAAAGTATATCATCTCCAATAGGCTTGGCTATGGTAGAAGCTAGCTAAATTGTATTTTAATTGTTAGAAACGCTACAAACTTCTTAAATAAGCATTTGGGTAGCCGTTTGTCTGTAACTGCTTTAGCAGGGTGTTTTGCAATTTTTTATCAACAATGGGCCCTATTTGAATGCGGTAAATGCCCTTTTTTTCTGGGAAGTTAACAGTTTGAGAATACTTAGTTGCTAAGTTATTGGCGGTGCTTTTAGCTAGTTCAAGTTTGCTGGTTGCAAAAACTTGAATGATATTTTTATGATTACTATTTTTACTGCTGTTTTTACTGCTGTTTTTACTGCTGTTTTTACTGCTTTTTGAGGGCAGAGTTGTTGGCTGGTTTTTATTGTTAGTAAGCCCTTCAATCGTGGATGATTGCTTCTCTACAGGCTTTTTGCCAAACTCAGTAATCGCCGTTATTTTTACCTTAGCGGTACCTGTTTTTAACATATCAAGCTTGTATGCCGCGCTATATGACAAGTCGATAATGCGACTTTGATGAAAGGGGCCACGATCGTTCACGCGGACAATAACCGATTTGTTATTGGCCAGATTGGTCACGGTTAAATAAGTGGGTAAGGGTAAATTTTTATGGGCAGCACTCATGCTGTACATATCATAAATTTCGCCATTAGAGGTGAGATGGCCGTGAAATTTTTTACCATACCAAGAGGCAGTGCCTGTTTGTTCAAAGCCTTGTGCGCTTTTAAGTACGTTATAATCAATACCACGCACTCGATAATTTTTATTGCCACCTCGGCTGTGATCTTCAGCGCGGGCAATAGCATCTTTTAACTCAGCTTGGTTGGGAAGCCTGCTGGGTGTACTATCATTAGCATGTTGATAACGACTTGAGCTGCAGGCCGTTAGTAAGGTTAACAACAGGCTTAGTAAAATTATGTTTTTCATTAGTATATTTTTCATTAAAGCGTTAAACATGGAATTTTCGGTGCGTACCAATAGCCATTAGCATGCCAAAGCCAGCTAATAAGGTCACCATTGATGTACCGCCAAAACTGACCAAAGGTAATGGCACGCCAACAACAGGCAGTAACCCTGACACCATACCGATATTAACAAACACATAAACAAAGAAGGTTAGCGTAATACTACCAGCTAAAAGCTTGGTAAAAGCATGTTGAGCATTGACTGAAATCCATAAGCCGCGCATAACAATAAATAAATAAACAGACAGTAAAAGACCAACGCCAATTAGGCCAAACTCTTCACTGAAAACTGAAAAAATAAAGTCAGTATGGCGCTCGGGTAAAAATTCTAATTGCGATTGTGTACCTTGCAAATAACCTTTACCTTCAAGGCCACCGGAGCCAATAGCAATTTTAGATTGAATAATATGATAGCCTGAGCCTAGCGGGTCTTGTTCAGGATTAAGAAAGGTCAATACCCGTTGCTTTTGGTAATCTTGCATTAAGAAAACCCATAAGATAGGCGCAAAGGCTGAAGCAAGGCCAGCACAAATACCGATAAGTTTCCAACTTGCCCCCGCGAGAAAAATAACAAAAATACCTGAGCTGGCAATCAGCAACGAGGTGCCTAAATCAGGCTGTTTAGCAATAAGTAGGGTTGGTAATAACACCAAGATAAAAGCGATAACTATGGTGGACAATTTTACCGGTAAGTTTTCTTGGCTAATAAACCAAGCAATCATAATAGGCACGATTAATTTCATAATTTCAGCGGGCTGAAATCTCATAAAGCCTAAATCTAACCAACGTTGCGCCCCTTTGCCAACATGGCCAAATAACAGCACAGAAATTAGCATTAAAATGCCTAACACAAAAACAGGCACCGCCCATTTTCGATAAGAAAGCGGCGGAATTTGAGCAACGATCAGCATAATAAATAATGCCACACCTAAGCGAATAGCTTGTCGGTAAACTATGGCCATACTTTGACCACCGGCACTATAAACAACAAATAAACCAAGTACCATTAATGACAATATACCTAGCAGTAAAGGTAAGTCTATATGAAGCTTTTGCCATATACCGCGCGCTTTTTGTTGTTCTTGACTGCTGCTATGCATTAATCGGTACCACTTTGTTGAAGGTTACTTGCTAGCGTTGTACTGGTTGATGAATGAGCATGTTGATGTGCGGCCATCATGTTAGTATTAGTTGTTTGCTTATCAAGGCTTGACGTGATCACTCGAGAGCCAAAATATTGATCCATTATTTGCCTAGCCACAGGGCCAGCATTAGTACCGCCACCGCCTTTGGCAACATTTTCAATGGCTACCGCCACGACAATTTCAGGTTTTTTATAAGGAGCAAAAGCGATAAACATAGCATTATCGCGCTTACTTTCTTGGGTGGTTTTAGCATCGTACTTTTCATCTTGTTTAATACGAGCAACCTGCGCAGAGCCTGTTTTACCTGCGGCATCATAATGAGTGCCTTTAAAGGCTGAGTGGCCAGTAGCTCCTACTATTTGTACGGTTCTGTGCATGGCGTTGAGTACTAAATTCCAATTTTTTTTCTGCTTTAATACCAGTGGTGCTTGCTCTTCGTAGTTAACCGCAACCATGGTGCTTGCTGTTTTGTCTGCTACCGTCACAAGCTCGCTAGTGGCATGTAAAAAGTGTGGCACCTTTCTATGGCCATGATTAACGAGCGTGGTGAGTGCTTGTGTTAATTGCAAAGGTGTCACTGTCCAATAACTTTGGCCAATACCAACAGACAATGTTTCACCGGTATACCAAGGTTTATTATATCGTGCGCGTTTCCAGCTAACGCTGGGCATTATTGCTTTGCTTTCTTCATGAATATCTACGCCAGTGTAATCACCAAAACCAAAACGTTCCATCATAGTACTTATTTTGGTGATGCCAAGTTTAAAGGCTAAATTGAAGAAATATATGTTGCATGATTGCTCAATGGCTTTGTTTAAATCAACCCAGCCGTGTCCCCATTTTTTCCAATCACGGTATTTATTGGGTAATCCTTCTAGTTGATACCAGCCCGGATCCCAAACTTTAGTGCTGGGTGTGATCACTTTTTCTTCTAGACCTGCAATGGCAAGAAAGGGTTTGACCGTTGAGGCTGGAGGGTAGCCTTGCACACTGCGATTAATCAGCGGCAGATTTTTAGAAGATAATAATTTTTTATAGTTCTTGGAGCTGATGCCATGAACAAATAAATTGCCATCATAGCTCGGGTTTGAGTACATGGCTAAAATACCGCCAGTGCGAGGATCCATAGCAACAACGGCGCCGCGTTTGCCTGAAAGGGCACGTTTGGCGATCATTTGTAATTCAATATCTAAGGTTAAGGTTAAATCTTTTCCAGGTACAGGCGGAGTAAAGTCTAAGGTGCGAATAATACGCCCTTGGTTATTTATTTCTACTTCTTGATGACCTATTTTGCCGTGCAACATATCTTCGTAATATTTTTCTATACCTAGTTTGCCAATGCCATGGGTTGCTGCATAGTTTTCAGACTTATCGGCTAATGCTAATTTGTTGGCATCTCTGCGATTAATACGGGCAACATAGCCTAAACTATGGGTGGTTAGATCGCTAAAAGGGTAATAGCGTTTTAAACGGGCATCAACAAAAATGCCTGGAAACTTGTGCTGGTTAACAGAAAAAAGCGCTACTTGCTGCTCGCTTAAGCGCGGCAGTAAATCAAGCTGTTTGAAGCGACGTTTACCTTTAATACTTTTGAAAAACTTAGCTTGTCGGTCTGCACTGATTGATAAAAGCTGGCTGACATTGGCTATGCTGTTTTTCAAATTATCAACATCTTCGGGGATCACCGCTAAGCTATACACAGGTTTGTTATCGGCGAGTATTACGCCATTTCTGTCATAAATTAAGCCACGATTTGGCGCGACAGGAAGTAGTTTAATTCGGTTGGAATTCGAGCGAGTTTGGTACTTTTCAAAAGAATTAACTTGTAAAGTATAAACATTACTAAAAAGTATCAGTAATAGCACCAACACGCCAGTAAAGGCAATGAAAGTGCGTCGAGCAAATAGGTTTGCCTCTGCGCTGTGGTTACGAATAATAACGCGACGAGGAACCACTAATATTCCCTTGTCGATTGTGAAAGGTTATTGGCAACAAAAAGCACAAACCAATAAGCCTCAGCATGCTTAGCAAAAAAATGATTACGTATGATGAGGCGACGAGGAGCCATTAATAATTTCCTTGATGCTGTTGATACTGCTGAGAGTTATCGTCAACGAAAAGCACAAGCAAATAAGCTTCAGCATGCTTGCCAAAAATAGGATTACGTATGATGACACGACGAGGAGCCACTAGTTATTCTCGGTGATAAGGGTGGTTATTATTGATGCTCCATGCGCGATATAAGCTTTCTGCGATAAGCACTCTTACCATGGGGTGCGGTAGTGTCAGCGGTGACAGTGACCATTTTTGCTCGCTTGCTTTTATGCATGCAGGGGCTAAGCCTTCTGGGCCACCAACAAGTAAAGCAACATCTCGGCCGTCAAATTGCCAGCGCTCTAGTTGCTTGGCAAGTTGTGGGGTATCCCAAGGTTTACCTTCCACTTCTAAAGTAACAATGCGGCTGCTCTTAGGGATGGCGGCGAGTAACTGCTCACCTTCTTTTTCTAAAATACGCGCAATGTCAGCATTTTTTCCTCGTTTCCCTGCGGAAACTTCAACTAAATCAAAAGTTAAATCGCGAGGGAAACGACGAGCATATTCACTAAAACCTTGGCTGACCCAAGCGGGCATTTTAGTGCCAACGGCGTATAAAGTTAGTTTCATAATAATTGCTGCACTTATTACCCAAATGTAGACATTAATTGAGTAATCACGCAGGAAAAAGTTGTGATAGCAAGGCGGTT
>MAAC01006672.1_pt1 | contig 18012 bp, 16 predicted proteins | sample 1115981 | NCBI WGS metagenome assembly MAAC01 (sample SAMN04961126, study PRJNA320927) | seawater metagenome | isolation source: sample BD02T64 sea water enriched with oil for 64 days | place: USA:Gulf of Mexico | collected 2013-07-27 | reverse complement strand
TCATATTCACACTAGGATAATCGACTGGTGATTTTTAATACACGTTGATTGCCGCCATATATGCATGAGTTGACGCCATGAATGCGTACGGGATATGAATAAACGATATTATCGATATCCTGTACGCATTCCAGCGCTGATAATGTTTACGTAGAGTCGACCGATGGTAGCGTTGGATTAACTCTTAAGTTTTAACAAAAAATTATACGCTTTAGTAAGGCTGTCATTATAGGGTGGAAGCAAAAGCCCCATCGCGTTGTATTTTGCCTGATAGAAAACAGGGCGCATCTTAGAAAAAGAATTAAATCCCTCCTGACCATGATAATGCCCCATGCCACTGTGGCCGACGCCACCAAACGGCATGTCGTCCTGAAACGCATGTAGCAGTGTTTCGTTAACAGACACACCGCCTGACATTATGTGTGAAATATATCGTTTGGTTAACGCTTTATTCTCCGAAAATACATACAGGCCCAACGGACGATTATGGGCGTTAACGTAGTCCATAATCTCCTGTGGGTCTTCATAGGTCATAACTAAGAGAACCGGCCCGAATGTTTCGTCTTGTCGAATATGCATGTTTGCGGTGGAATCAAGCACCAGATGCAGAGGGAATTTTTTATCCTGATGATTAATTTCTTGATCATTAAGATTTACTAGGGTTGCACCATTGTCAGTGGCGTCTTGTAGTGTAGCTTCGAGCCGAGAGACGGAGCGATCATCAATGACAGAGGTGTAGTCTTTACTGTTGATGTCTGGCACATGTTGTTTGACCCATGCCTTTGCCTTTTGAGTGAACTCGCCTACTTGATCTTTATGGACAAAGACATAGTCGACGTTGAGACATATTTGCCCAGCATTCATTTGTTTGGCATACATGATGCGCTCAACGGCTTTGTCTAACGGGTACTGTGGATCGATAATAGCTGGAGATTTCCCTCCGAGCTCAAGAATCACTGGAGTTAAATTTTTTGCAGCGGAAGCCATGACTGCTTTGCCGGTACTGACAGATCCTGTGAACAAAATAAGATCAAAAGGCGTAGAAGAAAATTCAACACCAACCCCTCCGGTTTCGATAAGAAACGTCAGTGTCTCAGCAGGAAAGTACTTTGGGCTTATTTGAGTTAATAATTTACTCAAATTGATGGAGTTTTCAGACATCTTTACTATTGCACGATTACCTGCCGCCAATGCGGTGGCTATCGGAATAAAGGAAAGGTTAATCGGAAAATTCCACGGAACAATGATACCGACAACCCCTAACGGCTGCGGAGTAAGCATATTGGTAGACCCGGGAAACATTTTAAAATCTACATGTCTCTTTTGAGGTTTCATCCATTTCTTAAGGTTTTTTGCAATGAAATCTATCGAATCAAAGACGGCGATAAATTCAGCGAAAACGCTTTCATGCCATGAGCGATTACCATAGTCTTGATTAATTGCCTCGATAATGGCGTCCTTGTTTTCGGACAGCAGGCTTTTGAGATTGGTTAAGTTGTCTTTTCGTTGCTGAAAGGGTGGTTCTGGAGAGTCTAGGTAGGACTGTCTTTGTAAGTTGTAGCTTGTTTGTAGCGGACTCTTGGCTATAGAGTCTTGTAGTTCATGTACTGGGCTGTTCATGGGATCTCCCTATGTGGAAAGTTAACCTTCTTAATCAATGATTATGAATTAATTTTCAACGTGGACTGGAGACAATTATAATGAATTGTATTAATAAGGTTGGGCTTTACAGAGGGGAAAGATAAAGGGGGCTCGCTGTGCGGCGAGATGTGTGTAATTGCGCTATGTGTCAATATTGGTTTTTTGTCCAGGCGTTTGATCTAAGCATCAGGTATCTATCTGGATTATAGGAAACCATGTTAGATCATTGGTTAATCAGGTATAGTCCAAAGATTAATGTGATATGAATAATGTCGATTTTAGTTGCCTTCATTATCGGGGTGATGAATCACATAGCCTTTACCATAAACAGAACTAATTGGAAAAAAAGCCCCAGGTATATTTCCTACTTTTTTTCTTAGTCTTGCAATGAGTATATCTATTGTACGGTCATTTGCTTCCCAATCCCCCCCTCGAATTTCATCCAGTAAGTGATCTCGGGTAAGAATTTTTTCCGTTGAATTAAAAAATTCAGATAAAATAGCACACTCGTCAGAAGTTATTTTTATTGAGTGACCAGAAGGGGTGTGCAGCAACAAACGCTTGTTGGATTCGAGAACCCAATCATCACAGGAAAGCACTTGTTTTTTGCAAACTCGTACTTGCTCGGCATGTTCGACACGCACCAATAGCCGTTTGCTAATGCTCAATACTTCACGAGGGAATATGGGTTTTGTTATATAAGCATCAGCCCCCATTTCTAAACCGACAACACGATCAATGTCTTCATCACGCTGGGAAATTAAAATGATTCCTACATGACCCGCTGACCTTAGTTGGCGAGTAAGCGCTAACCCATCACCAGATCCATCATTGTCCTCGATTTGAATGTCAAGTAGAACAAGGGGAATGCCTTCGTTAGCCACCAACTGCATAGCTCCTTTGGCAGAGGGGGCATCGAAAACGGTAAACCCTTCTTTTTCAAAAAGTTTTACCAGTAATTTACGCTGCATTTTCTCATCTTCGATGATGAGCACCTTGTTTTCTATCAACTTTAGGTACCTGGTATTTCTATTGATAGAATAAAGCCTAGCACAATGTTCAGCTATGTTGCACCCAGAGGTGCCCGAGTACTTATGGCTAAACGTCTTTATCGGTGGTGCGAATCACCATCAGTCGCAGCTCGGTCATGTCTTCGATGGCATACTTAATGCCTTCGCGACCGAGACCACTGTCTTTCACGCCGCCATAGGGCATATGGTCTACACGCCAGCTAGGTACATCCCCAATGACCACGCCGCCCACTTCTAATGTATCCCAGGCTTTCTGTGCCTTGTATAGATCACGGGTAAAGATGCCGGCCTGTAAGCCAAACTTACTGGAGTTGATGTCTTTCAGTACAGCATTGAAATCTCTAAACGAGTCCAAAATAGCGACTGGGCCAAAGGCTTCTTCGTCTCGGATATTTTGGTTGATGCCTACACCTTCTAACAGAGTGGCTTGTAACATAGCGCCGTCGCGCTGACCGCCACACAATAAATCGGCGCCGCCGGCTACCGCCTCTTGTACCCAGTTATCTAAACGAGTGGCTTCGTTGACTGAGATCATTGGGCCAATAAAGGTTTCAGGGTCTTTAGGATTTCCCATTTTTAGGGCTTTGGTAGCGGCAACCATTTTCTTTTTAAACTGGCTGTAGATGCTTTCGTGTATGTAAATACGTTGTACGCCTATGCAACTTTGGCCCGACTGATAAAAGGCACCAAATACAATGCGGCTAACAGCATCATCGATGTCACTGTCGTGATCCACTACACAGGCCGCGTTACCACCTAGCTCTAGTATCACAGGCTTTTTACCGGCCTTGGCTTTTAGTGCCCAGCCTACGTCAGGTGAGCCTGTGAAGCTTAACAGTTTTAAGCGATCGTCTTCTGTGAATAACGCTGCGCCATCACGGCGGCAGGGCAATATAGAAAACGCACCTTCTGGCAAGTTCGTTTCTGCCAAAATCTCACCAATGATGATAGCTCCAATGGGTGTTAGGCTGGCGGGTTTTAATACGAAAGGGCAACCGGCGGCTATGGCAGGGGCCACTTTATGGGCAGCCAAGTTTAGTGGAAAGTTAAATGGGCTAATGAACGAACATGGACCAATCGGCACTCGCTTGCTCATACCGGTATAACCTTTAGCGCGTGGGCTAATATCCATGGGAATCACTTCACCACCAATGCGGGTAGATTCTTCAGCGGCAATGCGAAAGGTATCAATTAAACGGGTCACTTCACCTTGAGCATCTTTAATGGGCTTACCCGCTTCTACACAAAGGGCCTCTGCCAGTTCGTCAAAGCGTTCGCGAAAACGTTTAACACAGTGATCCAAAACCTCTTGGCGCTCGTACGCGGCCATTTTAGCCATTGGGACAGCGGCTTTTACCGATGCGGCAATAGCCGAATCAATAACGCTGCTATCGGCCATAGCCACAACGGCGGCCACCTCGCCAGAGTATTTATCTAAAACTTTTAAATCTTCGTTGGCGTATACGGCTTTATTGGCCAGGTAATAAGGGTAACTTTTTGCAAGCATGGTAACTCCGATTTGCAAGGCAACTCATACGAGTGGGTTGTTCAAATAAGGCTTAATAGGCCATTTGGTAAATGGCCAGAGCATCTTCCAATTTTATTTCAGTTGGATTGTTCACTAATAATCGAGTTTGTAACATGGCGTCTTGGGCAAGCTGAGGTAGAAAGGACTCTTCAATTTCCATCTCTTTTAGCGTTGTTGGTAAGCCTAGTTCTTTGATTAGAGCCTCAAGATTTTTAACTAACTTAGTGGCGATTTCAATATCAGGGCCATTGAAATTTTCATTAGGAAAAATAATCGGAGCCAATTCGGCGTACAGTGTTGCTGCAAATGTCTCTGGATCATTGAGGTTAAAACGCATTACATGTGGTAGAACTAATGAGTTGCTTAAACCGTGAGGAATATGAAAATGCCCACCTAGCGGATAGGCTAACGCATGTACCGCTGCTACAGGGGAATTCGCAAATGCCTGGCCTGCTAACATCGCACCCAGTAGCATTTCTTCACGAGCTGTTTTATCACTGCCGTTATGAGTAGCCGTTTGAATACTTCTTGCTATTAAACGTAAACTTTCTTTGGCCATTAAATCTGACATGGGGTTCTTTTTATGGATGCTGGTGTAGGCTTCAATGGCATGAACCATGGCATCGATACCGGTAGCAGCGGTCACATGTTGCGGTAAACCCATGGTTAAGTCGGCATCCAAAATAACGAAGTCTGGCAAAAATAGTGGTGTCACCGCACCAATCTTTGTGGTTTTACCTGTGGTCACAATCGCCACCTGGGTTACTTCTGAACCTGTACCCGCGGTAGTCGGTACTTGAATTAACGGTAAACGTTCTCCTTTAGCATTATCGACGCCGTAAATATCATTTAACGTTTGTTTGCTGCTTGGATGTGCTAATAACGCGGTAATTTTGGCAACGTCCATGGAGCTGCCGCCACCCAAACCAACAATGGCATCCACGCCGGTACGTTTGGCATTGTCTATGGCTGTTTGCACTACCGCTTCCGGTGGATCTGCTTGTACATCACTGAATACTTGCACGGCTATGTTAGCTTTATCAAGGCTGTCTAGTGCCGACTTATGCAAGCCTAATTGTTTAATACTGGGATCAGTAATGATCATTACCGAGTGAATGCTTTGATCTTGAATGATTTCAGCCAAACGTGCAGCCGCGCCAGATTCGCAAATAATGCTTTGGCTGGTAGCAAAGGTAAATGCCTTCATTATTTTTCCTTTGAAAATGAGAGTTTTCGAAGGTTATCTAGAGCTTCTCTAAGTTGGCCATCCAATGGGATAGGTCTACGAGACTCTCGATCAACATAGACGTGGGTGAATGTTCCTTCCGCACTCACATTGTCTTCTCCAGTTTTAAAGATTCCTACCCCATACTCTACTGAACTTGTTCCAATTCGATTAACTCTGAAGCCGCCTTCTAGAGAGTCAGGAAAAGCAACTGGACTAAAGTAATTACACTGCGAGTTAACGGCTAGGCCAATAATATTGCCGTCATGGATGTTTAATCCACCTTGTTGGATCAGGAAGGTATTGACGATGCTGTCGAAGTAGGCGTAATAAACGACATTGTTAACGTGACCGTAGATGTCGTTGTCGGCCCAGCGAGTACTGATGTCGCAAAAGAAATGATAATCTTGACGGGTTGTTAACGGTTTTTTCATAAGATGAATCCGGGAAGGAGTAACGTATTAATGGGTAGCTTGACGGGAAACTAAGCCCCCGTTGGAATCGGGGGCTCTGATGGGGGCAGTAGCTGACAGTTAACCTACCATGCTATAACCGCCATTAACGCTTATAACCTGTCCCGTTAACCAGCTGGTTAGGTCTGAGGCTAAAAATGCAACCATAGGTGCAACATCCTGAGGAAGGCCTATGCGTCGTAATGGATATTGGCGTACAATTTTGGCGCGATTTTCTTCCAACCATTCTTTATTGCTATGGGAGGTTTCCAGCATACCCAGAGCAATGGTGTTACTGCGCACGTTAAATTTGCCCATTTCCTTGGCTATGGATTTACTAAGAGCCACCACCGCGGCGCCAGTTGCTGCTTTTATACTAAGGTAGGACTCTCCAACTTTAGCCGAGTCGCCCACAATGTTGATGATTCGCCCGTCTTTTTGCTCTTCCATGTAAGCAGAAGCTGCGTGGCAGGTATGGATAATGCCATATTGGCAAACATCCGTTTGTCGTTTCCACTGTTCTGGTGTGCTGTCAGAAAAGCGTTTTTGAAGTACCAGTCCGGCATTGTTAACGAGTATATTTATGCTACCGTGATCGTTGACTATATCACCGATCATCGCTTTAACTTGGTCGTAGTTTGTCACATCTGCTTGATACGCTTTTGCTTTTCCACCCGCAGTAATGATTTCATCAACCAGTGCATTGGCTTCAGATTCTGACCCTCGATAATTGATAGCAACCGTTGCACCTTCTGCTGCCAATGTTCGGGATATTTCTGCCCCTGTATCGCGAGCACCACCGGTGACGAGGGCTACTTTTCCTTCTAATCCTAATTTCATAATGACTCCTATAAATAAAGTGTCGTTAACTACTTGGGTTTTGAGCTGCCTGAACCAAACGAAAAATCCGTTCTGGTGTCATTGGAAGTTCTGTTACGTATTGGTCTAGCGGAGCTAACGCATCTGAAATTGCGTTGGCTATGGCTGCTGGAGCACCTATTGTTCCACTCTCACCCATGCCGCGAACTCCGCTTAGCGTGGGTGGTAATTCAACATCCAGATGCTCAATATCGATTCGAGGAATTTCTGTTGCTGCTGGAACGATGTAATCTGCTAAGCTCGCAGATAGTGCTTGGCCCTGTTCGTCGTAAACCATTTCTTCAAATAAGGCAGCTCCGATACCCTGAGCCACTCCACCATGAACTTGACCTTCGACAATAAGGGGGTTGATCATTTGGCCGCAATCTTCAGCGACAATATATTTACTAATTTTCACTTTTAGTGAGATTCGGTCGATTTCTAACGCCACCACATGGGTGGCAGAAGAAGTCGTTCCCCATAAAGGGTCGTAGGTTTTGGTTGCAGATAAGTCACCTATCTCTTCTTTTAATTCTGCGGGAATGCTACCCATTTGAGAGTAATAGGCTTTCGCTAACGCTTTGAGACTGAGTGACTTGTCGGTGTTCTTGTTGAAAAAGAACCCGTCTTGGATGAAGATATTTTCTTCCTCATCTCCTAACAGTATTGACGCAATTTTGAGTAGTTTTACGTTTAACGCCCGAGTAGCCAATATAGCCGCGCCAGAACCCAGAGCTGCACTGCGACTAGCGTAGGTTCCGGTTGAATGAGCAACAGCATCGCTATCGCCGTGAATAATTCTTACAGAGTCTATACTGACATTTAAGTGTTCGGCTACTACTTGAGCTAAGGATGTTTCTAATCCCTGGCCATGGGACGCCACACCAAATCGCGCGACAATGCTGCCCGTTGAGTCGATACTGATTGACGCTGTTTCGGTACCTGTATTGATAGGCATGCCTGGCGATGCAGAAATTCTGGACCCGATACCTGTTAATTCTGCAAACGTCGAAATACCAATGCCAAAGAGGCGACCTTCATCTCTCGCACGGGCCTGTTGATCACGAAGTTCGTCATAGTTGATGGCGTCACAGGCCGCATTCAGGCCTTCTACAAACCCAGATTTATCCCAAACAATGCCAGAGGCTGCCTTGTAGGGAAATTCATCGGGTTGTACCAGGTTTTTTAGCCGCATCTCTTTGGGATCCATATCCAGTTGTTCGGATGCAAGATCGATGAGTCGCTCCATTACAAATGTAGAACAGGGCCTACCGACACCTCGATAAGGTCCAGTGGGGGACTTTGAAGTAGCTACGGCTCGCACATGAGCATCGTAATTTTCAATTTTGTAAGGGCCGGGAAGAAAACTAATAACCTGTACGGGTTCTATTCCTGCTGTCCAAGGATAGATGGAGTAGGCACCGACATCTCCGATGACCTCCGCTTTTAATCCAAGAATTTTTCCATCAGCGTCAACCGCTATTTCTGCATCGATGAGTTCATCGAATGCTTGGCTGGTTGTTGTAAGGTCTTCCAATCGATCACTGGCCCATTTTACGGGTTTCTTTAGTTTTCGAGCCAACAGTACAACAAGAATTTCTTCTGGATAAAGCGAGGTTTTACCACCAAAGCCGCCGCCAACGTCCGGTGCGATAACTCTTAATTCGTTGCCTGGTATGTTTAATAAATCTGACAATGCATCTTTTATAATTCCCGGAACCTGAGTGGAGGAATACAGCGTTAGATGATTAAGGGTGCAATCATAATTCGCAAGATAAGTACGATTCTCCATGGCTACGGAAGTTTTACGATTAAATCGGAATTGCTCCTTAATATGGACTTGTGGTTTCCAAAAGGCTTGTTCTACGTCACCTCGACGAAATGATCGCTCAACTAAAATATTCGAGTCCAATTCTTCATGAAGTTTAGGGGCGTTTAATTGAGCGGCAACTTTTGGGTCAGTGATGAAAGGTAACGCTTCGTAGTCAACTGCGATTAGAGCGGCCGCATCTTCAGCCGCATATCGACTCTCTGCTACAACTGCGACGATTGGCTCTCCGACATACCGTACTTTATCTTTGGCTAAGATGGACATGACAGTAGCTTGATAGTTTTTCATTCTCGATTGAGCAATGACAGGAGAATAGTATTCACAGATATCCTTTTCAGTGAATACATCGATTACCCCAGGGCTACATTTGGCGGCTTGAGTGTCGATGTTACAGATACGAGCGTGCGAATGATCACTACGATAGAACGCTATATGTAATTGCCCAACAATTTTTATATCGTCAACGTAACGTCCATTGCCTGTTAATAGACGTGGATCTTCTTTTCGCTTTACGCGAGACCCTATGTATTTATTTGTCATCTCGTTCACTTGTATTGATTGTCAGTTGCTTTGGTCGCGTGTTGCTAGGAGCGTTTAATCGTAATAATGAATGCCTTTCTTAAGGCGCTCCCATTGTTCGGGGTCATGCCCGCAGATAATAGTGGATCCAGCGTTTTCAATACGCTTAATCTCAGTGATTGAATCCATTAAAACATCAGCGTTCCAGGTTGTTTTGGGGATGGTTTCTTTGTCTAGATTTTCCCTCAAGCTCACGGCGTCTGAGGCCAGTAAGAACGAACCACTGTTATCTAGTTCAGCTAATGCGCCAGAGAGGCCAGGGGAGTGACCGGGTAGGGGTAGCAGGACTATTCTGTTGTCCCCGAAAATATCTGTTTGCTGATCGAACGTGTTGAGCTGCATTGGGTGATGCCAGTCAGCTTGAATATAGCCGCGGCTGACGGAGTCTGATTCATTCACTGTGGCTAGTTCAGCTGAGTGTACGAAGAAGGTGGCTTTTTTGAAGTACTCGTTACAACCACAATGGTCCGAGTGATAGTGAGAGTTAATGACAACGTCAATATCGTCTGGCGTAAGGTTTAATCTTGCTAGCTCTGCCAGCAGCGTTTCACCGCTTTCCATAATGGGTTGCATCGCTCTAGCCATTGGCCCCCAGCGGGATTCAGCATCGTCAATGACACTGGGGTGGCAGCCAGTATCAAATAGAACGTTCCCTGCAGAGTGTCGAAACAGGATGCAGGACACAGGTAGATCTATTTTTTCACTTCGATCAGCTTCGGGGACGTATACGTTTTTACGCATACGCAATTTTCCACCGGATAACACATGCATTTTCATGATACGTCTCTTTTATCTTCTTTAACGACTGCTTGTACGGCATCAACAATATGTTGATACCCTGTGCAACGGCATAAGTTTCCTGATAAACCGTCGCGTATTTCGTCTTCGCTAGTGAGTGGGTATTTTTTTACCATGTCTTCGCAGGTGGCTAACATTCCAGGTGTGCAAAAACCACATTGCAACGCATGATGCTCTTGGAATTTTTGCTGGATTTTACTCATGTTCTCTTGGGAGCCCATGCCTTCGACGGTAGTGATCTCCGCGCCATCGGCTTGCACTGCGAGGGTGAGGCAGGAACGAATACTGTCGCCGTTAAACGTAATCGTGCAGGCACCGCAAATACCGTGTTCGCACCCAACGTGGGTACCCGTTAAGAGAAGGTCTTCACGAATGAAATCGGATAGTAAAAGCCGGGGCTCAACTGTGCGGGTGTAGTTAACCCCATTAACCTTAAGCGTGATGGTTTTTTGAAAGCTCATAGGTTTTCTTCACTTTGATTTTCTTTATTTTGATTTTCAGAAGTTTTACTGGCTTGGGCTTTTTCCCATGCCTCAGTCAGTGTCTTTTTTGTCATTTGTAAGGCCAAATGTCGTCGAAAGTCGGCTGATGCGTGTAGATCTGTGTTAGGCGAGATAGTAGACGTACAAATTTGTGCGACTTGATCAATAATTGACGAGTCAAGGGAGCTTCTTCCTATCAGGAGGTTTTCTGCTTCCGAGATACGAATAGCCGTATCATTTACCCCCATGAGCCCAATACGAGCATCCTTGATTTTTTTTGTTCGACCAAGCATGCCAGAACTCATGGATATTGTTACGCCAACAGCGCAAAGCGCTAAATCGCCTGCCCGTTGAGATAATTCATTGAATGCAAAGTTTGTACGCTTTGGTAGTGAGGGAATATCTATGCGGGTTAAGATTTCGTTATCTTCTAGAATAGTTGTTAACGCACCAACCAAGAACTCTTTAACACTGATTTTACGCAGTCCGGTGGGGCCAGTAATGTGTAATACAGCGTCTAGAAGTAACATTAACAAAGGCAGCTCAGCAGCTGGGTCTGCATGGCTTAGACTGCCCCCGATTGTCCCTTTGTTACGAATTGCTAAATGCGCAACGTGTTTCATAGCGTCGGAGATTAATGGGAATCGTTCTTTGATTAAAAGCGACGTTTCCAATTCATGGTGTTTTGTTGAAGCACCTATACTGATCCCGCCCCCAAGAGTTGACTTAATGCCTTGTAGGTCGGGTAGACGAGTAATATCAACTAATAATGAGGGTTCCAATAATCGAAAATTGATAATAGGCATCAAGCTTTGACCCCCCGCAATAATCTTTGAGTTGTCGCTGCTTGATAGCAAGCGAACAGCATGCTCAATACTGGTAGCTACTTCATAATCAAAAATTGCTGGTTTCATAGTGTGGCCAATAGCGATAGTGGGGTTCTAGTCATCATTTACCCTTGAAATTTGGCAATCGTTTTTCTGAAAATGCCAAGCGACCTTCTTGGTAATCTTCGCTATCTCCAGCCTCTTGAATGACGGCTAACAGTTGCTTTGCTGTTTCTTTATTAATATCAAACGTCAATCGATTAAGGATTTCTTTAGAGCCTGATACGGTTAAGGGTGCTGCAGGTTCAAATAAACGGATAAAATTTGTAGTCGTTTCTATGAGCTTGGATTTTGGTGTCGACTGATCGACGAGCCCGATCTCTTTTGCGGTATCAGTGTAAATCCGTTCGCCAAGATACAGTATGCGTTTGGCTTGTGTTAGCCCGACAAGGGCCAATAGTGTTTGTGTTTCCCGCAGCCCATATACAATCGACATACGAGAAGCAGGAATGAAAAAACATGCGTCCAACGTTGCTATTCGAAAATCGCAAGCCATGGCTAAACCCATGCCTCCACCGATGCAATACCCTTCAATCATGGCGATAACGGGCTTTTTACAATGCAGAATTGACTCCGAAGCGTCATCGACAGCCTGCTCGTAAGCGTGTACCTGCGCGGAATTTCCACGTACCCGACCGAATTCTGAAATGTCAGCGCCCGAGCAGAAGTTACCACCGCTTCCCGTAAATAATATGACTCGAACATTAGAGGCGGAAGAGAGCTCTTCAAAAATACTCGCTAACCTTTTCCACATTTCCAGGGAAACGCTATTCTTTGATTTTGGGTTGTTTAGCGTAACAGTCGCGATTTTATTCTCAATTGTTACGTTAATTTTATTTTCAATACTCATATGCTGACTCGGAGTGATAACTAAGAGGCTTTATTGTTCGATCGCTTAAATAAACCTTTAAGAAATGCCACAATAATTTCCCAGATAGATATCTTTGATTTATTGGCACTTGCTAAGCGGCCACCGTTATTAACTACATCAGCGAACTGATTGAAGAATTTATCTGACATTAATTGAGCAGTTGATTCAATCAAACGCGAACCTAGCTGTGCTAGCTTACCGCCAAGTTGGGCGTCAACCTCGTAATCCAATGTTGTTTCAGTTGGAGATATTTCAATTAGTTTAATGTTAACAACCGCAGATCCGAACCCTGCATTACCTCCTTTTCCTTCAACACGTAAAACACAGCTTTCAGGCGGATTCATTTCTTCTCGGACGGCTTTGCCTGTAAATCTGGCTTTTATCGGCCCTACTTTTGCGACAAGGGCGCCCTCTAATTCAGTATCGCTAAGTTCGTTTATGTATTCACAATCAGGAATAGAAAGTTGTAGGATCTCGACGTCATTGAGGTGTTCCCATAGTTTTATTTGAGAATATGGTAAATCAATTTTGCCGACTATTTTCATTTCTGAGTTCCTTTATGCAGTGCTGAATTCAAGTTGAATCATATATTAGATGCGTAAGTTCATCTTTGCAAGTATGAATGCTGGTTGGTGAAATATCTTAACTAAATAGGCTTGGGTATTTTTTAGATAATATTTGGCTGTAATACATCAAACTTGCATAAATGAACTATAAATGTATATTAGGTATCAAAATTTACTATACGGGGGCTTGATCATGACAATACATCCAGCATTCAGAGAAGGTAATGTTGCTGTTATTACTGGTGGTGCAGATGGCATTGGTTTGGCTGCTGCCATGCGCTATATGGCGCTCGGCATGAAAGTCTGTATTGTCGATAATGATATAGACAAACTAAACCTGGCTTCTGAAGTGTTGGGTGATGTACTGGCGGTTGTAACCGATGTGACTCAATTGGATCAAATGCTGGCATTAAAGGAAAAAGTGCTTGATACCTACGGGCAAGTCAATGTTCTGATGAACAATGCAGGTATTGTGTTACCCAATGACAGCTGGACTGAGTTAGATGCTTGGAAACGGGTGCTTGATGTCAACCTAAACGGTGTGCTTCATGGTGTTCATTGTTTTGTCGATTGCATGTTAGAGACGGGTGAACCTGGATTGATTATCAATACTAGCTCGAAACAGGGTATAACGTCCCCGCCAGGAAATCCCGCTTATAACACCAGCAAAGCCGCTGTTAAAATAATTACTGAGCAGTTACAGCATAGTTTGCGAAACACGCCTAAATGCCAATTGTCGGCACATTTGCTCGTTCCAGGGTTCACTTATACCGGTATGATTAGGAAATTTATCCCAAATAAACCAGATATTGCATGGGTGCCAGATCAAGTTATTGGTTTTATGATGGAGCGTATTAGTGAGGACGATTTCTACATAATTTGTCCTGACAATGACGTAACCAGAGAGGTAGACAATAAGAGAATGGAATGGGCCGTGGGTGATATTGTTAAAAATCGACCTGCTCTATCACGCTGGGTTCCGGAATATGACGCTGAGTTTAAACAATTTATGAAAGATGAAGGCTAGTTGACAAACTAAGTTGTATTTTCGCATAGAAGCGCTGTAATCGGACGAGTACTTTCAGCATACACCTGCCTACTGTAGTATATGGAGCCATACGCCCTCGCGTGTTAGGATTACAATTCGAAATCTCTTAAACCTTATTGCGAAATATAGATGCACTCAAATCAGTCTGATTTATCCGTAGAATTATGTTCAGTTGATCGTACACTTCAAGTTATCTCGGATCCTTGGTCGTTTCTAATTCTGCGAGAAATGTGGTTTGGACTCAAAAAATTTGATGAGTTTCAAGCGACCCTTAACATTCCCAGGGCAACGTTAACCAATCGCCTTATTGCTTTGACAGATGCCAATCTTCTTAAAAGGCTTCCCATAAAGGAAGGTGCTAAGCGTAAGCAGTATCATTTGACGGCGATGGGGGATGACCTATATCCCGTTATGATCGCTTTGATGCGATGGGGGGATAACTGGGTGGTTACATCGCATGGTGTTCCATTGGAGCTAACTCATAAGGCTTGCGGTAAGCGGCTGATCGCTAACGTGGTTTATGGGTGCTGTCACCGAAAGGTTAGCCCTTTTGACGTCACCTATATAGATGGCCCAGGGGCCAAGCTGGTGCCTATTACCAATGGGTTATCGACCAACCGAGCACCCAAGCCGGAGAAGTTTACAGAGCCTAGGGAATGTTCTGTTGCAAAAACGCTACAATCGATGGGTGATCGATGGTCTATATTGCTAATAAGGGAGCTTTTTTTCGGAAGACATACATTTGACATTATTCAATCGCAAATTGGTATATCAACAAATATTCTCAGTGATCGTATAAAGTCACTGCTAAATTCCGGTCTAATCGAAAAGTCCCGTTATGAGGAAACGAGAAACCGGTATGAATATCACCTAACTAAATCAGGACTAGATCTTTACCCCATATTTCTAGGGTTAATGGCTTGGGGTGATAAATGGTTGAATCTACCTAAAGGCGCGCCTCTTTCTTTGGTGCATGATCAATGCAATAAGCATTTTTTGCCACACATTGTGTGCGAGAAGTGCGGTGAGCCATTTACTTCAAGGGGAGTAAACTATCAATACGGTCCTGGTTGGGATGTTCGCTATGGTGGTGATGTTCTTAAAAATAAAATGAAGTATTTCTAAGCCTTATCCGATTAAGTCGAAGGTAATTTCATTCCCTTCATGCTTGTAAATTCGCACCTGTCTCTATATTATTTATAATAGTTCATGTATGCAAGTTATGATGCCTACGTCTAACCGGCGAATACTTGAGGGGGAGAGGCTGTGGATAGTTCAGACAAAAAGATTTTTGAGTTTGTTCTTAAGGAGATGCTAGAAGGAGAAAAAGTCTCGCTAGTCTCTGTTGTTAAAACCTGGGGCTCATCACCAAGACCGGTAGGGAGCTTACTGGCGGTGTCTACTAGTGGACGCTTTTGGGGGTCAGTATCTGGAGGATGCATAGAGGATCTTCTGATCGAAGAGTTAATTCAGAATCCACCAGAATCTTGCGTTTTTAGAACATTTGGAGAAGTAGAGGAGGAGCGGTATAAGCTAAAACTTCCTTGTGGAAGTACGTTACTGCTTCTTATCGAGCCGCAGCATGATATTGATCAAGTGCGTACCGTATTGAATTCAATTGAAAGTGGTGTATGTGTTCTGAAAACGGTCCACACCCTAGATAATCAAGTAACGATGTCTCAATTTAAAAATGTATCATTTTCAGCTCATTTGACCGAGGATGGGCCTGGGCAGCCGATTAGTTGGACAAATGTGTTTGGCCCTCAATGGCGACTACTTATTATCGGTGCCGGAGAACCTTCGTACTATTTATCTCAAATGGGTGACGCGATGGGCTTTAAGGTAACCATAATAGATCCTAGGCCTGAGTATTTTGAACAGTGGACGTTAGAGAGCACAGATTTGTTGACGGTATATCCAGATGACGCTATTCGAGATTTAAGCGTTGATACCCGAACAGCGATTGTTGCATTGGCTCATGACCCAAAATTAGATGACCTGGCGATAATGGAAGGTCTGAGATCAGATGCTTTTTATGTAGGAGCGTTAGGGTCACAAAAAACCAACGAGGCCCGAAGACAGCGTTTTCGACAGTATTTCGAATTTTCAGAAAAGGAACTCGCTAGATTGAGTGGCCCTGTTGGTTTGTCAATCGGTAGCAAGACACCACCTGAAATATCATTATCTGTACTTTCTGAAATCATTGCTATTAGGAATGGTGTAGAAAGTCTTGATTGGCGTTCGAATAGATAATTTTGTGCTTTTTTAGTCTGCTGCCGATATTTTAGTGAGATGAGTTTAGAACGATTCTTCATAGGATAACGCGAAAATGTAGGCACTTACGGATCCAGAGACGGTTGACCAGGCATAGGGGTTGTAAATTACTTGCCCTTCTTGCGTATCATTAGCATTTTTTGATTCGCCAATATCCGCAGAGAACTCAGAGTGTAAATAAGCGATGGATGCATCAATACGGCTGAAGCTATCTATTTGATAGCCAATACCAAATGAGTACAGATCGGTCTTTGTTAACGGAACCATCAAATCAACGGCATCATTTGGTATGGCGCTACCACGAGGTTCATAGCCAGTGCGAAACACCAAATTATCATTTGCTTGGTATTCAATACCGACGGCCCAAGAAACGACATCTTGGTAATTTCTAGGCATTCTTAATACGTCAGAGTCCGCATTGTCTTCTCCGATCAGAGCGTTGATAGTGCTCGCTAACGTCAAAAAATCAATAGGTTGATCAAATTCAAATGTTAGGTTGTTCCATGCGGAATATTCTGTCCACTTGACATCGAAGTTTAGTTTTAGGTTTGGAAGGAGTCTAATGGATGTGCCAATCGATAGGTGAGCAGGTACAATTTGCTCAGAAGTAACCTTTCCTTTTTCTATCTTTTCAGCATTAAAACCGCTATCCCCATTGAGAGAAAGTAGCGAATCTATTCCAGGGCTTTTTAATGAGGACGTAGTATCTATAAGCTGATCGGTATTCACCATTTTAAAATCACCTTCCATATCAGACTTTGCTTCGGACTGGTATACGACTCCAAATGCTAGCCATTCCGAGGGCTCCCACAGCAAACCGAGATTAAAACTTAGTGACAGTATATCTTCCATTTCCATGGTGAGCTCACCCAGATAATCATAGGGAGCAATAACGTGCAATAGATCTATATCATTCTTTTCCAGTTGGTCTTGAGCGCTATTTAGAAATGCGAGTGATAGTAACGGTGCTCTTAAGTCAGTGACAATACCGAAGCCATGCCATGAGAAACCTATACTAGCGCCTATAGCAAGCTCTTCATTAATTTGTATTCCAATGGAAGGTGAAAAGTAGGTTATTCTTGCCATCGCCACTTCTTTCCCGTTAAGTTCACCGGGGTCACCTCCATTTCTTATTCCTATTCCATTGTCATCTACAGCGTAACTGCTACTTTCTCTTTTGTATCCAATGGCCATGGGCGAGTATATTGAAGTGGCCAGTGTCCAGCCACTACTAGGCTCCTTGAAAGCAATGCCCCCGAAAGGAACAATCATAAATGGTACGTCAGTAAGCCCGCTCCCTGGCAGCATTAGAAGGGGAGTAGACGTAGCGGAGTCATGGTTTGCAATACTCGCATCGGTACCAATTTCTTCGTCCCAAACGGAATTTGCAAATTCCTGATCCGCACTGCACGCGTTACCGGGACCTTGGCTAATTACGCAATAGTTGGTTTTTACATCATCAGGGGTCTGGTTTTCACCGATATGGCCTGTGATTGACATATGTGCGCCGAGTACTTTTATCATGCGTTGGCGACCTTTTATTTTTGCCAATCCTGCAGGGTTAAAATGTATGGCGTCAATTCCTGGGGGATCGGCAGTTACAGCGTGAGCTAATCCAAGTGCTTTAGGATTACCAATGGTAATATTTTGTGTTAATTGGGCATTTGCTACAGAGGTATGTGTTGCTGTTATTACAGAGCAAGCAATTAGAAGGCATATTGAAGCAATAGAATGGGAAGAAAATTTTGATTGATTAGTCACTTAGATTGTTCTCGAAAAATATTTAATGATTAGCATAGTAAGTCGCGTAAAAACTCACTTAAGTATAGAGCGTCAACTATCTTGTCCGGTTCCGCGTCAATTAACTTGGCCGGTTGACGAGCCCCTATTTGCTTTTTTTAAGTAACGTCTTTCGTCGGTAACTCTCTCCTTTGCATTGAA
>MAAC01006671.1_pt1 | contig 18044 bp, 18 predicted proteins | sample 1115981 | NCBI WGS metagenome assembly MAAC01 (sample SAMN04961126, study PRJNA320927) | seawater metagenome | isolation source: sample BD02T64 sea water enriched with oil for 64 days | place: USA:Gulf of Mexico | collected 2013-07-27 | reverse complement strand
GAAGCTGCCAGCAAGGCCAAGACGGATTTCATGGGCGTCCTCAGCCACGAGCTGCGCACGCCGCTGACGGTGATCATGGGCGTGGCGCAGCTTTCCCGCAACGCGCGTATGCTGTCGTCGTCCAAGGCGCTGCTCAAGGGCTATGAGGACGGAGAGATCAGCCACGCAGAGGCAAAACGCCTGCTGGATGAGATGTACGACCAGCTGTCCGGCCTGATGAACCGGTTGGTACAATCCGGCGAGCATCTGTTGCACCTCATCAACGAGATCCTCGACGTGGCCAAGATCGAATCCGGCAGCCTGGTGATCGAACCCAGCCGTTGTGCGGTGCAGGATATTGTCGATCCGGTGATCGAACAGCTTCGCACACTTTCAAGCAAGAAGGGGCTGGCCTTTGATGTGGTGCAAGAGGCGGATATGGTCTTTGCCGATAAGGTGCGCACGCGGCAGATCCTGTTCAACCTGATCGGCAACGCGATCAAATTCACCGACACCGGTTTCGTCCGTCTGGTGGTGAAACCCGTGGGCGATGCCGTCAGCTTCGAAGTGCATGACAGCGGTGCCGGCATCCCCGAAGCCGAACTCCAAAGCATTTTCGAGGTCTTCTATCAGGTCGATTCCACCGCCACGCGTCGGGCAGGCGGCACGGGCATGGGGCTCGCGATTTCGCGCAGTCTGGCAGAAATGCAGGGCGGCAGCCTTAGCGTGTCCAGCGTCGTCGGGCAGGGCAGCTGCTTTATCCTGACACTCCCCATCCGCGCCGCGCAAAGCCTCGAGGTAAACGCTGCCGCCTAAGGCCGCGCGAAACAGCGCGATTGTCCCGCGGATCGTAGCGCGCAGCCCCGGAGTAACCTTGTATTTCCAAATGGATTGCGGCGGTTTCAGTTTGAATACTGAAAGTTTGGTAGGCCCGGCAGGCATGCCAGATTGAGCGAAATCCCCAACAAAATGGGGACTAAGGTGGACCACGCAGCGCCATTTCCCACGTTATGCAGATCAATGGGTTACAAGGAATGTGGACCACGAACGAAAGTAGGGTTTGGCATAGGAAACCGCTATTTTAATATTCAAACTTGCCGGACGTTCTCAAAAATAATTATCTAATTAGAACGTTCTAAGTCGCGTTCGTTTACGGTCGCTGTGTACGTTGTGGGTTCGTTGCACAAGGGGGCAAGAAAGCCTGTTTGTTTGAGGGAGATCAGGGCCGGTTTGGAACGCGTCCCGACATCCTAATTCGTCACCAGGATAAAGTGGTTATGGTGATTGATACTAAATGGAAGCGCATTTCTCCACGCATTGAGGATGCAAAGCATGGGATCAACCAAGGCGATGTTTACCAAATGATGGCTTACTCGCAGCTCTACGAATGCGATCGCGTCATGCTGCTGTATCCGTACCACCAAGGGCTATCGGGATCCCTACCGCAACAAACTTATGCAATTGGCACCGCTGGGGCTTCCAGAAAGCTCTTAATATCGACCATTGACGTATCGCGACGACACTCAACTGTAACAGCATCCTTGTCGAAACTGGTGATGACAAAATAACTGGTATTGGAGCAATCGCGCTAAATTATGAAGATTAGGCACCGTTGTCATATTACTTGTACATGCATTAGGGCAGGCATAATTGCCGATGCTTGAGCTTTAACAGTTGTAATACCGTATTGGATTTTGACCATGTCGCATGCCTTCAGGCAATCTTTTGCCACGTAGTCCGACATAATGCTCCCATACACCAACAGGTGCGCTTAGACCGTGGAAGCCGTGCCGACGTGGATCCGTCGCACCGAAGCGATCGGAGGGAAAGTACTCTGCAGTAGCTGGATACCAATTAGTCGGTACAAACACTCCATGAACAACGCCATGAATGACCGCGAGGACATACTGCGCTTTCTCTGCTCGCTGACGAGAGATACGCCATGCATACCTTGTGCGGTCCAATAACTCAGCTGTAGAGTTATAATCTGCGGAATTTATGTTGATCAGAATGAGTTTGTCATCTCGTAAGGCAAGTTCAGGAAGGGCGTATTTGTCTGCGATTTGTAGGGCATGCATTGGACCGCGATCAGTGCTGTGATGGCCGCCTGAAACATTTGAAAGCCCTGCAAAGGCGTCTATAAGCGCAGCTTCGACATCAAATGCCGTTTTCGAATCTTCGATGCCGTGACGATGGACAACGTGGATGACATTAAGTCCCGCGCGATGAATCTCGTTTAGTCGGGAGATTTTTAGGCTCTCATCGTCGTCTTGAGGTTCGTCCAAATCAAAATTTGCATCGACGTCTATCGTGACATCAGCCGACTTAGTCGCTTTGGCGTGTTGAAAAATACGGTCATTCTTACCTTTCCCAATGTAAAAAGTTTCACCGTTACGCGGGTCTATCAAACGGTAAACATAAAATTTAAGCTTTTCTCCAACGCCAACCGGAAATGCGTGCATTTCAACTCCAGTTACAATAACTTGAAATTTCAAATAGCAGTTTATTCACGAATTCCATTATGAAAGGAACTCATCTTTTGCACAAGAGACATTCCCAGCATCGGGCCGGTTGATGCACCGTAATAGTATAATTGAGCAAAGCCGATACATCGTATAAACTGCGCTTTTATAGCGGACGTCCCATTCCTGCCGTTCGTTAATTACCTCTGATGCTGCGATGCCGCCAGTCATTCCGGGCTTTAGCTGAGGGAAAACTATTCCATCGCTGGGCGAACGCCGAGCTTGGAACAGTAAACATATTCAATCTAACGAGAGACTGATGATGTTGGCTCTTACGTCCTTTTCAAATTGTTTGCTCTGAATAGCACTGCCTCCTATAGTCAAGCTATGTTGAAATTTCTTTTTAGAGCGCTCTTCACGCCGTCTTATCGGCATAAGGCCAAGTCAAACACTCACCCCGTTAAAGCGACCTCTGCCGATGATACAGTTCGCGGCATATCTGCTTCTTCTGCGCAGCCAAAAGCGCCGCAGTCTAATAGGCCAGCAATGGGCGAAGCATTCGATGAAACGACCGCTCACTCGGTCACGCCTCCACGCGTGTTGGAGGGGCCAGCATACGTTACAGACGGTGACACAATTGCGATCCAAAAGACCCAAGTGCGCCTTTACGGGATAGACGCGCCTGAACTACATCACCCCTACGGCAAAAAAGCCAAATGGGCGATGGTCAATCTGTGTAAGGGGCACAAAATACGCGCCGAGATTACTGATGAAGACGAATATGGCCGCACAGTCGCAAAGTGCTTCCTTCCTGATGGTCGTGACCTTTCCGAGGAAATGGTTAAGCTCGGGCTCGCTATCGACTGGCCGAAGTTCTCAGGTGGTAAATACGGTAATCTCGAGATTACGGGGGTCCGCAAGAAACTTTGGCTTGCCGATGCACGTCAGAAAGGCCGCATGCATGTTTGGGAAAAGTTTGACGCGCAAAAGAACGGTCAAAGCAAGGGAAATAAGGGAACGGCCCAAAGCTAACACCCATCAACAAGTCCGCCTGATGCGGTGTAGCAGCCGTTTCAGGGTCTTTGATCTCAACTGATAGCGAGCGGATATCGACGTACACCCAGCGTTGGTTTTAGGGCAAACTTTTTTATCGTGGAAAGTGTTCAAAAGGGGATCACTCTGTGGCTGAAGATCCGGATCCAAATGCAATGAGAGATGTCGAAGCCGTTCGCAGGCTTCTGACGAACGCAGTTCGCTTGAAGCGAGAAGATATAGCAAATGCGTGTAGAATTCGCATCTATGAGCTATCTGGCTGTGACTACGGTAATCCTATCGAACGACGATTGTGGCAGGCGGTAACCGCTTATGAGGAAACCCTTAGAGAGAAGCACGGTCGCAAACAACAAGCAAGCTACACCCGTCGAAAAATCGCGGCCAAGGGGGCTCTACAAACCTTGACGGATTGGGCACTTGATCCAAAAGTAACTCCTGGTTTCGAGGCCTTGGTAGCTGCCGACGCAGCTAAATTCACTGGGGAATACGTCGTGGTCGAATTCGCCGAGAGGTTTCCTGCAGAAGCCGTGCAAGCTGCTCAATCTAAGCTCGAAGCCTATGGTGTTGAAGTCGATAAGGCCTAAAATAAACGGCCCATTCCTGCCGTTCACGAGCGACGTCACGCCGCAATGCAGTATTCACCAAACCTGCCTTCGAAACCCTGCGCTAACTTCCTACTGTCCGAGCTACTACAAAGCGACAACTCGATAGAGACGCCGTATATCGGCTGGCGGATCAATTCGATAGAGATTAGCCGCTGTCGGGAGCACTTCCATTTTCTGAACAGAGTCTAACATATTTAACCCACCTCACTCGTTTATCACATTACAAGGTGGACATATGTGTTTCCGATAGGTTCTAATTTTTTCTGGTTAAGGTGAAACTTATTAAGGGCACTCACCTTAACCGTTAAAGATTCTGTTTTATTGATTACAGCTTTCAAATGAAATTCAACCATAAGGTGACATATGGCTAAGAATATCTGCATCTTTTCGGATGGAACTGGCCAGATGGGTGGTGCCAAGCCAGACCAGCGGCTTTCAAATGTCTACAAGATGTATCGGGCAATGCGCCCAGGCCCGGATTCACCCATTAGCCCGAAAGATCAGGTAGCATTCTATGATCCGGGCTTAGGAAGCGAAGAAAGCGGCGGGATCTTCAATCGTATCAAGCCTATCCTGGAAAGCGCGGTCGGAACTGGTATAGATCACAACATTGTCGATTGCTACGAGCAGATCATCGCCCACTACGAACCAGGCGACCGCATTCTTCTTTTTGGATTCTCAAGGGGAGCGTACACGGTCAGAGCGTTGGCAAACGTTATGAATCTCTGCGGTATCCCAACGCAGATGCCCGATGGCGCGCCGGTGCCACGTTACGGCCCCGGTCTGCGCAAGATCGCTAAGGATGCTGTGAAGTTCGTGTACAATCACGGTGCCGGAAAACCGCGCGGAAAAGACCCTTACTTCCAGAACCGTGAAGAGCTCGGCAAACGATTCCGCAGGAAATATTCAAGCTTTCCGCTCGAAGGCAAAGACAATCAAGGCAACGTTCAGCCTACTTTCATCGGGGTCTTCGACACTGTTGCATCACTCCAAACCGCAGTCGTCCGCACACTGGTGTGGGGCGTCACCTTTGCTGCCGGGGCTATTTTAGTTACTGGCATTGCTTTAGGGTGGTCCTTGCTTTTACTTATTCCTGTCGGCGTTCTACTCAGCGCGCTTCTTTGGCAGCTTAGCTCATTGCTGCTCGATAACTTCAAATTTTTCTCGGACGATCCCGATCGCAAACTGAAGCTATGGTGGCCAATGGATTGGCCACAAATTCTCAAGACGGGGCATTTCGCGGCTTGGAACAAGCGCAACTACGACAAGTGGTTGGACCCTGACGTCCAACACGCCCGTCACGCTATGGCGATCGACGAAGATCGCGCTGATTTTCCAAGGGTCGGATGGGCTTCCAGGGCAGCTGCCATCGAAACCAAAGATCGAGAGCCAAAGTGGCTCAAGCAGGTCTGGTTTCCGGGGTGTCATAGCGACATTGGCGGAAGCTATCCCGAGGCCGAGTCCCGCTTAAGTGATATCGCTCTGGATTGGATGGTCGAAGAATTGTACGAGTGTGTGCCTTCGGTTCAGATCAACGAAGACGTCCTCAATCGCGCACCTGATCCTCTGGGTTTGCAGCACCGCGAAGACGCAATCGTTGCACTTGGGCCTTTCCGCATCCCTTGGAAGAAGGGAGTTCGCGTTGTTGGTGATGATTTCCCTATCCATCCTTCGGTTGAAGCGCGCATGCGAGCAAAGGCTGTAGCCCAGTGCGGCGATGTCAAGCCTTATCGGCCGGTTCAATTGAAAGGGCGGCGCGATTTGGAGTGCTTTTACGAGGGTTAGAAAAGTCCCTGGTCAAACCGTTAGTGCCAACTAACAGGTAACGACGGCCCAAACCGGACCTTGGTCAACTTGCCTGACGCTATGCTGCGGCGTCACTGAGGCAGGATTCTGCCGTCGTTCAATGTGAATGGCGATATGGGGCACGGCATCCGACACAATTGACGAATTCAGCACCTATGAGATGCGCCTTCATGTGCCTACTTCTTCGATCTCAACGACGCGAGTTCGCGCTCGAGCGCCGCTATTTTCTCGTTCTGGTCTTCTTCGTGAGACTTCGATTTTACGCGCCACGCGATGATGAACGTCGCGAGGAAAGCAATTGCAGAAATCACCAAACCGATTACGGTTTCCACCTCGGACGGAGAGCCAACAAGCGACATGAACCCGATGAAAACAAGAACAGCAACCACACACGAAATGATGAACATATTCGTCCCGACCTTTACTACGATTAGCATTAATCAAACGCACCGAGCGGCGTGTCAACAGTCAACTTCCATTCGATTTGCCAGCGTGCCAACCGCCGTTTCGTAGTCCCGTTGTCAGTGACAAACGGGACGTCTTCAACATTTTCCAGCATGCTCAATGCCGCAGCGATGCACCTGCTGACAGCGGCGTTGAGAGTTTGAGCGATGAGGGACCTCGGAACCTCCAGCGGACCAACCGGTAAAATTGCCTAATCGAGTCTACTTGCCTCGCGGCAAACCCTCGTGGATCACAGCCCTATGCTGACATTCGTGATGCCCAAAATGCCGCAACGCAGCAACGCAAAGCAGTCAAAACGTGCTTGGACATGGTCGAGGTTTTGATCCCCTACCGATACCGTCAATGATACTTGCTACTTCTTTTGCCCGATGCTTTATCTGGCTAAACGATTGACCGAGGATAGATCAAATGAAGATCATCGCGAAAGTTTCACGCGGGCCGCAGAAGGGCGAGATTGTCACACCGCACCGACATGAAGACGGGACATATGTTGTGTCTCCTACACGTTTCGAGGATGACTATATCCGAGTTGCCACCTTGGAAGAATTTGCCTCCAAAATTCGAAAAGGTTTGAAAGGCCGCATGTCTTCGCCTGCCGTGAAAGGGCCACGTCTATTCAGCCCGAAGTCAATAACTATCGAGACCTGACGGCCTTTAGCTGCCTTTGCCGATCAGGAAAATCGCTGCGATACAGCATTGGATGAAATGCCAGAAAATATGTTGGGGTCTTGTCCTCAAACTAAGACATAAACTTGAAGAGGCATTTGCTTGAGGTACTTTATCGACCTTCAATGCCTGTCATCTGAGCAATGGCGGCTTTTGCGGTGTCGGCATAGTGTTGATTTCGAAGAGACTCTTGGGTACAAATGTCCATAGATGAAATCATGCTCATCATAACTGTATCATAAGGGATCTTTCTGTTTCCAGTAAGTCTCGAAGCTCTTCTCGCAAACCAGTGGTAGACAAGTTTCGCGATGGCCTTTCCGTAGAAATCCCTCATGCCGCACGCCGAATAGTAAGCCTCTCGACTTAGATTTGGGCTATTGTGTTTTGGCATAGATCTCGCTTTTTGAACCAGAGATCCGGTCTTAATGGATGGTCCGGCTGCGCCCGCCATCTCGATGATCGCGTAAGGCTTGCTCCTATCAAATAGCTTATCTGGGTGGTTATGATACTTAAAGTCAAGCGCGAACGCACGCCGGAGTTTAACTGACATGGTGTTTCTGAACGTTTCGAATTCGGTTTCGATAGTCGCGATATGGGTAACGTTTGCAAAAAGCTGAACGACACGCTCTACGGAGAAATTCTGGCAAGCGTCGGATTCCCAGCTGTATCCATGCGAGTATATAACACGAGGGTGGTCTATGAGATTGCCCGTAAGATGGTCATAATCTCTGTCCATTGCGACAAGCACACGTTGCACGCTTCCATCAACTACCTGTTCTGCTAATTGCGTTAATTCAGGTTTTGAGCCCATACTTTTGCATTTGCAGCTAACACCGTTTGCGGACAGAACCTTGGTCCAGAAAGCTTCATCTAACGATGAAACGTCATCAGATAGCGATTTACCTTCACAGTAGACAATCCAATCAACATCGAAAAAAAGGTGTTCGCTTGATATTCCAGCTTCAGTTCTCGTAAACATTAATGAAAGCAGTCTTCGATCTTAATTACTTTGTCTTGGAAATACCCCACAATGTCAGGAGAGTGAGTGGCTGATATTATTTGACAGGATCCATTAAGGCTTCGAATGTTTCGAAAAAGGCCACTCTGCCAACTTACGTGCAATGACAACTCTGGCTCATCAGAGATAAACACGACAGGCCTATCTTCTTGAAGGACAGCCTCGCCCAGCAAAATAAAGAGCTGTTTCTCGCCTGATGATAGTACACCTATATCCACTTCATCTTCACTTTGCAAATGCACCTTAGGGACATTTCGATCATCAAAGTGGATTTCTTTTCCAGAGTACAGTGAATTGATTATTTTTTCAAAGTCATCTCTTGGCGCGAAAATGTGATTTCGAACTTCTTGTAAATGCCTCCACTTTTTCACCATCTCATTTACGCGATATGCATCAGACAACGATACGGCATCATCAACAGTGATGTTTTCATTATTCTTCCAGCGAGATTTCGCATTGGCAAGTCGCGAAAGGTGTGACGTCACATTTCTGTTGGCTTTGCTTTGCGCAACACCCAGCCCTCGAAGAATGCCAATCACGGTATTCTTGTCTGCAGGTTCCTCATCAACTTGGGCAAATAGCGCGCCAAAATCGCGTTCTTGATCCAACAGTGATAAGAAGACGGCCTCTTGAAAACTGTCGCGTTCTTTATCCGCCTGCGCTTGCAACAGAGAGAAGTACTGCGCGAATGCACGTGAAATTTCACGTATTTTAATGTCTACGCTTGGCTCCGCCTCCTCGTCACGATAACGTTTTTTCGAAACGTCATTTGCGGTTCGATGGACTGACAACCAGTTCACTTCAACAATACCGTTCAGAATACTCCCCAAACGAGCACCTTCTTCACGAAGTCGCCTTGAACGCGCATACCGCGGATCATGGTATATTCGCTCATCAAATGGGCCTTCGACGCGGTAAATGGTACCCTTATCGCTTGATTTCTCTTTGACTGTATAGACAAGTTCGAAACTATTTGTGTCCGTGTCGATTACTTTCGCGACCTCAATTACTGGCTTTTTATTTGCACCCTTGGTTTTAAGTCGAATAAGAACACGTTCAAATTGAATCGAATAAAGGGTTGGTATGTCGGCCTGTAACACTGCAGACAGCAGGTTGATGACAGTTGTTTTTCCGCTGCCATTCGATCCAATCAAGAAGTTAATGTCTTCATTAAGCTTCAGACGAATTTTTCTGTCGCCCCAAAACCCGTCAACTTCCAAATACTCAACGCTATTCAAAATTCTTCCTCACAATAGGCTTAACGCCATAGTTGTAATCTTAGGAGTGTATTTGCCTCGCGTCCAGAGCTTAGAGCGAACTTGAGATATCAAGGAACCGCTTCCCTGAGGTGAACTGTGTTTTTGCGGCTGCAGAGAAAGTCTCCTTCCCGCCATTATTGCCAAAATGAACATGTCGCAGCATCCGTTTGTTTAGGCTCGAGGCTACCGATCACTACGGCCTGGTCAAAGCTCGACTTGGCGATTTTGGTCAATTCTACGCTTGCTCACGCAGGCTCTTCCGCTGCGCTCGGCCAGGTCTCCTACGAGAAATAAGTTTTCAAAAAAAGGACATTTGCAACCATAGGTGGCTTACATTTACTATTGAGGGTATGACAGCTAAACTCAAAGAAGGGGAATGAAAATGGCACAGTGCACGGCACCGAGAAACGGGCATCGTACAGCCAGTGGTCGAGCTAACTGTCCCGCATGTGGTGGGCGTGGGCGAGGATATAGTTCGTCTTATTCACCTGCGTCGTACTCAGGCTCTCGCTATAGCAGCAACCGGATCAGTAATGGTGGTGGCGGTTCGAGCTCTGGCAGAAGTAAGCCGCGCTGGTCAGGAGCGGGTTCATCTCTGATGTATACTGATGCCGAAGTGCGGGCGCTCACTCCCGTTCGCACTGTCATTGAAACTCAAACACCGCCTCCTGATCCTCGCGACGTATTTCTGTGTCATGCGTGGGATGATCGTGCTGGCGCTGCCAAGGAGTTACATGACCTTCTTGAAGCCAAGAATGTTTCGGTCTGGTTCAGCGAGAAGGACGTTGCTCTTGGTACCAGCCTGATGCGTGAAATTGACAAAGGACTGGCAAAATCGCGGATTGGAATTGTTCTCGTGACGCCTATGTTTTTGGATCGTCTACGGGGAGAGGGCGTTGCTGACAAAGAGCTTTCGGCGCTCTTGTCGACGGACAAGCTCATACCTATCGTACATGATACAACCTTTGAGGCGCTTGTTAATGTAAGCCCTTTGCTCGCAGCCCGTAGCGGTATGAGCACCAGAGAAGGGTCGATGCCGGACATCGCGGCGAAGCTTGCAGAACTAATTACACTCTAATTTTTAGGGGCCAGAAGGAAAGGATCATCCTCTTCTGGCGAGGCTGATGTGTAGGGGGGTGAAGTGGTCCGGCAAAACTGGACAGCACGCTAAGATGGATCCAACCATGACCGCAGGATACACTTATGACGAATAGGCGCAGTTTTGCAGGCAAGTTTTAAGAAACGGTAGCGCACGAGGCGCTGCGTGGTGACAGGACCGTGCAGGAGATTGCAGCCAAGCACAAAGTGCCTCCAATGCAGGTGACAACATGGAAACGGCAGGCGATTGATGGCCTGACCGGTGTGTTATCTGGCATGGTGCGGATGACTGAACCCATAGGGGGCTACTGAGAGGCCGAGGACAAAGATCTATCATCGCCTCTTTCGGCAGTTTTTTCTATTGGCGCATTCAATAACGCGTTGCGCTGACCACGCCGGACCTTTTTGTCGAACTGGTGACTCCGGATTTAGGCCAGCACCACTCGCTTTTGACGACGTAAGACACTGCATGGCAGTATTCATACGCCAGGCACTCAATCTGACATTGGCGAAAGGAAATACCTTTTATTCCAGTGCGCAAAATATCGTTCCCGTCTATATCACGATCTTCGAATACTTGCATTGATCCGACTGGTTCAAGCGTGTCAGTCTTTGGAATTACCTGGTGGGTCTTACAGTTTGTAATCGTATCACGCAGTTTCTCATCACGAATATTCTGCTCGAAACCGTAGAAAAGCTCTTTGGAGGGTGTCCTTATTCGCGCACCAAAACTATTCGCGTCTGCGACTACATCGCGCAGCTGGTCGGGTAGTTGAAAAGCGACGTGCGTTCTGAACTCAGCCCGTTTCACAATATCCCAGTCTGTGAGCTGATAGGGCTCCGCGTCGATCACGAGGAAGAAGTCGCCTATTGCCGCTGACTCTGGCTCCTGCAACGTCGCAACACCAACCAGACCCGCATCACCGCAAAGCAGCGTCATAGTGCTGGCCCCGTGGAGCGCTACATGTTCCAGCCGCAGACCAAGGGAGCCGTTGATGTTGTGATATTCAACCGTTTCGCTATAAACCGGACCGGTCACAACGTTCCATCGTACAAGATCACTTTCGGAAACGAAATCAATGCCCTCAGCCGGCATGTCGGTCATGCGTTCGAAGAAGTTCACATCGACCCTCATCTCCTGAATGTAAGACACCAGGAGGGAAGAAATTGTTTGAGCTGTCGAAAGTGCGCTTTGCCCATCGAGATCAGGATTGGTGCTGCTAAATTGGTGTACGCCTATTCGGCCTGCGTTTGAAAGATACCGAAAATCAGCCCCAAGGTACAAAAAGACGCAAGCACTGGCACAAATAGCGTCGGTGCCATCCTGGTTGGCAACATCGGACGAGACGATCTCGTCTCTGTCGTTTAGGATCCTACCCATCGTTAGGCCTGCCGCGAGGCTGCCGCCGGGGCTATCGACGGTTACGGATATATCTCGAATGTACGTACCGTCGTAGCGGGCAAGTATAGTCCGAAGCTTATCGGGATCCGTATCTTCGATCGGACCCGTCATTTGAATGCGCAATACCGGTGCCATAATCGGACGCATGTCCAAAAACTCTTCTTCTATGTCCATTGCGAGGGTCGTCGACCCGACCGCGCTGAACACGAGACCGAAAAAGACTCGCAAGACATTCATTCCATGACCCCAATCTTGGATAGAGCGTGATATTTACCGCTGAACTTAACATCGGAAAAACTGCGGAAATGTGTTCCTTTGCGGGAATTTCATCAGTAACACTGTCAAGATTCCAGCTAAATCCTCCGAGGGGCATGAAATCCGGCCAATCCGATAAATACCTTGTCGCCTGAGACGTCCGATTTAGTACCATCGTGGTCTGATGCCAGCCTCCCGTCCACATCACCCCAAACCAAACTTGACATCGGGCAGGTGAATCGCAGATTTGAGAACAAATGGCGAACAGTTAGGATTCCCATGCCAGTTTACCCAGTTGATGAACCCGTCCACATGCCTTCCCAATCTGTTCGAATTGTCAGCACACCAGTCAGCGCAGGTTTTCCTTCGCCAGCTGGAGACGATCTCGAAGATGAGATCGACCCTATGGCATGGGTCGTTAGACATCCTTCATCCACATTTTGGTGGCGCGTAGAAGGGGACTGCCTCTGGGACGCCGGAATACGTGATGGTGATATCATCGCCGTAGACCGTGCAGGAAAGCGTCGCATCGGGAGAGCCGTGCTGGCCGTGGTAGATGGTGCTGTGACGGCAAAGATCCTGCGTAAGCGTGGCGACAGATACTACCTCGCGCCTGCGAATAGCCAAGAGCAGTTCCCCGACGTCGAACTTACAGCGGATAGCGAAATCTGGGGCGTTATCGCAGGTGTTGTCCGGCGTTACGACTTGGCATGAAGCGGCCTGTTGCCATCAGCGACAGTGCGAACTTCTATGTGAGCGCCGAGCGAATATTCGATCCGACTCTTAAGAACGTCCCGGTGATCGTACTATCCAATAACGATGGTTGCGCCATAGCGCGCAGCGACGAAGCCAAGGCCTTAGGGATCAAGATGGGCACTCCGCTGCATCACATTCGCGAAAAGGTTGATGCACATGGCATACGGGTGTTCAGCTCGAATTACACGCTCTATGGCGACATCTCTCGTAGAGTGGTCGAGGTCTACGAAGACTTTACGCCAAACGTCGAGATCTATTCCATCGATGAATGCTTCCTCGACTTTGTCGGGTTCAAGGATCGCACTGCACATGCCCTGGCATTGCGTGCAGCGGTTCTTAGAAGGGTAGGGGTGCCTGTCCGCATTGGCATCGCCCCAACTAAGACACTTGCGAAATGTGCGAACGATATCGCCAAGAAGAACCCCATCTTTGCTGGGGTTTTGGATATGATGGACGAGAGTCTTGCAAGCTGGCTGCTGCCACGCGTGCCAGTCGGGGACATCTGGGGCGTTGGTCGAAAGACCACCGACAAGTTGAAAGCCCTGGGTGTACACACGGCAGCTGATCTTCGTGACCTGCCAATCCGGCAGGCAAGGGCTGTCGGCACCGTGGTGCTGGAGAGGATCGTGCTGGAGTTACAGGGTGAGGCCTGTCTCGCCTTTGAGGACGTAGAGCCACAGCGCAAAGGAATGGCTGTAACACGTTCAGCAGGCACTCCGATGGCAGACTTCGACACGCTGTTTCAGGCGATCACCGCGCACGCATCGCGGGGCGCTGAAAAGCTACGCCAGCACGGTTTGGTCGCTGGCACGCTGACTGTGTTCTTTCACACCAATAAGCACCGGCCAGATCGTCCTCAGTATACAGCTTCCAGAACCACCCGAATGACCCCGATGTCGTCGGATACCTTCGACCTTGTTGAAGCCGCACGACGCTGTGCGGAAGCTGGATGGCCAAAGTCGAACGCTGGAAGCTTTGGCTTCACCAAGGCTGGTATTATGCTGAATGACTTGGTGCGGTTCGAAGATCGTCCCCAGACGCTCTTCGACCAAGAGCGCCCAAAATCACCGGCTTTAATGAAAGCTCTGGATGACGTGAATGATCGGTTTGGGAAGAAGACGATGGTCCTGGCCAGCGAAGGTAAAAACCAAACGTGGCGTCTTCGCGCAGATCATCGAAGCCCGCGCTATACCACGCGAATGGAAGACCTGCCGGTGGTGCGGTAGGGGAGGGTAACCTGTAAAAACGGTTGAATTTCCCTTCTACATTAGGCGCTTGAGTACAGTGGTTGTCTAAATCTAACTGTTCACTTTGGTCCTCATGCCGACCTACACAGAAATGTCGTTAAGAGGTCGCGCCAGTATCTTGCGAGAACGTCAGTAAGTCCGACGTGCGATGCCGCGAGCTAAGATACTATCTTCTGCCCTGTGGGGTGGAACGCAGGAATTTTACTTAGTTCGCCGAGTACAACCCGATGTTGGATACTGCAACATACGCATCTCGTTCGCATCCTATAGCCAGTATCCCAATCCGTCTAAGACAATTTGGGTCGAAGGCTGCGTCCACCCGATGCGGTACCAGTGAAGAAAAAGGAATTCTGACCTTTTGCCAGTGTGGTTCGCCCATGAAATCGGCGCGAAAAGATTGCCAAGGTCTCGATAGCTGCGCCGTGCGAAGCCGAACATCGTAGGTGCCACCATCACCGTATACGTCCATCTCGATGCCGTCCCAGGCGCCTACGTCGACATCCGTACCACCTTCGTGAAGGTCAAATGCCATCTGGATAAAGCCACCGTTGTTCTCGAGAGAAACTGTACCACGAAGAACTGTGGCATCGCATCCGCCATCAATTTCTTCTGTGACGGAACCGCTTGAAACACCGCCCATGACGGTGTCTGACACGAATTCCCAATTCGGTTTAAGCTGTTGCATCATGCCTGTCGTTTTCTCTGTTTAGTGAGCGGGTTACGCTGTGAATTAGACCGCTACAGCCGTCGCGACATTAATAAAAGAGATCGTTCGGTATTGGCATTGGCTGATGCTACAGTACGGACCCAACCTCAGTGCAATATGTATGAAGAGGGCTGATGGAGGCTGGATAAACGGCGTTCCGGAGCACGGTCAAATGCTTAGATAAAAAATGTCGCAAACAATTCGGCCTTTTTTGGCCGTGAAGTAATTCATTTTTCTAAGTATAGGCTGAGCCTACAAGAGCTGCCGAGTCAAAAAACAGCCAAGTAGGAGTATTTGAAGAAATGCGGTCAAAACTTAGCTCAATATGTCGGTGTTTGTTCATTTCGGCGTATGACCTCATAGGTTCCCATCAGTTTCCACAAACCAGCTAAGATCAGTATGGGGCAAACAACAGTCTTAAACAGAAACGCTGCAAATACCCCCATTAGAGACAGCACTAACTTATCAGATTGGGCTGTAAGAACCGTCAGGATGTTCTTTGCATTATAATAAGACATTGTCGCTGATGATGCCGCGCCTTTTACACCTTCGACTGCACTGGTAGTCAAATCCCCCATGCCGGTTATCGCAGCACTGGTGATGTTAGCAACACCATCACCAGTAGTTTTCAAGCCATTTCCAATTCTACCCAAAATACCTACGTCTTCCTTTTCAACTTCAATAGCCTCAGGCTTGATAATCGCTGTATGCTCCTCAGATGTGCTTTCCCGATGCGTATCAATTTCAGGTAGGCCAGCATTTGCGAGATCAGGCATCTGTTGTGCAATGCTCGTAAGAGTACGCTGATACTCTCCCCATGCGCTGTTCGATACGCCATCCGCAAACCAAGAGCTTATAGTAAAAGCGACCACTATTAAAAATCCCAGTACGCCCAATCGTGCGGTCCCACGGGAAAAATTAGTCAGAAACGTTCGGCCAAAGAAATCTGATCTGCTTAGGGCTAATGCTGCCAGGATTGCCAAGGACCCGCCGATAAGCACGAGTGTAGCGCTACCTAAAACGGGCAAGACAACCGCTAAAACGCCCGACACCGCACCAACAACAAAAATGGCTGTCGATAAGCGTTCTACAGCGTCATCAATTGGTTCAAGTACCTTGAACGGTTGAGCCGAACCATTCACTGCAATTATCGATCCGCCGACTTCAACCTCTTCGGCAAAGGATATCGCGGCGTTGATCAGTCGGAGTGACAGATAAGCTGTGGCCGCGCTTTTTGCGATTTCCTGGGTATATTCTTTGGCCCCTTTAATGAATGGGCCATTATAGGTAAGGCCCATAGTGCCTAACACAATCCCAAACGCGAGCACTACATAGGCAGCACGTCGGTGGCTAAAAATTGAGATAGACATAAAGGTTGTTCCCTAAGGCGATTTGGCGTTTAAAGACGCCAGGCGACGCGCTTCGTCATAAACTAAGCAACAACGTACTTACATTTTCGACCAGAAGGCCACACGTAAAGGTTGCTCAGTGAGTTTGCCAGCCAAGGTGCGACTAATTGAACGCTATATTGAGCGCTTAGACCCAAGGACGAGCTTCCGGGGCGTTCGAAGAACTCAACGGAAGTTAAAATACCCCACACTTTCACTGTCTACCGCAGCATTTACACATTGGGCTACGCGAAAATGATGGAGCTTCTGTGTTGATGGCCGCTCCGACTATTTATGGCTCGTTAATCGTTACCAAGGGCCATAACTTCAGGCCCGTACCCTTGCTGCCTGACAAGGGACCCACGTTTATGAGGTAAGGCCACCCTCAACTGTATAATTCTACACGTTAAATTTCGTACTCCAAAGCGTAGATTACCGCATATGCGAGTCTGATAGATCGTGATCGAAGTTACAACGTACAAGGGCACGCATACATGCCGAACGAGTTATCTACAGGCCCCACCTAATGCTTGATATCGGCGTGACATCTTCATCTATAGACCCATCGTTCGGCAGGGACGCGTAATATGCCTTTTCACCGATGGCGGGAAACGCAACCATCCTCATCATTTTGGCACCTTGCTTTCGCTCTTCTTCCGGGATTGTTTGGTCCTGTTCGAGAGCTTGAATAGATCGTTCGGTATCAGCAAGCTCATTTATTTCCTCGTCGGTAAACCCTTCACCTGCGTAGAACTCTCTAAGCCTTTCCTCGATCGACTTTTCGTCCGTTTGATTTTGCATTGTATCCTCCTGTTTATCGCAACCTGTCCATGCAGAGATCAGAGAGTTGGCGGAAAGCAGCGCTCGTCCTGTTTGTCGAGTTGTGCTCAGCTAAAAGCACGTCGTCGTTGAGCCACTGACCTGCAACGGTTTTACCAACATTTAGGCCGTACGGTGACGGTAAAGGGCTCTAACGCGTGTGTCACGTTATTGTAGTAGGTAGCGCGCTGATCTAAAATATGTAGACGCCAGCTCGGCTAATTTTCGTCCGATAGTTCTTCCGCAGCGCAATGAGAGGGGGGGCAATCCCTACTGAAAAAAGTAGCCAAGGAACCGCGCACACGTTGCATCAGTCGATATCTCGAAGTCTTACAACAAGTTCTATCCACTCTAAACCCACCGTTTCTTGCTATTGCCAAACTTCGCGACAATGAACCTTGTTTGCGCCGAGAATACAGCTTTTATCCTCGGCGCAGTTGCCAACTACCCGCGCGGCACCAGGTCGTGTCCGGTCGGCTTGGGCAGACGAAGCTCTTGTGCACCAAGCAGCAAGGTATTCGCCAGCTCAAGTCCCGCATGTCTCTTCGCAAGATTTCTAACTTGAACACTAAGACACGCGATCTCTTCATTTGCCCTCATAAGACTTTCTTCATATCCACCGATGATGCGCGTCGCGTCAGTAAGTTGTTTGCCTTTCTCTAATAGCTGATCCTTAAGTTGACTTGCGACACCTTCAAGACGCCCAGCTGAGGTTAACGCTTGGTCGGTTTGAACCTTTTGGCGCTCGATCTGCTGCTGACCTTGTTGAATAGCATGCAGATTGACCTTTCTGTCGGCTTCCAGCGCGACTATTTTGTCGCGCAGGGTCTTGGCTTCGTCTAAATACTGGTCGCCGGCAGCTACAGAGGCAGAAAGTGCGGTTGACAATTGAGTGATGCGCTCTTCCGCGATGCCGAGCGACAGATGATAATGGTCGGCCTCTTGACCTGCCCCCCGCGAAATCCCTCACCATGATGTAGAGTCTGCCCAACCCTGAAGGAGTAGACGAATGCGGAAGAGCCGTTTTACCGAGGCGCAGATTATTGGGATGATCAAGGAG
>MAAC01016834.1_pt1 | contig 18065 bp, 22 predicted proteins | sample 1115981 | NCBI WGS metagenome assembly MAAC01 (sample SAMN04961126, study PRJNA320927) | seawater metagenome | isolation source: sample BD02T64 sea water enriched with oil for 64 days | place: USA:Gulf of Mexico | collected 2013-07-27 | reverse complement strand
GCAAATTATTGAAAATTTAGCGAATTATCCATTTTTAAAATCCAATTAAAAAAACTATTTTTGCGCCTACTAATTTTTTAGCGAAATGGCGACATACAAGAAAAAAGCATCAAAATCAAAAGAGAATATTCAAGAAACAGTTCAAGACAAAAGCACAACTGCTGAAGTTTTTAACACTTTAGACGAAACTGCATCGAGATCTGAAGCGTGGATTGAAAAAAATAGCAAACCATTGTTTTATGGTTTAGTATTAGTTGCCGTTGTTATTTTAGGATATCTAGGATACAATAAATACATTATTGAGCCTACTGAAAAAGAAGCTGCAAACGAATTAGCATTCCCAAGAAAACACTTTAACCAAGCAAATACAGTTTCTGTAGGTGTAGATTCATTATTAAACTTAGGTTTAGAAGGAGCTGATGGTAAATATGGTTTTACAGACATTGCAACTAAATTTAGTGGTACTGATGCTGGAAATTCGGCAAATTACTATGCTGGATTGTCTTACCTAAAATTAAAACAATACGACAAAGCAATTGAACATTTAAGCAAATTCTCTTCTAACGATGAGTTATTAGGCCCTACCGCTATTGGAGCAATTGGAGATGCTTTTGCTGATATCAATCAACCAAAAGATGCCTTAAAGTACTATGAAGATGCGGCTAGCAAAAAATCGAACGAGTATTCAGCTCCATTATTCTTATACAAAGCAGGAATTACTGCCATGGAATTAAAAGAGTTTAGCAAAGCATTGACATTGTTTAAAAAGATAAAATCTGACTATCCTACTTCTTACCAAGGAGGAAATATTGATCAATATATTAGCAGTGCTGAGTTTGCTGCGAAAAACTAAGCTAAACTATGGCTACAACAAATTTATCATATTACGATAAAGCAACTATCCCAAATGCGAAACCTTTTCGATTTGGGATTGTTGTTTCTGAATGGAATCCAGAGATTACAGGAAACCTTCAAAAAGGTGCAATTGAGACGTTGATTGATTGTGGTGCAGAAGAAAGCAATATTGTTTCTTGGGATGTACCTGGTAGTTTTGAATTGGTCTATGGATGTAAAAAAATGATTGAGTCTGCAAATGTAGATGCAATTATTGCTATTGGAAATGTAATTCAAGGAGAAACCAAACATTTCGATTTTGTATGTGATGGAGTTACTCAAGGAATTGTAGATTTAAACATCAAATTTGATGTTCCAGTAATTTTTTGTGTTCTAACAGATAACACCAAACAGCAGTCTATTGATAGATCTGGCGGTCAATTTGGTAACAAAGGAATTGAATGCGCTGTTGCTGCAATCAAAATGGCAGCATTAAGACAGTTTTAACAAGATACTTTTTAACATTTCTTGACCACTTCTTTTTTATTCTGTAAATTTGACTTAGTTGATTCAATTGGTTTGATTTTTGTTATTAAATCAATAATATTAATTCACTTTCAAAAATTATGGGATTTTTAAACCGCACAAATAAAACATTCGATTATAAACCTAGATTTTATAAAGGTGATGGTAACCCTTATGAAATTAAGCATAAGTTTGACGACTTTAGATCTACAACAGGTAAAAACAAAAATCTAAAAACGAAATTTGTTTCGGCTTGGGATGAACTTAAAGAATCTAGAGGAAAAGGTGTTAACAAAACAATAGTTGCTATTGTTGTTGTTTTAACTTTCATCTTTTTATATGTCATTGATTTTGATTTATCTATCTTTTTAAAATAATACATGTCAGATATTATTCAACTCTTACCTGATCATGTAGCAAATCAAATTGCTGCAGGAGAAGTTGTACAAAGACCAGCTTCTGTTGTAAAAGAATTACTGGAAAATGCTATTGACGCAGGTGCAACCTCAATAAAACTCTTGATAAAAGAGGCAGGGAAATCATTAATTCAAGTGATTGACAATGGTAAAGGAATGAGTAATACAGATGCTCGTTTGTCCTTTGAACGCCATGCAACTTCTAAAATAAAAGACGCACATGATCTATTTAATTTAAGCACCAAAGGTTTTCGTGGTGAAGCCTTGGCTTCTATTGCTGCAATTGCTCATGTTGAATTAAAAACCAAGCAAGAAAATGACGAGCTTGGTACTCAAATAAAAATTGAAGGAAGTAAAATAACTTCTCAAGATGTTATTTCTACTAGTAAAGGAACGAGCATTGCTGTTAAGAATTTATTTTTTAACATTCCTGCAAGACGTAATTTTTTAAAATCTGACGCGATAGAAACACGTCATATTATTGATGAATTTCAACGTGTCTCTTTGGCACATCCAGATATTGCATTTTTATTACATCATAATGGCAATGAGTTATACAACCTCAGAGAAAGCAACTTAAGAAAAAGGGTTGTCGCTATTTTTGGAACTAAAATGAACGAGAAATTAGTTCCCATAAACGAAACCACAGATTTAATTGCCATCAATGGTTTTGTTGCAAAACCTGAGTTTTCTAAAAAGAAACGTGGAGAACAATTCTTTTTTGTAAACGATCGCTTTATTAAAAGTTCGTACTTAAATCATGCTGTGGTTAGCGCATTTGAAGGCTTGTTAGAAAACGGGTATCATCCATCCTACTTCTTATACTTAACAGTACCACCAAGTAGTATTGATATTAATATTCATCCTACTAAAACAGAAATAAAATTTGATAACGAAAAGGCTATTTATGCCATTTTAAGAGCCACGGTAAAACATAGTTTAGGTCAGTACAATGTTGCTCCGGTATTAGATTTCAATAGAGATAACACATTAGATACTCCATATCAGTTTACGAGTAAAAGCGCTGCTTCTACTCCAAAAATAACCGTGGACCCTAACTTTAACCCGTTTAAAACAGAACAACAAAGCTATCAACCAAAAAGTACTACTTCTCAAAAAGACATTCAAAGTTGGGAAAGCTTATATACAACAGTAGAACCTGTTGAAACAACACATCAAGAACAACTTTTTTATAAAGAACAAGAAACTGAAACTGGAAAGACCTTTCAAATTCAGAAAAAGTACTTATTGAGTTCTATAAAATCTGGAATGGTATTGATACATCAATCATTAGCACATCAACGGGTGTTATATGAAGAATTTTTAGAAAGTATTACCGTTCATGAAGCAATGAGTCAACAATTATTGTTTCCCGTGCACGTTTCATTTTCGAAAACAGATATAGAAATGATTCAATCTATGAAGGCCGATTTAGAAAATACAGGCTTTTTATTTGAATCTATAACTGAAGAATCTGTTGTTGTAAAAGGAATTCCAACTTCAATTACAGAAAGTCAAATTTCATTGATTCTAGAACAATTGTTAGACGACATGAAGTTAGAAGTTCCAGAAACCAGCTTTAGCCACTTTGATGTAATGGCAAAATCATTTGCAAAATCATTGGCTATAAAAACAGGAACTGTTTTATCGGGCAAAGAACAAGAAAGTTTAGTACACGATTTATTTTCATGTAAAGAACCTTCTGTTTCTCCATTTGGAAAAGCAACATTTAAAACATTAACTATCAAAGAAATAGACAGTATTTTTAATAGTTATTAAAAAATAAAAAAATGGGTAGACTTACAGAAGCCATAAAGCATTTAATCATAATTAATGTCATCTTTTTTGCGGTTCCGCAATTGATACAAGGATTAGATATTGCACAGTACCTTGCACTATATTTTCCTAAGAATGAAAACTTTGGCCTGTGGCAATATGTATCTCATATGTTTATGCATGGAAGCTTTATGCACATTGCATTTAACATGTATGCATTGTGGGCATTTGGTACTCCTTTAGAACAAATGTGGGGACGCAATAAATTTTTGTTTTTCTATTTTTCTGCCGGACTAGGAGCTGGAATTATTTACACTTTGGTAAATTACTATCAGTTTAACAGTGTCTATGAACAATTAATAAACATGGGGGTTTCCACTTCAGAAATTCAATCAATTTTAGATACAGGAAGATATAATAACACACTCATTTCTTTAAGTAATAATGATATGAGTGAGTTTTACAGCCTCTATCACAGTCCTGCTGTTGGAGCTTCTGGTGCTGTTTATGGTATTTTAGTTGCTTTTGGAATGACCTTTCCAAATGCTAAATTAGCATTGATATTTTTCCCAGTGCCAATTGCTGCAAAATATTTTATACCCGTAATGTTGTTAGGAGATGTATTCTTTGGGGTCACAAAATATTCTATTGGAAATGTAGCACATTTTGCGCATATTGGAGGAGCCTTAATTGGTTTTATCATTGCTTGGTATTGGAAAAAAAATCAATTTAGAACACACTAATGAGCTTTATCAACACCATACAAAACCGTTTTAGACAAGCTAATATTGTAGAAAAATTAATCTATATTAATATTGGTGTTTTTGCAGTAACATTACTACTTACTGTTTTTAGCAACCCGCTTGAATCAAATATCATCATTCAATGGTTTTCTTTAAATTCAGATTTTAATTTTTTCATAACCAGACCCTGGACAATCATCTCGTATGGTTTTCTACATGCCGACTTCATACACATTCTTTTCAACTCCATTATGTTGTATTATTTCGGAAACCTATTCATACAATATTTCACACAAAAGCAAGTACTTGCATTCTTTTTGCTAGGAACTTTAGCCGGTGGTTTCATTTTTCTACTAGGATATAGTTACTTACCTTTTTTATCGAACCAAAGCGTTCCTTTAGTTGGTGCATCTGCGGGTGTTTCAGCAATTATAATTGGAATTGCTACGTATATGCCAAATTATAAATTAAAACTAAGACTTATAGGTTCTATAAAATTATGGCATATTGCCGCATTTTACATTTTCTTAGATGTGTTACAACTTTCTGGAAATAATGCTGGTGGACATCTTGCTCATGTGGGTGGCGCATTATTCGGGTTTTTATATGTACACCAAGCACGTAAAAATAAAACAACCATTTGGAGCAAAATTGCAGCCTTTTTCGCTTCTAAAAAGAAGCCATTAAAAACGGTATACAAGTCAAAAAAATCGAAGACTAGCAAACAAGCAAACACAACATATAAGCAGCAAAAAATTAATGTCATTTTAGATAAAATTAGTAAATCTGGTTACGAAACCTTATCTAAAGACGAGAAAGATTTTTTGTTTAAGCAAGGAAAATAATTCATGAAAAAATTATCCCTTTTAGATAAATTGATATTTTTAATCAATGCTATCTTAGCAACATTGCTATTGCTATCTTATATTGTGCCTTATATTTCCCCAAAAACAATTCCACAAATATCTTTAGTCAGTTTAGCGGTTCCTTTTTTAATCATTGTAAACATCCTATTTTTATTTTATTGGATTTTAAAATTAAAAAAACAATTTACCATATCTGCATTGGTATTGACCATCGGCTGGATCGTTTCTTCTTCTTTTTATCAATTTTCTGAAAAGAAAGTAATTTTGAATGATGATATTAAAGTAATGAGTTATAATGTGCGTATGTTTAATCATTATAACTGGAATGATGATCCTGAATTAGCTCAAAAGGCATTTGATTTCATCAACCAAAAATCTCCAGACATTTTAGTTTTACAAGAGTTTTATCAATCTCCAAAAATCAGCTTTTCATATCCTCATACATACATAAAAACCAAAAGCAAAAAAAATAAATTTGGCTTAGCCATCTATTCTAAATATAAGATTATCAATTCTGGGTCCTTCAACTTTCAACAAAGTGCCAACAACATCATTTTTGCAGACATACTTAAAGAGAAGGATACGATTAGAGTATATAACATTCATTTAGAATCTTTAAAAATCAACCCAAACAAAGAGTATTTTGGAGAAGAAACATCTGAAAAACTATTTGGACGTTTACAATCAACTTTTAAAAAGCAAGCAATGCAAACAGAACAGTTTTTAGCACACGAAGCGAACTGGAAAGGAAAAAAGATTGTTTGTGGAGATTTTAACAATACTGCATATTCTTGGGTGTACACTAAAATTAGTGCTCATAAAAAAGATGCATTTGTAGAAGCTGGTAAAGGGTTTGGAAAAACATTTGATTATCCTTTTCCTATGCGAATCGATTTCATTTTAACCAGTCAAGAAATTGAAATCAATCAGTTTAAAACTTTTGACGAAAAATTCTCTGACCACTTCCCTATTCTTGCTAGAGTTCATTGGTAGGTTGACTGTGTTTTTTGAATCTTCTTTTCAGGTTTTCCGAGGACACCTTTTAATATATGGCGAACTAATAAGACACTTGTAAATCAGCTATTATCTGAAGCATATTTCGTATTTGGTTTCTGGCAATTGACTTTCTTTACCCATACATTGGGTCACCTTTTTAAATTTGTACTTCTCTAAAATCTTTACAGAAGCGCTATTTTCATCAACTACATAGCCAATTATTTTAGCTAGTCCTATTGATTTACAATACTGAAGCAACCCACCACAAATTTCTGTAGCATATCCTATTCCCCAATATTCCTCTAAAAAACGATATCCAATTTCATCCTCTTTGCCATCTTTTACCAAAGCAACAGTACCAACAAATTTCGAATCAGATTTGCGCTCGATTGCATAAATCCAAAAATCATTGTTTACAAGTGTGTATTTAGAAATCAGTTCATTCAATTCAATAGTATGTGCTTCCAAACACTTTACATCTCCATCTGCAAATTGCATTACTTTCGGATTGCTTTGCATCACATGAAATGAATCTAAATCTTCTAAAATCAGTTTTCTAACTATTAATCTTTCTGTTTCAAATATCATTTAGAATATTGTAAATTTGCACTTGAAAAACTGTTGTATACAGTTTGGTAATTTAATGTAATACAAACATACTGAATTTTGGAAAATTTATTTTTCTTATTTCCTTTTTTCAACAATGTGAATTTAGAATGAACACAGATAAAAAAGTAGCTTTTTACACCTTAGGATGTAAGTTGAATTTCTCTGAAACCTCAACCATAGCTCGTAGTTTTGTAAATGAAGGATTTGAACGTGTGGAGTTCGAAGCAGCAGCAGATATATATGTAATTAATACCTGTTCTGTAACTGATAATGCAGACAAACGTTTCAAATCAATCGTAAAATCTGCAATTAAGAAAAACGAAAATGCTTTTATAATTGGTGTTGGTTGTTATGCACAATTAAAACCAGAAGAATTAGCAAATGTTGATGGAGTAGATTTAGTGCTTGGAGCTACAGAAAAATTTAATGTTACTAGTTATATCAACGATCTAACTAAAAACGATATTGGAGAAGTACACTCCTGTGAAATTGAAGAAGCAGACTCTTATGTTGGAGCCTATTCAATTGGAGATAGAACCCGCGCCTTTTTAAAAGTACAAGACGGTTGCGATTACAAATGTACCTATTGTACCATTCCACTAGCCCGTGGAATTTCACGTAGTGATACTGTAGAAAATGTGTTGAAGAATGCCAAAGAGATTTCTGAAAAAGGAATCAAAGAAATTGTATTGACAGGTGTTAATATTGGTGACTATGGCAAAGGTGAATTCGGGAATAAAAAACACGAGCATACCTTTTTAGAGTTGGTAAAAGAATTAGATAAAATAGACGGAATTCATCGTTTACGTATCTCTTCTATTGAACCTAATTTATTAAAAGATGAAACGATTGAATTTGTTTCAAAGTCAAATACGTTTGTTCCACATTTTCACATTCCATTACAATCTGGTAGTGATGAATTGTTAAAAAAGATGAAGCGTCGTTATTTACGACAAACCTATACAGACAGAGTTGCTAAAATTAAAGAAGTAATGCCAAATGCTTGTATTGGTGTTGATGTGATTGTGGGTTTCCCTGGCGAAACTGATGAATTATTTTTAGAGACTTACAACTACTTAAACGAACAAGATATTTCGTATTTACATGTTTTCACCTATTCTGAAAGACCAAATACAGAAGCGGTTGATATGAATGGCGTTGTACCTAAAAAAGTTCGTGCAAAGCGCAGTAAAATGTTACGAGGTTTATCAGTAAAAAAACGTAGAGCATTTTATGAAAGTCAACTTGGAAATACAACGAAGGTGTTGTTTGAAAGTGAAAACAAAGAAGGCTTTATCACTGGTTTTACAGAAAATTATGTAAAAGTAAAAACTCCTTGGAATCCAGCGTTTGTAAATACAATTCATAAAATCACCCTAACTACAATTGACGAAGATGGTGTGGTTCGTTTTGATTTTGTAAATGAACTGGTTATCGTATAATATGACTAAATCGCACATTTATTTTGTTCCTGGCATGGCTGCAAACAGCAAGATATTTGAGCATATTCAATTAGATACTACCAAATACGAATGTCATTTCTTAGCATGGAAAATTCCTGTTTCTAAAGTCGAATCTATTGAAGCCTATGCACAAAGAATGTGTGATGAAATTACACATAAAAACCCTATTCTAATAGGTGTTTCTTTTGGTGGTTTAATCGTCCAAGAAATGAGCAAGCTTATTGCTTGTGATAAAATGATTCTAATTTCTAGCGTAAAATCAAACTTAGAATTTCCAAAACGCTTAAAATTTGCACTGCTTTCAAAAGCCTATAAATTATTTCCTGCAACGTTTATTGAAAACTTGGATTCGTATGTTGACTATTTTTTGGGAGACTACCAGCAAAAGAAAATAGAAGCCTATAAAAAATACATGTCAGTTAGAAATGCCGTTTACTTGCATTGGGCTATTTATACCCTATTGCACTGGAAACAAACGAATACGCTACAGAACATCTCTCATATTCATGGTACAAATGATAGTGTATTCCCTTCAAAACACATAAGTAATTTTATAGCAATTGAAGGTGGTACTCACGCCATGATTTTAACAAAAGGAAAACGGATTTCTTTAGAAATTGAGAAAATTTTAACTTGTTAATACCAATCTAATTAAATACTTTTATAAGATACTTTTTAACCTCTTTCTTATGAAAACTTCTGTACGCATCTTATCCTTAAGTGCTTTGGTAATTACTACCATTTTATTAACAAATGCGATTAGCATACAAAAAATTACGGAGCCTAAAAACACCAGTGATACCTATAAAATAAAAGCGCTAAAATTACCTCCAAATTTAAACTTGGCTGGAGAAAGAGTTCCTTTAGAGATGCCGGATATTAAAGAAAGAATGGACAGAGAACTGTTGGTAAACACCTATTGGCAATCTAATGGCTTGTTATTGATTAAAAGAGCGAACAAGTATTTCCCTATGCTAGAGCCCTTATTAAAAAAGTATGGCATACCAGACGATTTTAAATACTTATGTGTTGCAGAAAGTGCCTTAATTGATGAAACCTCATCTGCAGGCGCGGCTGGGTTTTGGCATTTTATGAAAGGAACAGGGAAAGAATATGGATTGGAAATCAATAAAAATGTTGATGAACGATATGATATCGAAAAGTCAACAAAGGTTGCTGCTGCCTATTTAAAAAAATCGTATGAGCGTTTTGGTAGCTGGTCTTTAGCTGCTGCTGCCTATAATGCCGGAAACGCCAGAGTTGCCAGAAGCTTAAAGGCCCAAGGTGTTACCAGTTATTATGATGCATTGTTACCAGACGAAACCGAAAGATATGTATTGAGGATTATTGCATTAAAAGAAGTACTCTCACAATTTGTATACATTGCCAAAAACTAGAACTGTAAAAGTAGACACCATAATTAGCAATATTGCGTTATTTGCTAAAAAACTTGGAACGAATTACAAAGAACTGAAAATACACAACCCTTGGCTGAGACAAAACAAACTGAATAATAAGTCTAGAAAGATGTATGAGATTAAGATTCCTGTGAAAGAGTAATAAAGTTTCTCAGTTATAATTCAGCAATCATTTTTTAAAAAAACACATAAAAAAAAGCCTATCACAGAATGATAGGCTCTTCAAAAAATTAATAAAGTATATATTATATAACTTTTACATTTACTGCATTTAATCCTTTTTTTCCTTCTTGTAAATCGAACTCAACCTCATCGTTTTCACGAATTTCATCAATCAATCCTGTTACATGTACAAAATGTTCTTTGTTGTTTCCTTCTTCAGTGATAAATCCAAATCCTTTAGATTCGTTGAAAAATTTTACTGTACCTCTACTCATAATATTGTTGTATTGTGTTGCCAATTTAATTACAGGCAACTAATTTATTGAAATGCAAATCTACAGCTAATTATTTTATAAAACAGTAATTAATTGATTTTCTTTTATTTAGACTAACTATCTATCACTTAGAGGATTCGCTTTACTCTTCCTACAATGCCAGATTCTAGTTGTACTTTTATTCCGTGAGGATGGTTTGATGAATTTGTCAATACTCTTTTTACAAGGCCATCAGTCAATTCTCCTGAACGCTGATGCTGTTTTTGAACTACAGAAACTTCAGTTCCTATTTTTATGTCTGCTCTTTTCGTTCCGTCCATTATAAGTTTGATTTTACAGATTCATATTCGCCAATCATTTCATCAATAACATCTTTTGCTGATTTAATTTCGTGAATCAACCCAGAAATTTGACCAATCTCTAATTCACCATTTTCTAAATCTCCCTCAAACATTCCTTTTTTAGCTCTTGCTCTCCCCAACAATTCTCTAATCTCTTCTATTGTTGGATTTTGTTGATACAGTTTTTGAATTTCTTCATAAAACTTATTTTTAATCAATCGTACGGGTGCCAATTCTTTTAAGGTTAACTGTGTTTCACCTTCTTTAATTTTTACAATAGCGTTCTTAAAATTGTGATGTGCAGAAGATTCTTTGGTTGCAGCAAACCTACTCCCTACTTGCACTCCATCTGCTCCCAATACCATCGCTGCCAACATTCCACGTCCAGTTCCAATCCCTCCAGCTGCAATTACAGGGATTTGTACTTGTTCTTTTACAATCGGAATCAAGGTAAACGTGGTTGTTTCTTCCCTTCCATTATGACCACCTGCTTCAAACCCCTCACAAACCACAGCATCAACACCGGCTGCTTCTGCTTTTAATGCAAACTTTACAGAACTTACTACATGCACAACTGTAATTCCTTTATCTTTTAAAAAAGAGGTCCATGTTTTTGGGTTTCCTGCAGAAGTAAATACAATTTGCACACCTTCTTCTACAATGATGTCCATTATTTTTTCAATATCTGGATATAGCATTGGTACATTAACTCCAAAAGGTTTGTTTGTTGCTTTTTTACATTTTTGAATGTGTTCTCTTAATACTTCTGGATACATTGACCCAGCGCCAATTAAACCCAATCCACCAGCATTAGAAACTGCTGAGGCTAATTTATAACCTGAAACCCAAATCATTCCTCCTTGGACAATTGGATACTCTATATTAAATAATTGTGTGATGTTTTTTTGCATAAGTATTATTTACTTAATTATAATTGGAAGTTTAATGTGAGAATTTACTTTTCTATTTGTTAAAATTGCAGGTTCAACATCTTTAATATTATAAAAAAAGTTGATGATACTCTTTTTGAAAGACTCTTTAAGTTCTGGGACAACGGAAACATCTTTAATATTTCCATTTTTATCGATTTGAAATTCCACTAGGAAATTAGTCTTTAATCCATTCCTTTTTAATCGATTGGTTAGTTCTTTTTTAAGTTTAGCCTTAAAATATTTTAATCCATTTTTATATATTGGTTTCTTATATAGAATTAACTCTTCTTCCAAAAGCACTCCATTTTCATTCCACAATTGATAGTTTATAACTTTCCCTTTTTTAAATACTATTTTTGCTCTTTTATTTTTGTTTTCATCAACATAGCTCCAAACTCCTTCTTTTTTCCCTTTAAGAAAAAACCCTTTTGTTAATTGATCTCCTTTATCAGAGAAATATAAATAAACGCCTTCTTTTCTTCCTTTTAGATTATAGTTTTGAATTGATTTTAATCTTCCTTTTTTATCATATACTTTAAAAACACCTACTCTTTTTTTTAATTTATTATCGGAGTAATTTCCTTTATATTTAATTTTACCATCTGAATAATACACAATACCCTGCCACAAATGACCTTTTTTAACAACAGTCTGAATATACAGTGCTGTTTCTTTTGGGCCCTTTTTATATTTAAAATCGAGGTAATTTACAATAGAATCTTGAGTGTATCCCTTTATAGCAAATAAGGCTACACATATAATTAGCAATTTTCCTTTCATTTTATTTCTTTATCAATTTAATTGTTTTCTGTTTAGTTTCACTCATAATTTTAAGGATGTAAATTCCTGAATTTAATGCAGAAACGTTTATTGTTTTACTTGTTAAATTGCTTTCTTGGTATACTTTCTTTCCAATGATATTAAAAATCTGAATCCCTATCCCACTCAAATCATTGGTATTCATTTTTAGTGTAAAAGAAGTAGTAATTGGATTTGGATATATTGTAGTAGCATCAATAAAAGATTCTTTGTCTACATTTAGCACAGTTGCATACGCAGTTTCAAAATTCGGAATTCCATTACCATATTGTTCATCAGGATTGTTATATCGATCAGCAGATTCACGAATACGTTGCATGATTTGTGTGCTTGTTAAATTTGGAAATGCTTGCCAGAAACACGCAACAACACCTGCCATAACTGGTGAAGAAAAAGAAGTCCCATTAGATGTATATGAATTACCTGAAGTATGACTAATTACATACACACTTTGACCTTGTGCCAATACATCTGGTTTGACACGGTTATCGGCTGTGGGTCCAAAAGAACTAAATACAGCAATATCTCTTGATGCATTAACGGCTCCTACTGTAAAAACTGATGCAGCATCTGCTGGTGCTCCCATATATTTCCATGCGTCATTTCCTTCATTACCTATTGCGTTTACTAAGATCATTCCACGAGAAGCTCCTATTTCTGCTCCACGAGAAATAAAGGCTGTTGCTCCATCCATATCTGCATACGTATAATTATAGTTTGCGTTGTCAAAAGTGGTATATCCTAAAGAGGTATTTATTACATCTACTCCTAAACTGTCTGCTCTTTCTGCTGCTTCTACCCATAAACTTTCTTCTAAGGGCACTTCGTTATTCGAGTCTTCTGTTATAAATAAATAAAAAGAAGCATCTGGAGCTGTTCCAATAAACTCGCCATCTATATAACCGCCAATATCTGATAATACATTTGTACCATGATTATGGCCGGCATAGAAATTGGTACTTCTATTTACAAAATCGTAGCCTCCTAAAATCTGGTTATTATCTCGCAATCGTTTAAAAGCACCCAACGCATCTACATTAGGAAAACCAGCATCTATTACTGCTATCTGCATTCCTGAACCAGTATACCCTTCTTGATGTAAATAATCACCTTTTAACATGGCAATTTGATTGGTTGCAGTACCGTAATTAAAAGTGGTATTTATTTCAGCGAACTTATTCTTGTTTTTTTTATCTGAAGAGCCTTGAGTACCCTTCACTTTAGAATTTAAGCCATCGTTTGCAAACTCTATACTATGTACAAATGAAAAGGTTGATTTTAAGTTATTAATAGCTGATGGAGTACCTTGCACATGCATTGCATTTAACCATTTCGACTTTGCTAAAACTGCAATTCCAGTTGTACTTTTTATCTGAGAATAATAAGACGCATCTACAGGAACATCTTTTGAATCTAATACAATATTTTGACGTGTTCTTCTATCCAAAGCACGCTGAGACAACATGCTTAATGGCGTTGCTAAATAGGTTGCAACATTGGGCTTGTCTTTTAAGTACACCCAAGCATCTTCTTGCGCAAAAATCGGTAGCGAAATTAAAAAAGCTAATAGGGGAAATAGATTTTTCATGACTAATATTTTGTTCCCCGAAAATACTACTTTTTCAACAATTTTAGATACTGATTAAGAAATTACTCCAGAGCCTAATAACTCTTCTTCTTGATACCAAGCAACAAACTGCCCTTCTGTAATTGCTGATTGTTTATTTTCAAATTCAACATACAAACCATTCTCCACTTTATGTAGTGTTGCTTTCTCTAATTCTTGTCTATATCGAATTCTAGCTACTACTTCTAAAGTTTCTCCTGTGTTTAACCTCAAATCTTCACGAACCCAATGTATTTCTTCATTGGTCACAAACAACACATTTCTATATAGGCCTGCATGGTTTTTTCCTTCTCCGGTGTAAATTACATTCTCGTTTACATCGGTATCTATCACATACAATGCTTCTTTTGTTCCTCCAACATTCAAGCCTTTTCGTTGTCCTTTTGTAAAGTAATGTGCTCCTTGATGTTTCCCTACAATTGCACCGTCAGTTTGCGTGTATTTAAACTTTGCTCCATAAAAAGCCAATTCTTCTTCTTTGTTTAAAAATTCTGGAATTGTTCTATTATAGATATCTGAATCTGTAGGAATGGTTACAATAACACCTTCTTTTGCTTGTAGTTTTTGTTGTAAAAATTCTGGTAAACGAACTTTACCAATAAAACATAGCCCTTGTGAATCTTTTTTATCCGCAGTAATTAAATCTGCATTTTTAGCTATTTCTCTCACTTCTGGCTTAGTTAATTCGCCAATGGGAAATAATGCTTTTGTTAATTGTTGTTGAGATAATTGACATAAAAAATAGGATTGATCTTTATTAACATCTTTTCCCGCTAATAACTTATAGACCATTTGTCCATCAATTTCTTCTTCTCCTTTTCTACAATAATGACCTGTTGCTACATAATCTGCACCCAAATTTAGAGCGATGTCCATAAAGACATCGAATTTAATTTCGCGGTTACATAATACATCTGGGTTTGGAGTTCTTCCCTTTTCGTATTCATCAAACATATAGTCAACAATACGGTCTTTGTATTGCTCACTTAAATCTACAACTTGAAAAGGAATCCCTAATTTATCGGCAACAATCATTGCATCATTACTATCTTCTAACCAAGGACATTCGTTAGAAATCGTTACAGAATCATCGTGCCAGTTTTTCATAAACAGACCAATAACTTCATAACCTTGTTCTTTTAATAAATACGCTGTTACACTACTATCTACACCTCCAGAAAGTCCTACAATTACTCTTTTCATTATTTCGATAAAAATTGACTGCAAAGATACAAATCAATTCTCAAAAAAGAACATTGAATTTGTTGATGTATTGATAACTGAAAGCTATCTGTTTTTGGGTTGAATTTTGTTTTTACGAGCTTCTTTTTTCTTCTTTTCATCAACCACTTCTCCATCTAAGTAAAATTCCCATTTCCCAACACGGATTCCGTTTTTATAAATACCTTTTTCTTTAAGACTTCCACTTAATTCGAAGTATTTTGCCAAGCCATTTGCTTTTCCGTTTTCATATAAAACATCTTCTATTAGAATCCCTTTATCAGAATAATTCTTAACATTTCCATGTAGTACACCGTTTTTATAAGTTGTTTCTTCAGCTATTTTTCCAGTACTCTTAAAATAGACGATCGATTTCCCGGATAGTTTACCATTTACATAAAACTCTTCTGAGAAAACAGTTCCTTTTTTATAATAGTACACCCAGCTACCTACTTTATTTCTTCCAAAAAGCATCCCTTTACCTTTTAATTTTCCAGTACTATAAAAATAGTTGACGGTAACAGAATCTGAATCTTTATGGAAAACTTTAGTCGCTTCTGGCTTTCTAGAAAAGGACATACTGTAAAACTTAAACGTACCTACCTCTTTACCATCTTTAAAAGTTCCTGTATATTTTAGTCTTTTATTTGGGTAATATTTTTTCCAAACTCCAGTTCTTTTCTTATTTTTATCAAATTGATTATACCGTTGTGCTTCAAGCGTTTTTACACACAAAAAACAGGCGGAAAATAGGAGAAAAAAAAATAGTCTTTTTATATTTATCATCACAAATAATTAAAGGGTAAATATACGTAACAAGTGAACATGACAGACAAAAACTTTTTAGAATCTGCACTAGATAACATGGAAAACCCTAAAAGGGAGAACAGACAAACGGTAGCAAATATTGTATATAATAACCAAGATTTATTTAAACATTTGGTTTCCTTAACTTTTGAAGTGAAAAATAAAACCTCCATTAAAGCGGCTTGGATATTAGAATGGGTATGTACACATGGAAAATTAGATTGGATAATCCCTCATTTAGATGCCTTTACTAAAAACATTTCTAGAGTACAATTTGATAGTGCAATAAGACCTTGTGCTAAAATTTGCGAATATTTAGCAACTGCATATACTTCAAAAGAAAAGAATGAATTTCAATACGCATTAACAACTGAGCACATTGATACCATTATCGAAGCTGGTTTTGATTGGTTGATTACACCACAAAAGATTGCTGTGAGAGCGTACACAATGACGAGCCTCTATTTATTTGGATTACAAAAAGATTGGGTACATCCAGAATTGGAGCATTTGATTAACACCAAAATCATTAAAGAAAGTGCTGGCTGTAAAGCTAGAGGAAATAAGATTTTAAAACTCATTAATTCAAAAAAATAACACTTTTATTAGTTTATGATTGAGGTCATAAACTATCGTTTAACGAGACTGTAACTTTGCTATAAATTAAAATCATCAGGCAATGGGAACAGTATTAACTACACAAGTAACAGAAAAAAGAATAGGCACATTTAACCTTGTTAAATGGATCAATGCAAAAATTGAAAAAGAAAAAGAAAATGCTATTGGAATTTCAATAGCTTTTGTAATGATAGGAACAGGATTGGCATCTATCACAGCAGCTCTAGCGGTACATAAAGAGCTGTCTTTACCTATTTTAATGACAGTTACCATACTTGCAATGGCAACAAATGCAGCAGTAATTAGTCAACAACCTTTAAAAAGAACAGCCTGGTTATTTATGATCAGTATTGTTGTCAATATCCTATTGCTTTTCTATCAAGTTTTTAATTTGATGGTCTAGCTTCAATCATTTTCATAAAGAGCGCCGAGGCTATATTTCTTGCGCGCTCTTTAGCATTATTTGCTTTGGTTCCTTCAAACAGTTCGTTTACGGTAGTAAACCAAAGCTCTAACCATTTACCAAAATGTTGTTGCGTAATAGCATGCTTAAAATGGGCATCTACATTTTTATGGGCTTTCATTGGGTTTCCTTTAAAGCTATGTACAAAAAACAAGTTGGTTTCCCAAAAATCAGTTAGTTTTTCTATATGTGGCTCCCATTCATGTTCTGGAATGATCTCTAAAAATATGTGACCAATAAAAGCATCCATTTTAACTTTTGAATAAAATGTATGCACTAACAAAAACACATCTTCTCTATTTTCTATATCTCTTAATTCCATTTTAATTTTCACTTTTAAAGCACAAAAGTATATCTTTACAGATAGGTAAATTTATGACTTGAATCATAATGATAAACGAACAATTACTTTTAGATTTTAACGCCAGAATAAAAGAATATTCTAAAGGGGATTTGATATTCTCGCAAAACGAAACGGCTAGGCATTACTATCAAATTAGTAGTGGCGCCGTTAAAATGAATAATTATAATGATGACGGAAAAGAATTTATTCAGAACGTTTTTTACAAAACACAAAGTTTTGGTGAACCTCCTCTTTTTATCGATGTAAAATACCCCGCAAATGCCATTGCTTTTTCTGATTGTAAACTAATAGAATTAGATAAAAATAGGTTATTTGATTTGCTTTATAAATACCCAGAAATTCATTTAAACATCACAAAGAGTTTAGCCAACAGATTGTATTACAAAGCAATTATAGCTTCAGAAATCTCTAGTCAAGAACCTGAACATAGAGTACTTCGTTTTTTTGATTATTTAAAAAACGATGTCTATAAAGTTTCTGGTGAATTTACCTTTAAAATTAATTATACCAGACAACAAATTGCAGATACATTAGGGCTTAGAGTTGAGACTGTTATTAGAGCAATTAAAAATTTAGAAAAGCAAAAAAAGGTACTGATTGAGAAAAGAAAAGTTTTTAGATAAAAACGATTAATTATAGTATTATCAGCTACGTATTTTTTATTTTTGCTCCTTTATAACACAACACAACTACAATGAGCTTAAACGAATTAAATGCGATCTCTCCAATTGATGGAAGATACAGAAACAAAGTAGCAAAATTAGCAGATTTTTATTCTGAAGAATCTTTA
>MAAC01013214.1_pt1 | contig 18079 bp, 17 predicted proteins | sample 1115981 | NCBI WGS metagenome assembly MAAC01 (sample SAMN04961126, study PRJNA320927) | seawater metagenome | isolation source: sample BD02T64 sea water enriched with oil for 64 days | place: USA:Gulf of Mexico | collected 2013-07-27 | reverse complement strand
GATCGACGCCGATTGTTGTAACTTGCATGGGGCGGCTCCTCACAATAGCAGATTTTGACACCTGCAGTATGACGCATCGCGACGTCGGTTGGAGCAGGAGCCATCCACCCCATCAGCTCACTGCCACTGGACCGGAAAAGTTGGCGCTGTTAAGGCCCCCTTAGTTAGGGTAACAGGATGCCAACAACGGGCCGATCCTGCGCCCGTACCTTAGAAAGTCCACACATCCTATGTCTGATCCGTGCCTGAAACTGGTATTAGTGACACCTGAAATTCCGTACAATACCGGTGCTATAGGGCGGACCTGTGTGGCGCTGGATCTGGAACTGATCCTGATCAAACCTTACGGGTTTTCCCTCGACGAAAAGGCAGTGCGGCGGGCCGGAACGGATTACTGGAAACATGTTCATCTCAGCGAATATGACAGCTGGCAAAGCTTTTTGGGTGAACGAAAGCCACCGCGCGACAGCCTGTATTTCTTCGAAGAACATGGCGCTCAGAGCGTTTACGCTCCTGACTATCAAGACGATGCTTATTTGGTTTTCGGGTGTGAATCCAAAGGCCTGCCAACAGCGATATTAGACGGTATGGATGATCGGGTATTTAAGTTGCCGATGCGCAATCCGCTTGTCCGATCACTTAACCTGGCAAACGTTGCCACAGCGGTTGTTTATCAGGCTATGCGCCCTCAGCTGGGCGGTTAAAAGCTGCCAGTGGCGCGGTCGCAGGCAAAGCCTGTTTTGTCCGCATCGCTGCCGTTAGCGTCAAGATTACGGCCAATAGAGCACTGAGATCGGCGCGGGGTATCAATCAGGCGGATGCTGGCACGAAAGAAGCTTTTTTGATGAGCCGGGCACAAGAGTTCAGCGCATTTTCTGAATTTTCAGCTTGTCTAGTTTTGCTCTGTTCTTGGTCGATTCCTCGGAACGCGCGAGAGCTTTGGCAATCGCCTTTAAACTCATCCCCTTTGTCGCCAGCAAATGCAGCTTTTGAATTTCCTCTTGTGTCCAGGCCTGGCGGTGGCGTTCGTAACGTTCACTCATTGGTCTCGTCTACCTTATCATTATGTCACAGTTATCATAAAGCATGGTCGTGCTCAGGGTGCCAGAACAATGGCAACAGCGCTTAAGGAAGGCCCTGTCGATTGAACCGGTGCCGAGGGGAAAATCCGTTCAATTTATTTGCGTGATCGTGACCCGAATCTAATCGAAATATCCAACTACTATGAATGACGGCAAAGTCCCGCTCAGCAGGCATTGGCGCGATCCGCAGCGAACGGCCGGTAAGAGCCCTGATTGACCAATATTGCTCCGCGAACGCCCGCCTGAGAAGCTTTAGCCCGAAGCCAGGACTGGAATAACCCCAGCGATGCGGCAGTGCAGCTTGCCGGTAGCGGGCCTTGTGTCCCATTTCTGAAGCCGGTCCAGGGCACTGACAAGGTAACTCATGCAGGTTGCATGAAAACGGTATTCCTTCAATAAATAGCTACAATTCCAGTCCAGGCGACATATGCTGAGACGCGCATTTGGCGGAGTGCTGAGCATGAGACCCGATGGCGTTGTAAATTGAAATGGTCGGGAATGGCGCCGTGTATGGTCAGGAAGCGTTGCATCTATCCGGACGGCTTGAACCGACCCCTTCGGCGTTCTTGCCTGCGCGCTGGTTTGTGTGCAACCTCTGTCCGGTTGTTCAATCGATCGCCCGCAACATGAAGGTGCGCCAGGCCAGGTTCCCGAAGTGTCGCGGACTGTGAACCCAGCTTTTCGGAGACAGCCACATCAGAGATGTATCCCTGTTTTTCAATAGTTTCCGCGTCGGTTTAACGGCCGCGTCTTTATTTCAGCGAGATTGGATCAGGATTTCCGGAACCTTGCCCTCATCGTCTGCAGCCCGCCACAAGTCTGCCCGCTTGTCCCCATGCGAACAAAGGCTTCGTCCAGATGCTGTGTTCCTGACGGCCGCGGCCGAACGGGCTGATATTGGCAGCAAACGCCAGTCGAAATTCAACACCGACTGGCTCACGGTCTTAGAGCTTACCTCAACTCCATGTTCTGCCACCATTTCTTCCATACTCCGGAGTTCAACGGAAACCGAAAGCAGAGCCAGACAGCGTGCAGGATAATCACTGGCGGAAATCGGTGGCGCGTATTGGAAAACTTGCGCATTCAATCGCTGTTTCCGGACTTCATCGAATTCGTCGGATTTATGTGACAGGACCCATTGCATTGGCCGCTGCCCCAAAAGACGCAAAAAACGTTGCCCCTTGCCCGATTCGATTGTCTGTGGTTTCCTGACAAACATCGAAGTTGCCCGTTTAGTTGCTCCACTTGCTTGTAATATTACGCATTTCGTCCCCCGCGCTGAGATCCACGGCGTACATCCGTGAGATCAGGCCGACCTGCGAAAACCGGTCGGAAATGCGTTGCTGTTGGCGCGAGTGGCACCAATGTAGGCTTCACTGCCCGGTATTTGGCCGGAACTGACTATCGCCATTTATTTGGCATGCCCGAAGGTTAAATTCCGATGCCGCCGGGCGCACTGAATGACATCAGTTTCGACGAATTCCCCGTGATATGGCGCCGCGGGGTGATAGTTTTGAGCCGATGGCCATCATCGTGCTGACCGATGGTGCGCATGCACTGGATTTGGACAAAGTCCGGAAGCGAGACAGGCCTGCACTTGTCGTGGCCCTGAAACAAAAAAACAGGAGTACGCTGCAGCGTTCTGAACTGACACAAGAATTGCCGTCCTTAAGGGCGGCATTTAGACGGCCATGCTGCCACAAGAACAGCTTGGTAAATTATAACAAAGGGAGCACCTGAACTATGAAATCCAATTTATTAGCCTTCGCGGCGGCCGCGATGCTGGCCTCGGCGCCAATGGTATTTGCCCAAGAGCAGTTCGTGTCGATAGGCACTGGTGGTGTCACCGGCGTTTATTACCCCACGGGCGGAGCGATCTGCCGTCTGGTCAACAAGAACCGCAAAGAGACCGGCATTCGCTGCTCAGCTGAATCAACGGGTGGGTCGATCTACAACATCAACACCATTAAGGCAGGTGAACTGGAATTTGGTGTGGCCCAGTCGGACTGGCAGTTCCATGCCTATAACGGCACCTCCAAGTTTGAGGAGGCCGGCGCTTTCGAAAAACTGCGTTCTGTATTCTCGATACATGCCGAGCCCGTAACCGTTATCGCCCGCGATGATTCAGGAATTGAGAATATCTCCGACGTCATGGGCAAGCGGATGAATATCGGCAACCCTGGCTCTGGCACACGTGGCACCTGGGAAGTGCTTGAAGCCGCTCTCGGATGGGAGCGCTCTGATCTGGCTCTGGCGGCAGAAATGAAATCTGCGGAAACCGGCGCTGCTGTGTGTGACGGCAAGATTGACGCTTATTTCTGGCTCGTTGGGCATCCGTCTGCGTTGACCCAGGAATCACTGGCGTCTTGCGCTGCACATCTGGTGAACGTGACCGGTCCGGCAATCGACAAGCTGATAGCGGACAATCCCTATTATCGTTCGGCTACCATTCCGGCCGGCATGTACAACAACGCGGAAGACATCACCACTTTTGGTGTGGGCGCGACCTTTGTCACCAGCGCTGATGTACCAGAAGAAGTGGTCTACATTATCGTCAAAGCCGTGTTTGACAACTTTGACCAGTTCAGGAAGCTTCACCCGGCATTTGCCAACCTGAAACCGGAAGAAATGATCCGGGACGGCCTGTCGGCACCGCTGCACGCCGGCGCGATCAAATACTATAAAGAGCAAGGCTGGATGTAACAACAACCAGCGCAGCAGGGGGGAGCCCTCCTGCTGCAAGAATTTAATACCAACAACGATTAGAAGCCCGGCAGACGGCAACAAGATCGCAACCGGGCGCCTTTGGAAGGGATCAGAATGGCGGACGGTGAAACAATGACAAGCGCGGAACAGCTTGTCGCTGATGTGGATTCCGGGGCGCGGAGTCCGACGGGTTGGCAAAGAAACCTGATCCCGGTCATTTGTTTTTCCTGGGCGATGTATCAGCTTTATATAGCCTCGCCGGTGCCGTTCTGGCTTTCGGTCACGACGGGCGTGGATACTTTTCAGTTCGTCGGCAACCTGTCGATTTCGCGAAAAGTTCATCTGGCGTTCTCTATTGCGCTGGCAACTCTGGCCTTTCCGTTGTTCAAAAGCAGTCCGCGTAACAAAATCCCCGTCTATGACTGGGTCTTGTTGATCACCGGCGTTCTTGCCATGCTTTACATGATACTGATGAACACCAATATCGCCGAACGCGCCGGTGATTTTGTGCATCCCAATATCAAATATGACATGACCGTCGCGGCGCTTGGCATGATCGTTCTGACTTTGGCTGTTTACCGGTCTCTTGGCCTGCCACTGGTCGTCGTTGCCGGTGTGCTTGCCGGATATGTTTTCATCGGTGGCGGCAACTGGGGCGGGGCCTCGTTTGTCAAAGGCATGTGGCATTTCTGGATGCAGGAAGAGGGCGTGTTCGGCAAACCGCTGGCGGTGTCGACGCAAACCATTTTCCTGTTCGTTCTGTTTGGCGCGATATTGGAAAAGGCAGGGGCCGGGGGCTATTTCATCAAGATCGCGTTCGCCTTGCTCGGCCATTTCAAAGGCGGCCCGGCAAAAGCCGCCGTGATTGCTTCGGCGCTGAGCGGGCTTTATTCCGGCTCTTCAATCGCCAATACGGTCACGACGGGCACATTCACCATTCCGCTGATGAAACGAACGGGCTTCTCGGCTGAAAAAGCCGGGGCGGTTGAGGTCGCGTCATCGACCAATGGTCAGTTGATGCCCCCCGTGATGGGCGCGGCGGCATTTCTGATCGCCGAATTCACCGGTGTTGAATACACGACCCTGCTGAAACACGCGTTGCTGCCAGCGATCATTTCCTACATCGCGCTGGTGTACATTGTGCATATCGAGGCGTGCAAGCTTGACCTGAAAGGTCTGCCCAAGCCGCCATCGACAAAGACGTTCCAGCGCAAGCTGATCGGCTTTCTCACCGGGTTCATCACCGTTAGCCTGTTGTTCATTCTGGTCTACTTCACCCTGGGCCAGGTCAAAGCAGCCTTCCCCGGCCTGACCGTTTACACGGTCCTGGGCATCAACCTCGTCATTTATCTGGTGCTGCTTTATATTGCCTCAAAACGCCCGGATCTGGAACAGGATGACCCCGACGCACCGATTACGGTTCTGCCTCCGGCCGCCGACACGGCCTGGACCGGGCTTTACTACCTGCTGCCGATCATCATCCTTTTGTGGTCTATCCTGCCAACGCCGGAACGTCTTTCAGCGCATCTGTCGGCCTATTACGCAGTTCTCGCGATGATTTTCATCGCCCTGACCCAGCATCCCCTCAAAGCGATATTTCGCGGTGAATCCGAAATTATCAGCCGGCTGAAGATCGGATTTAACGATTGCGTGCAAGGCACGATAGCCGGTGCCCGCAACATGATTTCCATCGGCATCGCGACTGCTGCCGCAGGCGTGATTGTTGGCTCTATTTCGCTGACCGGTGCGCATGGTTTCGTCGGTGAAGTTGTCGAATACCTTTCAGGTGGCAACCTGCTGGTGATGCTGATCCTTGTGGCCATTATGAGCCTGATCCTGGGCATGGGTCTGCCGACAACCGCCAACTACCTCGTTGTTGCGGGGCTTATGGCACCGGTTATCGTGGCGCTGGCGGCGAAGTCCGGGCTGATCGTACCATTGGTAGCCGTGCACCTGTTCGTGTTCTACTTTGGAATTCTGGCGGATGACACACCACCGGTTGGTCTGGCAGCCTATGCCGCCGCGGCCATTTCCAAAGGCGATCCAATCCAGACCGGTATTCAGGGTTTTGCCTATGACATCCGCACGGCGCTGCTGCCCTTCCTGTTCCTGTTCAACACCGAGTTGTTGTTGATGAATGTTTCCCTCTTCAAAGGCATTTTTGTGTTTGTCATTGCGACAGTGGCGATGATGCTGTTCGCGGCGGCGACACAGGGCTGGTTCCTGTTCAAAAGCCGGGTATGGGAAAGCGTGGCACTGTTGCTGATCGCGTTTACCCTGTTCCGACCGGGATTCTGGCTGGATTACGCGTCGCCCCCCTTTGCTGAAAGGCCTGGTGTGGAAGCTTTGGCTCTGGCCGCAGATATGCCGGATGGCGCGACCATGCGCATACGGATTGTTGGCCCGGATTTCGACGACATAGACGAGCAAAACAATACCAGCATTATTCTGGACCTTGGAGAAAAGGCGGATGGCGAGACACGGCTCTTCAACGCCGGCCTTCAGATACTGGAAGAAGAAGGCAAGGTGATCATCGACGCCCTGACCTGGGATTCCAAGCACAAGCAGCTGGACCAACTGTTCACCATGGGCGACTTTGACAACCCGCTGGTGATCGACATGGTCCAACTGGAACGCGACCGGCGTCCCAAGGAACTGTTCTACATCCCCGCCCTTGCGCTGTTGGGTCTGATTTGCATGCTGCAATTGGGCCGGCAGCGCCGTGCAAAACTCGCAATAGTTTGATTGAAAGGTTTTCGAAATGTACAAATCTATTTTGTTACCGGTCGATCTCAACCACGAAAGCTCGTGGGAAAAGGCGGTTCCTTTTGCGCTCGGACTGGCAAAGTCTTATGGCGCTGAATTGCATGTGATCATGGTCATACCGGACTTTGGAATGCCGCTGGTTGGCTCATACTTCCCTGCTGATGCCACGGAAAAAGCTATCAAACTAATAGCCAAGTCGTTGTCAGAATTTGTGGAAGAGCAAAATTTGCCCAAAGCCGATACCCAGACCCATGTGGTGCAAGGCACGATCTACAAGGAGATCATAAGTGCCGCCGACCGGCTGGATTGCGACGTCATCGTAATGGCATCACACCGGCCAGGAACGCAGGACTATCTGCTCGGACCGAACGCCGCACGTGTCACACGTCACGCCAAACAATCCGTCTGTGTCATTCGGTAGTCAGGAGAACCATAGAGATGTCCCACATATTTGGTCGTCTGGCCGGGCCCCCATTGCCGCGCGCGGTTCACGGCGACGGACCCTATATTATTGACGATGCCGGCAAACGGTATCTCGACGGTTCGGGCGGCGCCGCTGTGTCCTGCCTGGGTCATTCGGACGAAACCGTGCGCGCGGCTATACGCGCCCAGCTTGACCAGCTGGCTTTTGCCCATACCGGGTTCTTTTCCTCAGCCCCTGCCGAAGAACTGGCCGATCTGCTGATCGCATCAGCGCCAAAGGGCCTGGACCGGGTGTATCTGGTTTCGGGCGGCTCTGAGGCGGTCGAGGCCGCGTTGAAACTGGCCCGCCAGTATTACCTCGAGATTGGCCAGCCGGAACGCCAGCACATCATTTCAAGGCGTCAAAGCTATCACGGCAACACGTTGGGCGCGCTGGCGGCGGGCGGCAACGAATTGCGGCGCAAACAATTTCAGCCCCTGCTGATCGAAACCACCCAGATCGCACCGTGTTACGAATACCGCGACCGTGCCCCGGATGAGACCGCCGAGGCCTATGGGCAACGCGTCGCCAATGAGCTCGAGGCCGAAATCCTGAGTCGCGAACCCGGTTCGGTCATGTGTTTTATCGCCGAGACAGTCGGCGGTGCCACGGCAGGCGTGGTGCCACCCGTGCCCGGCTATTTCAAACGTATCCGCGAGATTTGTGACCAACACGGAGTGCTGTTGATCCTGGACGAGGTGATGTGTGGCATGGGTCGTACCGGCCACCTGTTCGCCTGCGAGGCCGAGGGCATCAGCCCTGACATCATGACCGTGGCCAAGGGGTTGGGGGCGGGGTATCAGCCGATTGGCGCGATGCTGTGTCAGGCGCATATCTATGATGCGATTGGGGCCGGGTCAGGCTTTTTCCAGCATGGTCATACCTATATGGGCCATGCTTTGGCCGCGTCAGCCAGCGTTGCTGTGCTGAAGGCCATCCATGGGCGTCAGTTGCTGACCAATGTTCAGGCGATGGGCGACCGTTTGCGCGCGGCATTGAAGGCCGAGTTTGGCCAACATCCGCATGTGGGCGATATTCGGGGTCGCGGGTTGTTTCTGGCTCTGGAGCTGGTCGAAGATCGCGCCAGCAAGACCCCCTTTGATCCCGGTCTGAAACTGGCCGCCAACGTCAAGGCCAGGGCATTTGAGGCCGGTCTGATTTGCTACCCGGCAAGCGGTACCATCGACGGGCGCTCAGGCGATCATATCCTTCTGGCCCCCCCCTATATCATCAACGAAAGCCACGTTGACGAACTGGTCAGCAAACTTTCATCTGCCCTGACCGACCTCCGGAAATTGTTGTGACGGCGGTGTCAGGGGAAATTACTTCAGGCGGGCTGGGCCCTCGCGTAGCGTCGCCAGATGACAAAACGCAGTCATTTTTGCTACTTCCACCAGCCCTGAGATCATCCGGCTGGAAAGTCTGGAGAAACAGCGCGAACCTGAACGCTGGATGAAGCAAAAACCAAGCCGCTCTACGAGAAAACCGAGACAGGTAGGCGGCAACAAACCACAGCACGCTTAGCAGACAACAGGTTCCAGCAACGCTATGTAAAATCTTCAGAGGATAATATTTCAAGCATGAATATGAATTATCTCACCAATGTCTGGCGGGTGTTGACCCAGACAATTTTCCGATCCGTAGCCTCCGTTGTTTTCGTATTCTTGTCGCTAAGCATCCTGCTCAATATCGTCCCAAACAGCCCTGAACGTGAGTTCTGGCGTATCTTAATCTGGGTGCCCGGCCTTTTTATTATGCTCGCTATAGCAATAAGCATCGGCCAAAAATTAAAAAATCCGAAAGGCAAATAGACAAAGGCACGCGCGCTAAATCTATCTCAGCGTCGCGAGACAACTCGCCAGACGAGCAATACATGATCTCAGATCAGACCGCGACCGTCACGACTTGCCTCCAGCCTCAGACGCATCTCACACCATCGGACCCGCAAATAAAGCGCCGCCAACTGCTGGCATAAATTGTGGATCACGTCCCTGGCAACGTCCGGCAGATCCAGATGTTCACCGTCGAGCAAGCTTGGGCATAGCTGATCGCCGCGCGAGCCCCGGTGCAATGGAAATCCCAATCTCCGCATATAAGCTGCGCAGCATGTTGATCAGCCGGGTGCGCAGCCGGACAATGAGATCGCGGGCGCGGTGCAAGGACAAGGCTGCCTGCTGTTCAACTGATTTGATCTCGACAAAGCGCATCGTCGGGCGTGTGACGGCCTCACAAATCGCTTCAGCGTCCACCGCATCTGACTTGCCACGCTTCACATTCGGTTTGACATACACCGGTGGTATGAGCCGGACCTCATGACCCGGCTTCGTCAGCTCACGTGCCCAATGATGGCTGGTGCCGCAGGCCTCAATTCCAACCAGACATGCGTCCATACGCTCAAAGAATGCCAAAACCAGCGCACGTCTCAGTGATCGGTCAACTGCGACGTCACCCGCTTCTGTGATCCCGTGAACCTGCAAGATGTTGCTCGCCAAATCCAGGCCGGCTGTTGTAACTTGCATTAACTGGCCCGCTCATGCGCGGTGCCTGAAAACTGCATTTGGCGCATTGCGACGCCAGATAGAGCAGGAGCCATCCACCCCATCTGCTCTCCGTCCATCCAGACGAATTTCTGCGGCAGCGGCATTGGTCACAATGGGCTCAATCCTGCCCTTCGCTGCGGTATGAATGAAGGTCAACAAGGGGCCGGAAGCACCGGTCGGACCGATCCGAGTAAAGGTCTGGAACCAGTACATGCGGAAGCTTTTGCCAATTTTTGCTCGCATCTCCTGGGCGCCCTGAACAATGGTTTCCGCGCCCATATCCGGATGTTTGAGCCGGAGAGGGGTGAGCGCCTCGATACGAGGGCAAGCACGACCTTGGCCCTGTCCCGCCTCTCTAGCAGCATTCTGCGCGGCCAAAGTAGCCGGATCTGAGGTCGAGCGCCTGAAAGCCGAAGTGGCGCACCTGACGAAGTGAAATGAGTATCTGCGCAAAACACTGTCACTGCGACGGCACAGAACTCTGGCCCTTCACGAAGGCAACAACACTCTGCGACAGCGCATCCGCGAACTGATCGGCACCCTTGAGAAAGTGAGCATTGTAGTATGAGCAACACCGACAAGCTGGAAGAAGTGCCATGAGCACAACCGTATTGCAGCCGCTGTTTGTCCGGGTCAGCGACTGTCCGACCGTATTCGGAATCAGCCGCGCGACCATCTACCGCTGGAAGAATGCCGGCGACGTCAAAATCTTTAAACGTGGTGGCGCGTCATTCGTGAAGGTCAGCGAGATGGAAGACCTGATCACCGGCGAAGCGGCATGAAAAAACAGCCTTCAACATCACTGGCTTTGGCGGTCGTCCTTTACACATCATCACCGCTGATGGTGCCCCCACTTTTCATCTTTTGCTTTGCCAAAGAATTACTAGACGCCATCCGGTACGCGTGGTCAGAAACCGGCGCAGATTGGGCCCGCTGCGTAGAAATGCTCCGGAAATGGCGGACAGCGTCACGCAAGCGACGAAAACCAGAAACCGCATAAAACAGGGGTTTGCAGCGAGAAACAATTGGGGGGGGCTGGGGGCTCTGAAGGCCCAAAAAATCAACTACCTGCAAGATATAGATATACTTGGGATAGTTGGTGCGGTCGAGAAGACTCGAACTTCCACGGGTGTTACCCCACAGCGACCTCAACGCTGCGCGTCTACCAATTCCGCCACGACCGCACTGTCCAGGCTTGGTGAGGGGCTACATAACGACTCGTTTCGGGGAAGTGAAGCGGAAAATCACCCGGAACTGAATTTCTCTGAATATTCGCGAACCGCCCCCGCGCCGGTTCGCGACAGGCGATTATTGCGCCATCATAAAGCTGGGCAGAGAGGTGGAAACTGCGGCGCCTGTGCCTGTTCTGGATGATGACATTCCACCACCAATCCGGAACGATGCCTGGCGGATCAGGTTGTTGCGCTCAGGTTGTCCCGGTGCGAACACCGCCGGGGCTCCGGCCGCCAGCGCATCCAGTGAAGCGCTGTACCAGTTGAACGCGAGGTCACTGCGGCGGCTGGCCCCAAACCCCTGCAACAGGTGATGTCCCAGCAACTCGCCATAGGGTTTTTCGCCCAGCGCATAGAGCATCAGAGCTGAGCCGATAGCGACGTTCATATTGTCGGTGCGATAGCCAACCGACAGGCAGATCCGGGCGGTGCCGCTCATTTGCGCCGGGGAAATGCCGCTGGCCAGAACAAAACCTGACACACCGGACACAACGTCAGACACCGATTTCACCGACAGTGCCGCGATATGTTCCCGCATCGCCGGACCAAAGGCTTCGCATTGCTCAGCGATCTGGCTGGGGGTGAAACCCTGAACTCTGGAGACCAGGTCTTCCCCCCTGGCGATGGCATAGGTCCGCGCCAGACAGAATTGCTCGTTCAGCGCCGCATTGGCGTCCACCATGGTTGATACCGTTGTAAAGCCGCCGTTGCTGTTGGTCATCAGGCTGACCGCATTGCAATGAGAGGCCAGAGACGGCACCACTGCAGCCCCCATGAAGTTTGGCAGAACCGGCGCGGCAGCGACAAACTGGTCGTCCACAACACTGGTGGTGCCAGCAGCCCCGCCACCTGGGTTTGCGATTTCCTCCTGATAGGCAAGCAACAGCCCGCGTGTGCCCTGAGGATCAGCTGCGATCCTCTGACTGGTCGCGGCACCACCGGAAACCGCCCGGTAGTAGGACGTGACAAGGAAATCCTGCTCATAGGGTGTCAGCAGCCCGGTCACACGATATCCCATCGACTGCTGATACTGCGATATAGCGCCGCGGGACCGGCGCCCCAGAACACCATCTGCCGCACCCGCGGCAAAACCAAAGTAATTCAGTGCAGTCTGCACTTCCCGGTTTTCGGCGCGGCTGACTGAGGGGGCAACCACGATGGTGCGGGTGATCGTCTGGCTTTGTTTTCTTTCGCGATTTTTCGCCGCTTCATTAACGATGACACCGCCAATAATGCCACCAACAATACCGCCAACCAGATCCCCTGAATCGGCAGTTACACGGGCAACGGGTGCAATCAGAAGGGTCGCTGACAGCACGCCCGTTATAATTTGCTTTGAAAACATTTATACTCTCCCCTACACAATCACGACCAGCATAGTATAGCACATTTACCCGTCTGTGGCGCGCTGGGCTGGCCCGTGGCCAAGCAGGACAACGAACAAAGTATGAACCGGATATCACATGGTAGAATGGCTTAGGGCTGAAGGGATCACCCCCTATGAAGTCGCACTGCAAACGATGGAAGCGCGTGTCGCTGACATTTCTGCCGGGCGGGCAGAGGAACTGATCTGGCTGGTGGAACACCCGCCGCTCTACACCGCCGGCACGTCGGCCCGTATTGAGGACCTGAAAGACCCGGACCGCTTTCCGGTCTATGACACCAGACGCGGCGGTCAGTACACCTATCACGGGCCGGGACAGCGGGTGGCCTATGCGATGCTGGATGTGGGCGCGCGCGGCCGCGATGTGCGCGACTTTGTTGCCAAAATGGAAGACTGGGTGATCCGCACGCTGGCTGAGTTCAATGTCAAAGGTGAAAAACGCGAGGGGCGTGTCGGCGTCTGGGTGGTGCGCCATGACAAACCGCTGGGGCCGGACGGCAAGCCGGTGGAAGACAAGATCGCCGCAATCGGGCTGCGCATCCGCCGCTGGGTCAGCTTTCATGGCCTGGCGATCAATGTGGAACCGGACCTGAGCCACTTTGACGGCATTGTGCCCTGCGGCATCACCGAACACGGCGTCACCAGCCTGGTCGAACTTGGCCTGCCGGTGACAATGGATGACGTCGACCTGGCACTGAAACGCACCTTCAAAGACGTGTTTGCCGACCTTCCGGAGCTTTAACCCAAGGCAGAACCGGCGGATCCGGCCTTCCGCCCACCCTGCGACAAAACTGTTGTCGCATCTGGCGCTACACACAGTATTATCACGGTACCAATTCAGACTCATCGGAGATCCAAATGAAAAAGATTTTTGTAATAGCGGCTGCGGGCATGATTGCAGGCACCGGCGCTTTTGCCGACAGCCATGCCGATATCGCACTTGGCGAAAAGACCTTTAAAAAATGCAAAGCCTGCCACACGGTCTCTAACGGCGACGAAGTGATCTTCAAAGGCGGCAAAACCGGTCCCAACCTGTATGGCGTCATTGGTCGTCAGGCCGGCTCATTCGACGGCTACAAATACAGCCCCTCTCTTGCCGCGGCTGGCGAAGAGGGTCTGATCTGGGACGAAGAAAGCCTGGCGACATTCATCAGCAACCCGAAAGAGTTCCTGAAAGAATACAACGGCGATTCCAAAGCCAAGTCCAAAATGTCCTACAAACTGAAAAAAGGTGGCGAAGACCTCGCAGCTTATCTTGCGTCCGTAGGTCCGGTGATGGACGAGGCCGCAGCCGAAGAATCTTTAGCAACTCAGTAACATCCACAGCGCCCGTGAAGCGTGTTGCAAACCGCTTCCGCGATGTGACAGAACGCAATTCAAGGCTGCGCCGGGCAATTTCTCCCCAGCGCAGCTTTTTTTACGGCAATAGCACACAGGCGCATTGCCCCGCGCGCGCAAGCGCTTTAGAACAACTCCAATTTCGCGGATATCCCCTGGGGATCGCCGCGGTTGGATTAACGCACTTTCAGGAGGCACAGCATGGCAGACGCAGCCATCCACGGCCACGCACACGAGGACAACCGGGGCTTCTTTACCCGCTGGTTCATGTCCACCAACCACAAAGATATCGGCATTCTGTACCTGCTGACAGCGGCCGCTGTCGGGTTCGTTTCGGTTCTTTTCACAGTTTACATGCGCATGGAGCTTATGGATCCCGGCGTGCAGTACATGTGCATGGAAGGCGCGCGATTCTTCGCAGATCCTTCTTCAACATGTACCCCGAACGGCCATCTCTGGAATGTTCTGATCACCTATCACGGTGTTCTGATGATGTTCTTTGTTGTGATCCCGGCCCTGTTCGGTGGTTTTGGCAACTACTTCATGCCGTTGCAGATCGGCGCGCCGGATATGGCGTTCCCGCGGATGAACAACCTGTCCTACTGGATGTATGTTGCCGGCGCCGCTCTTGGTGTGGCATCGCTGCTTGCTCCTGGCGGCAACGGTCAGCTGGGTTCCGGTGTTGGCTGGGTTCTGTACCCGCCTCTGTCCACCCGTGAAGGTGGTTTTTCGATGGATCTGGCGATCTTCGCGGTGCACCTTTCCGGTGCCTCCTCGATCCTGGGTGCGATCAACATCATCACCACATTCCTGAACATGCGTACCCCTGGTATGACCATGTTCAAAGTGCCGCTGTTTGCATGGTCGATCTTCATCACCGCATGGCTGATTCTTCTGTCGCTGCCTGTTCTGGCCGGCGCGATCACCATGTTGCTGATGGATCGCAACTTTGGCACCACGTTCTTTGACCCTGCCGGCGGCGGGGATCCGATACTATATCAGAACATCCTGTGGTTCTTTGGCCACCCGGAAGTCTACATCATTATCCTTCCCGGCTTTGGCATCATCAGCCACGTCATCGCGACCTTCTCGCGCAAACCCGTGTTTGGCTACCTGCCAATGGTCTGGGCGCTGATCGCGATCGGGGCTCTGGGTTTTGTTGTCTGGGCACACCACATGTACACCGTGGGCATGTCGCTTAGTCAGCAGTCCTACTTCATGATGGCCACGATGGTGATTGCGGTGCCGACCGGCGTCAAAATCTTCTCGTGGATCGCCACCATGTGGGGCGGCTCGATTGAGTTCAAAGCACCGATGGTCTGGGCCTTTGGGTTCCTGTTCCTGTTCACCGTTGGTGGCGTGACCGGCATCGTGCTGTCTCAGGCCGGCGTCGACCGCGCCTACCATGACACGTACTACGTGGTTGCTCACTTCCACTATGTGATGTCGCTGGGTGCGGTGTTTGCGATTTTTGCAGGCATCTACTTCTACTTCGGTAAAATGACCGGTCGTCACTATCCTGAATGGGCCGCCCATCTGCACTTCTGGATGATGTTCATCGGCGCCAACCTGACCTTCTTCCCACAGCACTTCCTGGGTCGTCAGGGCATGCCACGCCGTTACATCGACTATCCTGAAGCTTTTTCCTTCTGGAACAAGATCTCGTCCTATGGCGCGTTCCTGTCCTTTGCATCCTTCATCCTGTTCTTCGGTATCATGATCTACTCCCTGAAATGGGGTAAAAAAGTAACCCAGAACAACTACTGGAACGAATATGCAGACACTCTGGAATGGACATTGCCTTGCCCACCACCAGAGCACACGTTTGAAACCCTGCCCAAGCAGGAAGACTGGGATCACTCCCGCTCTCACTAAGATCAGACTGTGATAAGATTTACGGGGCGCCAATGATGTTGGCGCCCCGTTTTCGTTCCGACAGACCGGGTAACAAATCATGCCTTACCGCTGGACACCTGCCCCGGAGGGGGACCCGGCTGCGCCGCTGACACTGCGGATCTGGCCACACCGCCCGCTCACGCCCCCCGGGTTTGCCAAAGCCGTCGGCGTGACAGCCATCTTCGGCGCACTGCCGCTGCTGGCCCTGCTGGGAACGCCTCTGCTGTGGGTGATGCTGCCTTTTGCTCTGGTGACGCTTGCCGGGTTCTGGATTGCCTTAAAACGCAGCTATCGCGAGGGTCTGGAAGAGGTGCTCACGCTCCGGCACGACACGGCGGAACTGATCCACCGCGCACCGGGACGCGCCGACAAAGTCTGGCATGCTAACCCCTATTGGGTTCAGGTCACACTCTACACGGATCAGGGGCCGGTAGAACATTACCTGACTCTGAAGGGAGACGGGCGCGAAGTTGAAATCGGCGCCTTCCTGGGGCCGGATGAACGGGTCGCGCTCTATGCAGAGCTGCAGGACGTGTTCCGCCGGCTGCCCCGCTGACCTGCAGGGCAATAAAAAAGGCCAGGTCGAAACCTGGCCTCTGGTCGCTTGATATCGGCGGCAATCAGCCGATCTTAGCTTTCACCATCGCGCCGACGGAGCCAAAATCCATCTGCCCGGTATACTTCGATTTCAGCGCGCCCATGACTTTGCCCATGTCGCGGATAGATTCGGCACCGGTTTGCGCAATGGCATCCTCCACCGCCTGACGGGTTTCTTCCGCATCGAGCTGACGTGGCAGGAAATCCTCAATCACGGTGATCTCGAAGTGTTCCTGTTCCGCCAGTTCCAGACGGGCCGCCTCTTCATAGAGCCGTGCACTTTCCAACCGCTGCTTGACCATTTTGCCAAGGATTCCAAGGATATCATCATCCGACACCCCCTCGTCCCGGCCATCGCCGCGCATCGCAATTTCGCGATCCTTGATGGCAGCATTGATCAGACGCAGCGTTCCAAGACGTCTGGCGTCTTTATTTTTCATGGCTTGTTTTAACGCGTCCATGACGCGGGTTCGCATTTCCATCGGCATCCTGCCCCCAGAGTTTCCCGAAGTACCGACCATACAGCGCCCGGCCCAAAGCCACAACCTGGTAGAAAACCGTCAAGTCGCTGAAATTACACGATAGTCATTTTGGCCCTATGCCTTGACCCCAGCGCCCCATTTCCTTAGGTTCCCGACAATTTTGGACCCTGGGGAGTCACGCAATGTCTGCAGCCAATACATCGGAAAAACCAACGGCCTGTCTGGCACTTGCTGACGGCACAATCTTTTACGGTATCGGCTTTGGTGCCCGCGGCGAAACCATTGCCGAGCTGTGTTTCAATACGGCAATGACCGGCTATCAGGAAATTATGACCGACCCGTCCTACGCGGGTCAGGTGGTGACGTTTACCTTCCCCCATATCGGCAATACCGGTGTTACACCCGAAGATGATGAAACGTCTGATCCGGTTGCCTGTGGCATGGTTGTGAAATGGGATCCCACCGAACCTTCCAACTGGCGCGCCACTGATGAACTGGGCGCCTGGCTTGAAAAACGTGGCCGTATTGGCATCGGAGGTCTTGATACCCGCCGCCTTGCCCGTTCCATCCGTCAGCAAGGCGCGCCCCACGTGGCACTGGCCCATGACCCTGACGGCAATTTTGATATTGAGGCCCTGGTGGCCAAGGCCCGTGGTTTCTCCGGTCTGGTGGGGCTGGACCTGGCCAAAGAAGTCACCTGCGCGCAATCCTATCAATGGGACGAAATGCGGTGGGCCTGGCCTGACGGTTTCAAGAAACGCGCGGGCAAAGGCCACAAGGTGGTTGCAGTTGATTTTGGTGCTAAACGCAACATTCTGCGCTGCCTCGCCTCGGCGGGCTGCGATGTGACCGTGCTGCCGGCGACCGCCACTGCCCAAGAAGTCCTGTCGCACAATCCGGCCGGTGTGTTTCTGTCCAACGGCCCAGGCGATCCCGAAGCGACCGGCGCCTACGCCGTGCCGATGATCAAGGGCATCCTCGAAACAGAATTGCCGGTTTTTGGCATCTGCCTTGGCCACCAGATGCTGGCTTTGGCCTTGGGGGCCAAAACGATCAAAATGAATCACGGCCACCACGGCGCCAACCACCCGGTCAAAGACAATGACACCAACAAGGTGGAAATCACCTCGATGAACCATGGATTTGCGGTTGATGCGCAGACCCTGCCTGCGGGGGTGAAAGAAACCCATGTATCGCTGTTTGACGGGTCCAACTGCGGCATCGCGATTGAAGACCGCCCGGTCTTTTCAGTGCAGTACCACCCGGAAGCCTCGCCGGGCCCACAGGACAGCTATTACTTGTTTGAACGTTTTGTTCAGGCCATTGAGGACCGCGCCAGCTGAGCCGTTTGGTTAATGCCGGGTTAATTTAACCCGATATTAACCTCGAAATTCCATGGTCAGGTATGATTGATGTCATCGCCTGACCATGATTATTCAGTCTTCGCTGCCACGCAGACCGGATAAAATTATTGTTCCGCGCCGTCTCCGGCGACGCGACCACCCAGGCTCTGCACTGGACAATTACCGAAAACCTCTGGGCCAGATCCTGATGGATATCGGCGCGCTCAGCCCCCATGACATGATCACTGCA